>Ga0118677_10015932_pt1 | contig 10375 bp, 9 predicted proteins | sample AliMusrvi5mmetaG_FD_86154 | JGI IMG/M metagenome (GOLD analysis project Ga0118677, IMG submission 86154)
TCGGTTATGGGGATGGTCACGGGGAATTGATAATTTCAGTCCCGCGCGCCGTTGCACAAGCCCGCCAATTCCGCACCACACCCAGCCGTGAACTCGCGCTCTACGTCGTCCACGGCATTCTGCATCTGCAGGGCTACGACGATCTCACTCCTGGTCCGCGCCGCCGGATGCGCGCCGCCGAGCGCCGGTGGCTCCGCAAGCTGGATTTTCGCGGGGTGGTTCGCTGAGATTCCGCGCCAACCTCACGGAGGGCCACGCTCCGTCGTGGCCGAGTTCCCGTCTACCGCGACCGAGCTCGGGGGTGGCGTATGACACGATACCCAACTCCAAAGCATTGTCATTCTGAGTGTCCTGCCGAAGCCCTGAGTTGCGAATGGAAAAACCGCCGCGGGCCATCTGTCTTTTGATGGCAAATCTCAGTCGTTGTCCCCTGGGTACGTGGGAAAAACGACAGAGACCCTTCGACGAATTCAGAGTGACACGCCGGAAAATGGTGGGCGTGTCAGATGCGCCCGAGCACGGCCCGGCGCCTGACATCGACTTGACCATGACGTATATTAACATTAATGTTATACGTCATGAATACCAAGCTGACATTACGTCTCGATGATCGCTTGATCGAGCGGGCCAAAGGCGAAGCGGAAAAGCGCGGGAAATCTGTCTCGCAAATGGTCGCCGAATTCTTTGGTTCCTTGGGATCTGTCTCAAAAAACGGAGCAAACTTCCCGCCACGGACGGCTTCATTGTTGGGGGTTCTTCGCAAGAAATCATCCGCAGAGAGCGATTATAAACGCCATCTGCGGGAGAAGTACTTGTGAGGATGCTTGTCGATACGAATATTGTCCTGGATGTTCTGCTGGATCGGCGACCGCATTCCATCGATTCGCTCCAAGTCTTCAAGCTTGTCGAAGAGGGAAAAATCGCGGGGTTGCTGTGCGCCACAACCATTACGACCATTGACTATCTGCTGACCCAGTCCCTGAATCGGACCGACGCCCGCAAGTATTTGGCTCAGCTCATTCAACTTTTTGACATTGCCCCCGTCAATCGGATCGTTTTTGAGGGTGCCATGAAAAGTCGGATCGTCGATTTTGCGGATGCCGTCTTGGAACAGGCTGCGCTCCTGAGCGGCGCGGAGGCAATCATCACACGGAATGCGAAGGATTTCTCCAACGGTACGGTAAAAGTCTTGGACCCACGGCAATTTTTAGTACAGATCGCTCAGCAGTAACCCAAATCCTCGGCTAAGATTTATTTTCGAAGCGAACGGCGGGCTCGGCCCTTCGCCACGCCGTAGCCGCTCCGGCGTGGCGAAGGCCCGACCGCGCCGTTTGGCCGACCGACCCACCGGGAGTTATCGATGCACTGTCGTTCTGGCACAGAACATGGGGGTCTTCATTTTGTTGAGGAAATCAACCGGTTCGAAAAATTAGCCGAGGATTTGGGCGTATCAATCACGATTGGCGGCTCTCACGAGATTATTGACCCAGATGGAAGTACTTCTGCTGGGAGTAAGTGGATTGAGTATGAGTCTCCCTACCATAACGACAGCAAGAAATCGGTCTGGGTTGACGGCGACTCCCCTGACGATGTGTTCTTTGATTTGGATATCGTTATATTGGTCAGACTTGTGCAACCTTTGAACGCAAACAACCCGAAGTTGATGACGCTGTTGGGGATCGTGACGCTGGTCAGATTGGTGCGGGAACGGAAAACATCATCCCCAATACTCGTCACCGCCACTGGGCGAAATACTTTAAGTCATCCTCGACGCCTGCCGGTGCAACGGCTGTGCCTGCGATCTGGTCCTCAAGGAAATCAGCACCTGCAACGGCCGCCCGCAGAACATCTTCGAGTGGGAACAGATTGTGATGGAGATGGTCAAAAGCGGCTGACCCGACGATCAGGACCATCAATTCGATCCCTGGGGTTCGAATCCATGCGAGGCTGCCAATCGGCACATTTTGTTATTCGACTGTTCACGAATGTCACAGAGGGCTTTTGCATCTGTCACCTTGTGACAAGGCAGGTTCAAAGGAACAGCTTGAACAATTGCTCTTCTTTGGCGGCGTGTTTCTCCAAGGTTTTAAAAATGTCCAGCAGTGTCAACCAAAGGTGACCTGGGCATTTGGTAATGGTGGAACGCCGGAGTTGGGTGCTGATTTGTTGCACTTCCTCTAACAACTGGATGTGTTCCGCTCGAAGTTCGGCGATCACCTGGGCCACCGGTCGGCTGGGGTTATTGGCTAACAGCGATGGGAAGACCGCTTCTTCATCGGCGAAATGTTCCGGAATCTTTTGGGCAACGAGTTGCTTGATCTCGTCAAATTGTTGGGCAGCGTTCGGTAGGTGAGCACCACTGAATAATGTGCGGAAATTCTTGATGGCGCGGGCAAGGATTTCATGGTCGGTCCGAGCTATGCTCAGAAGTTGCGCTTGATGGTGCATCTCCATGCCAAAAAATAACACGGTTAACTTTCAGAAACAAGCCTGCTTCCAACTGCATCAGCCCAACTGAGAAAGCTGGAGAAGCAGCGCGAAAGGCTGAGTTTTTTACAATCCGGGCTGGCTTTATGAGTTGACTGAACGGTCAACTGAGTTTATAAGTGGCGGAGTCAACACCCGATGGAATCTCACGGCAATACGAAGCAGCGCTTGTTGGAAACGGCGATCCAGCTCATTTGGGAACAGAGCTACGGCTCGGTCAGTGTCGATCATATCTGCGAGCGGGCGGGCGCGCAGAAGGGCAGTTTCTATCATTTTTTTCCCTCGAAATCCGAGCTGGCAGTTGCGGCAATCGAAGAACACTGGCAGCAACGCCAATCCGAGATGGAGCGGATCTTTGCGCCGGCAATCCCGCCCCTGGATCGCCTGGCCAGGTATTGCGATTCCGTCTATCGCCGGCAGAAGACGAAGCACGCCGAATTCGGCCGGGTCTGCGGGTGCGCCTTTACCTGTTTGGGCTTGGAGTTGAGCACCCAGGATGAAGCGGTCCGGCACAAATCGCAGCAGATCATCGAGCGGCTCTGCCAGTATTTGGAATCCGCGCTCCGCGATGCCGCCCAGGCCGGACTAATCGACCGTCACGATTTCCCCGCCATGGCCCACGAATTGTATCGCTGCATCATCGGCGTGCTCGTCGAGGCCAAAATTACGAACGACCTGGAAGTCATCCGCCAATTGAAACCGTCCCTCTGGCGGTTGATTGGTGTGCGTGAGGGAGGGCGGTAACGCATTATGTGGATTGTCCGCCTCGCTCTTCGTCGACCGTACACGTTCGTGGTGCTCTGCCTGCTCTTGTTGCTGCTGACCCCGTTCATTTTGTTGCGCACGCCCACGGATATTTTTCCAGCGATCAATATCCCGGTCGTCAGCATCATCTGGCAGTATGCCGGGCTGAGCGCGCAGGACGTGGAACAGCGGATCATGTACAACTGCGAGCGCCCGCTGACCACCACGGTCAACGACATCGAACACATTGAGTCCACAGCCTACAACGGCATCAGTGTCACCAAGGTGTTCCTCCAACCGGGCGCATCGGTCGATGCTGGTGTGGCGCAGATCACGGCGATTTGCCAGACGCTGTTGCGCTCGATGCCACCCAGCCAGACCCCGCCGCTCATCATCCGCTATAACGCCTCGACCGTGCCGATCCTCCAGTACGGCGTCAGCAGTCCGAATCTATCCGAACAGGCGATCTTCGACCTGACCGCAAACCAGATCCGGGTCGGCCTGATCAGCGTGCCGGGCACCGCAATCCCCTTCCCGTACGGCGGCAAACAGCGGCTCGTCGCTGTCGACCTCGACCTGACGGCGTTGAAAGCCCAGAACCTGACCCCGAATGACGTGGTCACGGCCATCAGCGCCCAGAACCTGGTCTATCCCAGCGGCACGGCCAAGATCGGCGCCACCGAATACGACGTCGAGATGAACACCAGTCCGCGATTGCTCGCCGAGTTGAATGACCTGCCGATCAAGAATGCCGGCGGCGCCGTCCTCCGGGTCCGCGACGTGGCCCAGGTTCGCGACGGCTATTCACCGCAACAGAACATCGTCCGCCAGGACGGCGTCCGCAGCGCCCTGATCAGCATCCTCAAGACCGGCTCCGCCTCGACGCTCCAAGTGGCCAGCGGCGTAAAATCAGCCATGGTCCGCGTCCTGAAAACCGTGACGGACCCGGTCGAGGTCAAGGAGTTTGCCGATCAATCGCTGTTTGTCCGGGCGGCCATCCGCGACGTGGTCCGCGAAGGCATCATCGCCGCGGCGCTGACTGCCGTGATGATCCTGTTGTTCCTCGGGTCGTGGCGCAGCACGGTCATCATCGCCCTCTCGATTCCGCTGTCCGTGCTGACCTCGCTGGCCATTCTCAGCGCACTCGGCGAGACGATCAACCTGATGACGCTCGGCGGGTTGGCGCTGGCGGTGGGTATCCTCGTGGACGACGCAACTGTTGAACTGGAAAATGTGCACCGGCAGATGGCGCTGGGCAAACCGACCCTTCAGGCCATCCTCGACGGCGCGCAAGAAATCGCCCTCCCGGCGTTCGTCTCCACGCTCTGCATTTGCATCGTGTTTGTGCCGATGTTTTTCCTGACCGGCACGGCGCGCTTCCTGTTCGTGCCGCTGGCCGAGGCCGTGGTGTTCGCCATGCTGGCCAGCTATGCGTTGTCGCGGACGCTGGTGCCGACCCTGGTGATGTGGTTTTACCGGGGCGTCGAGTATCACGAGCTGGTCAATGCTGAAAAGGTCCGGCCACTGTTCCGGCCCTTGGCCCGCCTCCAGAATGGATTCGAGCACTGGTTCGGCCGGCTCCGGCAAATCTACCGCGAACTGCTGGGCGTTGTGCTGCACCATCGCGTCTTGTTCGCAGTGGTGTTCCTCGGGTTCTGCGGGGCCACCTGTTTGTTGATTCCGCAACTCGGCCAGGATTTCTTCCCGGCGGTTGATGCCGGCCAATTGCGCTTGCACGTCCGCGCCCGCAGCGGATTGCGGATCGAAGAGACCGCCAAACTCGTGGACCAAATCGAGGCGGCGATCCGCCGCGACATCCCGGGCGACGAAATCCACGGGATGCTCGACAACATCGGCCTGCCCAACTCCGGCATCAATCTCAGCTACAGCGACAGCGGCGTGATGGGGCCGGGCGATGCCGATATTCTGGTTTCGCTGCGCGAAGGACACCGACCGACGGCCGAGTACGTCCGTCAGTTGCGGCTCCGGCTCAACCGCGAATTTCCCGGGACGACATTTTACTTTCTGCCGGCCGACATCGTCAGCCAGACGATTAATTTTGGCTTACCGGCTCCGTTTGACATCCAGATCGTCGGCCGCAACCAGCCGGCCAATCGCGCCATTGCCGCGCGGCTGGCCGAACAAGTTCGGCGGATCCCCGGCGCGGTGGATGTCCGCATTCAGCAGCCTGCCGACCGGCCCAAGCTCAAGTTCGACGTCGACCGGACCAAGGCCGCCGAGATGGGGCTGACCGAGCGGGATGTCGCCGGGTCGGTTCTGTTAAGCCTCAGCGGCAGCGCCCAGGTGCAACCGGCCTACTGGATTGATCCGCGCCTCGGCATTCAATACCTGATCAACGTCCGCGCCCCCGAGTACCGGATGGATTCGCTGGCGGCGCTCCAAGCCATTCCGATTACGGCCAGCCGGCCCGGTGAAGGCGACGCCCAATTGCTGGCCAACCTCGCGACCTTGACGCGGCGGACCGGCCCACCGGTCATCTCGCATTACAATATCATGCCGGTCATTGACCTCTTTGGTGGCGTCAGCGGCCGCGATCTTGGCGGCGTATTGAGCGACCTCAAGCCGCTCATTGCGCAAGCTGAAAAAGACCTCCCCAAGGGCAGCTTCATCATGCTACGCGGCCAGGCCGACACGATGCGCTCCAGTTTCATTGGGCTATCGATCGGGTTCGTCATGGCCGTGGCCCTGATCTATCTGTTGCTCGTCGTCAATTTCCAGAGTTGGCTGGATCCATTCATCATCATCACCGCGTTGCCGGGCGCGCTGGCAGGAGTGGTCTGGGCGTTGCACCTGACGGTGACCACAACGAGTGTCCCGGCGTTGATGGGCACAATCATGAGTCTGGGAGTCGCGACGGCCAACTCCGTGCTCGTGGTCACGTTTGCGCGGAACAATCTCCACAAAGGGCTCGACCCGCTGAACGCCGCCTGGGAATCCGGTGTCGGCCGCCTCCGGCCCGTGGTGATGACCGCCCTGGCAATGGTGATCGGCATGTTCCCGATGGCCATGGGTCTGGGCGAAGGGGGCGAACAAAACGCCCCGCTCGGCCGGGCCGTGATCGGCGGCCTGGTGGTCGCCACGATCGCCACGTTGTTTTTTGTACCGGTCGTCTTCAGCCTGTTACACCGGCACAGCTCGGTCAAGAGCACCGAGGATTTCGATGCTGCGATTGATAATATTCATCCCAATAAGGTCGTTCAACCATGAGCACGCTTGAAAAAAATCATCCCCCGTTGGATCCGGCGGCGACCACCGCCCCGCGGTCCGCCGTCAAACTCAGCCACGTAACCGGCGCGGTTGGCGCGCTGGTCGTGATCGGATTGATTGCCGGTTTCATTCCGCGCTGGCACCAACGCAATGCCTTGCGCGCCGAAACAGCCGAATTGGCGATCCCCACCGTCAACGTCACTGTGCCGGCGCCCGGCCCGGCCGCACCGGGACTATTGTTGCCCGGCGAAATCAAGCCGTTGGTTGAAGCCACGATTTATGCCCGGGCCAACGGTTACGTGAAACGCTGGCAGGTGGACATCGGCACGACGGTGGAAGAAGGCCAATTGTTGGCCGAGCTTGACACGCCCGAATTAAACCAGGAACTCGCCCAGACCAAAGCCGAACTGGCGCAAGCCACCGCTGCGCTGACCTTGGCGAAAACCAGCGCCGACCGCTGGGCCGAGCTGCTCAAGACCGCCAGCGTCAGCGCCCAGGAAGCCGCCGAAAAAGACGCCGATTACAAGCTCAAGACCGCCACGGTGGAAGCCGCCCAGGCCAACCTGCACCGGCTCGAAGAGCTCCAATCGTTTGCCCGCATAACCGCGCCGTTTGCTGGGACGATCACCGCGCGCCGGATTGATGTCGGCGACCTCATCGCGGCCGGCAGCAACAAGGAACTATTCCATCTGGTCCAAACCCGCACACTCCGGGTCTATGTCCGGGTGCCGCAAACGATCGCTCACAGCATTGCCCCAGGCCAGTCGGCCGAAGTGACGATTCCCGAATTGCCCGGCCGCGTGTTCCCGGCAAGAGTCGTCCGCACCGCCGGCGCCATGGCCGCCGATTCCCGAACCCTGTTGACCGAACTCGAAATGGATAACGCCAAAGCCGAACTGCTGACCGGCAGTTATGCCCAGGTGCGATTCCTCGACACAAAACTCGATGCGGCATTGACGTTGCCTTCGACAACAGTGATCTTCCGCGCCGAAGGCACGCAGGTCGGCGTTGTCAAAGCCGATGGCACCGTCGAATTGCGCCCCATCAAAATCGGTCGCGATTTTGGACCAGTGGTCGAAATCCTTGGCGGCGTCCAGTCGATCGACCGGGTCATTCTCAATCCGTCTGATTCGCTGGTCAATGGCGCCACCGTGCGCGTGGCCGAAGCACCCAAGACTCCAGTGACAAAATGAAGCGGCACATTGCCATTGTGATGACGTTGCTGGCCGGGTGCGCGGTCGGCCCGGATTACCGGCAGCCGGCGGCGACTCCGACTGTTCTACCGGCGTACACCGGCTGGAAAATCGCCGAACCGCAAGCCGATCGGCCCAAGGGCAACTGGTGGGAAATGTTCGGCGATCCGGAGTTGAACCGGCTGGAGACCGAAGCTGCCGCCGCCAACCAAAAACTCAAGGCTGCTCTGGCTGGGTTCGACCAGGCCCGTGCCAGCGCCGATATCACGCGAGCGGGGTTGTTTCCGAATCTGAGCCTGGCCCCGACAGCAACGCGCGAACGGGACTCCAACAACCGGCCCGTGAATGGTGGCGCCGCCGGAAAAGGGCTTTCCTATAACACGTTCACCCTGCCACTGACCGCCGGTTATGAAGTGGATTTGTGGGGGCGCGTGCGGCGCAGCGTTGAATCCGCCCGCGCGCAGGTCCAGGCCAGTGCCGACGATCTTGAATCGGTCAAGCTGGCGATCCAGGCCGAAGTTGCCACGGATTACTTTACCTTACGAGCCCTCGACGCGGAGGGTCGTCTGCTCCGGTCCAGTGTCGAGGTATTTTGTAAATCGCTCGAGTTGACCCGCAACCGTCGCCAGGGAGGAGTTGCGTCCGACCTGGATGTTGCGCAAGCTGAAACGGTCCTGAAAACCACGGCCGCCCAAGTACCGGTCACCGCACTGCAACGGGCGCGGTTTGAGCACGGGCTGGCGCTGCTCACCGGTCAGCCCGCCCAAACTTTCAAGCTGGCGGAAGAACCGCTGCGAGCGGCAGCACCGACCATTCCCCCCGGTTTGCCGTCGAATCTGCTCGAACGCCGTCCCGACATCGCCGCCGCGGAGCGACGCATGGCTTCTGCCAATGCACAGATCGGCGTGGCCAAGGCCGCCTTTTTCCCGACGATCCGTTTCAATGGCCTTGACGGTCTGCAGAGTGTGGATGCCGGGACCCTTTTTTCCTGGCCGAGCCGGCTCTGGGCAGTCGGCCCATCGCTGACCCTCCCATTGTTCGACGGCTATCAACATAGCGCTGCGTTACGACAGGCTCGGAGCGCCTACGAGCAAACGGTCGCGCAATACCGGCAGACGGTGTTGGCGGCATTTGCCGATGTGGAAGACAACCTGGCCGCCCAGGCTCTCTTGGCAGCGGAGGAAGAACAAGAAATTGCGGCCCTCAATGCCGTTCGCAAACAACTGGAGATCGCCACCCACCGGTATCATGCCGGTTTGGTTACCTACCTCGAAGTGGCAACTGCACAGAATCTGGCGTTGCAACAGGAGCGAACCGTGATCAGCCTCCACGGGACTCGCCTCGCAACGGCCGTGGCCCTCGTCAAATCCCTCGGTGGTGGCTGGCGGATCGCAAATGAACCTTAACTTAACAAACAAAGTTGCCATCGTCACCGGCGCCAGTCGCGGAATTGGCCGATCCATTGCTGAGGTATTGGCGCAAGAAGGGATGCACCTTGTCCTCGCCGCCCGGTCGCAGGACCGGCTGCAAGAACTGGCGCAATCCTGCCCCGCAAAAGCGATTATTTTTGCAGCGGATTTACGGGAGGAGCCTGCGCCACAGCGACTGATTGAACTCGCCGTACAGACCTTTGGCCGAATTGATTGCCTCGTCAACAATGCTGGCGCGACGAGGCGTGGTGATTTCTTGCAATTAACAGAGATGGATTGGCACGATGGATTTGCACTTAAATTCTATAGCTCTGTGCGTTGCTCACGAGCAGCGTGGCCGTATCTGGTGAAGACGCAAGGCTCAATCATTAATATTGTGGGCGTCGGTGGCCGCACTGGCAGCGCAGAATTTTCCATTGGCGGTGCAGTCAATGCGGCACTGCTGAACCTGACAAAAGTTCTGGCCGATCGCGGCATTCACGATGGGGTTCGCGTAAATGCAATCAACCCCGGTGCAATCACTACCAACCGATTGCAAACCCGCATTCAGAAGCTAGCGGGTGACAACGAGATTACTGTTGCAGCGGCGGTCGCACAAATGGCCAAGGAATTAGACATCAAGCGGTTCGGTAAACCTGGAGAAATCGCTCCAGCGGTAGCCTTTCTTGCTTCGGAAAAGTCCAATTACTGTCAAGGAGCCATTCTCGACATTGATGGTGGTCAGACCAAAACTCTATGAGCCCTGGCCACTCAGATGGCAAATTCCTCTCATTGAGATAGCTCAGCGGAGGATATCATGGCACACGCGACGCTAAAATAGCTGCATTGTTGGCGCGTTATGGCACAGACTCAATGGTAATACTACCGGTCTGACCGGACCGTTGAAATAAACCTGCTCCCACTCCTTGCTCCTGCAAAAGTAACCCATTGAACGGAATCGGCGCTCCGCCAGCCGGTGAGACAAATGTACCGGTAAATTGTCCGGTGTTTACCTTCAGCTTAAGCGTCAACGCATCCGGTCCGGGATTTGTTATCAGAGCCTCGCCATTGTTGACCGTGACCGTCTTGATGATATTGCTAACCAATCCACCACCGCTCAAGGTTATCAGTTTGTTACCGTCAACAGGTTGATCGGCAACGAATGTGGAGCCGATTAGGGTTAGCGTGGTGGTAAATGCCGTATAACTCTGGCTAGCTGGGGCGAACCAATTCACCACTGCCGCTGCCGTCGTGTTCGTCGCAAAACTCACCCAGCCAATGCTGGCGCCGGAATGATTATACAAACTCACATAC
>Ga0118677_10015933_pt1 | contig 10375 bp, 9 predicted proteins | sample AliMusrvi5mmetaG_FD_86154 | JGI IMG/M metagenome (GOLD analysis project Ga0118677, IMG submission 86154)
ACAGGTTTTATTGTGCGGCTGGGTGAACAGGTCTCCATAAGGGAGCTTGAGCCACACTTCTGAACCGACTTTGAGCTGCTGCTCCATCTGTTTTGTGAACGCTCCTTTTACGGCATAGGTGATCTTTATCGTTTCTTCATTGGGGTTGCTCTGCATCGAGAAACAACGGGAGTCGGGCCATTGACTGGTACCATCAAAATCAGGATCTATGGCGATGTGTAAGAATTGTCCTGGATGATACTTGTATTTTCCATTCAATGATTTAAATTCCAAGCTATATATTCCTTCGAATGGATTTATAATCGATATTATTTCGGAGCGGTATTTCTTAGCAAGCATTTGTTTCTGATTTCGCGGATTAAGACGGATTACACGGAGGGGTATTAATAAACCGCTTCCATTTTAGGCTTGATTCGCCAAAGTTAATTAATAAACCTACTTGCATATTTGATGAGTGTAGGTAATTTATTGTTTGTTTCTGCATATCTTTAATCAAAAAACTAACAGCTTTGATTTCAAGAATAATCGATTGATAACACAAAAAGTCTGCTTTGAAATACTTATCCATTGGCTTTCCATCGTAAAATAGACTTAATTTGTGTTGCCTAAGATAAGGGATATTCCTTTTAATGAACTCTCTTTCCAAAGCTTCCTCATAAACGGATTCGAGAAAACCATTACCTAGTTGTTTATGAACTTCCATACAAACTCCAACAATCTTAAATACTTCTTCTTTGTGAATCAATTCCATGCAGATTATTTTAAAAGTACGGATTTATTTTAAAAAAAAATTTAATTCGTGTAATTCGTGGCTAATATTTATTGAGGAATTACTCCCGTATAAAAATCCACAACCTTCATTTTAATTATGAGACTATATTTGGCCTTAAGGAGGTCTGTCTCAGCATTTATTAATCTTTCAGAAATGCCGGCATATTCAAAAATACCCATATTGCCGACTTCAAAAAGTTTTTTGGCATAGTTGTATTCTTCATTAACAGCATCATTTTGCTTTTGAAGTGAATGGAAAAGATTAAAGGCATTGTTATAATCCAGAACAGCTTTATAAACGTTCTTTTCAAGTTCCATAGAAAGTTCTGTTGCCTTATTTTTGGCAATGTCAACATCAACGGCAGCTAAGGCAATTTCCTGCCTGATGTTATAATTTTTGTAAATAGGGATATTCAGGCTTAAACCTATATACTGATAGTTCTTTCTTAAAAGGTTTTTACTCAAATAATCTAAAGTATCCCAGGTTACAAGGTTTATGCGTCCTTCCAGCTTCAAACTCGGATACCTGAACGAATTGGCTTGTTTCAATACAGACTCAGCATTTTTAATTTCAGAGTCGCCTATCTTTAATTCAGGAAAAGCCTCCCTGGCCTGTGCTATCACCTTTTCATAGTCGTATACTTTTAATAGGACTGCTGAAATATCTATTGTATTGACAAGGTTTAGTTTCTCTTTATTGCTCAAACCAAGTAAAGCAGTCAGATTCGCCGTATTCTGCTGTACTGAATTCTCTGCTGTTAACAACTCAGTTTCACTCTTAGCTATCAAGTAGTCAATGTTGAGCAAATTACGTTTGGTTAAAATACCGATAGTAATATTCGCTTCAATAAATTTCTTTTGCTGATTAAGGAGTTCAATTCTCTTTTTTATAAGTGTCGCATTTTCTTGCGCAAATAAAATCTGATAATAAAAAGAAGTGATGTCAAGCGTGATTTCATCGAATTTTTTGTCAAATAAGAAATTGGCAGTATTTATCTGTCCTTCCCTATAGCTCTTCCTGTAACGGTTACAGAAGCCGCTGAAAATATTAAATGAAGAGGCTATCTGAACCCTGTTCACATAAGTGCTCCCCAGATTATAAATATCATTGACAGGATCTTCATATATAAACCCGTAATAATTGCCGGTCTTTATATTGGCTGTTAAGTCAGGATATATATTCTCTTTAGCCCTGGTATAATTTATTTCCGACTTGGTGACATTTAGCTTTAGTTGCTTTAGTTCAATATTATTCTCCTTTGCCGTATTAATACATTTCTTTAAATCCCACGCCTCTTGAGCTTTTAATACGGCATTATAGCTAAAAAACAGAAATAATAAAGCAATAACTACAACTCTATATTTAATATTTTCTATCATCTATTTGCTATCTTTTTTTGCATGTAACTCCAGTCTTATAACTTTAGGCACTTTAAGTACTTTAGGCACTTCTTTAACTAATCTTCATCATAAAACAAGTTAACCTGTTTCACACCCGATATTCTCTTAACTTCAGCCACCATATCTCTCCCTTTTTCCTCTTTTCTGAGGTTTACATAAAACGACAACTCCATTATTTCGTTATCATCTTCTCCCAATGTTTTGGCATTAATAATTTTATACTTTCTGCAATATGACTTAAGCACAACGTCGAAAGGGTTATCAGGCATTTTAGAGCTATAAGCTATTATCTGCAACAAATACTCTCTCTTTTTAGGAACAATATAATTGATTTTATTAACTATCATGAAAATACCCCCGACAGAAATGGTTCCAAAAATAGCGACAGAAAACAGTTTTACACCACATGCCATACCTATTGCTATAGAAAAAAAGATAAACATAAGGTCTGTGGCATCTTTAACAGCCGTTCGAAATCTTATAATAGACATGGCGCCAACCATCCCAAACGCACGGGCCAGATTATTACCTATTACCATAATGACTATGGAAGTTATCATTGTTAACATTACTAATGAAACTGTGAAAGTAGCAGAGTAACTTAACCCTTTGTAAGACCATCTGTAGATTCCCGATATGGCAAGGCCACATATTAGTGCTACTAATACATTTGCAATTACGTCTTTTAAAGTAATGCTGAAAACAAAAATATTTTGAAAATCTGTCATCATATCGTTTCTGTATTATATCATTTGCGTTGAAAAAGTTCTGGATCTATTAATATCAAAGCCTTTAAAAGGCTTGTATAAATTAACATCTATGCTTGTCGTATATTTTGATAATGCCTCATGTAATAATGAAAATTCCTCCACAAGGCTTTTTGACCATACGGACATATCGCCTTCATAATATTTTATCTCAAGAATAAAATGACTATCAAATAAATACTTTAAATTATCATTGCTGTATAAATCACTTAGTTGAGGATACATGCTGCTTCTTATATTTTTATCAAATGTTATTCTTATAGCAGGGTCAAATTTGCCCTGATAAGCCTCTCTCTCATATACTATAAGTGCTGTAGGGATAAGTTGATATTTGACATAATGATAAAAAAACCTTTTGGCATCATCAACACCGGATTTATATTTCTTATCTTTTACAACATATTTCTCAACATCACCTGTCTGGAATACTTCTTCCATATCATCAAACTGCATAAAAGCCCTGTGCTTTCTGGTGCGGTTCTCTATTTTTCGCTTTATTTCAAAAACCACCTTGCATCCTTTATAATAATCATCGTACCCTCTTATCCTGAATTTCCTTCTCAGCATAATGCCATCAAATTTTTCAAAATAACTTACCAGATCACGGGTATCATAATATATGCTTCTTACTGTATACTGACTGATGCCTTTCTCATTTACAGATGTGAAATCATCGGGTATTACAAACGTTACCAATCTCTTGCGAAGGTCATCCATCATCGAATTAGGCACTAAATATTTTCTTTCGTATCTGAGCAACATTTTTTAGTTTTTAGCTACAGCGTCAAATAACCTTCTTAAATATTCTTTTGCGTTTATTACGCCACAATTAATCTCAGCTTCTACTATCATATTAATCTTCACCTTTTTAATATTTTCTTTAAGCTCAACAGTAACAAATACAACTTCTCTTCTTGACAACATCTGTATAGTATTGTCAATATTAACAATTTTACCCTGAAAAGTTTCACTGTTCGCATTAAAAATGAAATTAACTTCTCCGCCCATCTTTAAATGTTCAATTTCATAAAACTCAACTGGTAAAACGGCTAATAGACAACTGGTATCAGCTACTTTAATAATATTATCCATATCAATAAGATTGCCTTTATTGTCAACACTGGATGATTTTTGGTTCACTATTAATCCACTGATAGGGGATATAATTGTGTTACTTTTAATTTTTTTCTTTATTTGTTCAATTTGGAATTCGAGAGCTTGGATACGACTTTTATTAAGGTTTAATTGCTCTGTTTTAGCCCCTGTTTCTACCGAAGAAAGATATGACTGGGCTATCTTGTATTTGTGCTCTTTAATTTTTAAATCATTAAGCGCAATATCATAATCATTTTTTGAAATTAAACTGTCATTAAACAATTTATTTACCCTATCGAAAAATTTTTGCTGCGACTGCATTTCCTGATTTGCCAGGTCAAGGACTTCCTTCTGATGTTGAATGTCCTCAGGCTTCTGTCCTGTTGAGTAAACTTCATATAAATTTTTTTCTATAGCTACCTGCCCTTCAAGTTCTAACAATTTGAGCTGTTCATCGCTGGATATTATAAAACCAACTGTATCCCCTTTTTTGATTGAAGTCTTTGAAAAAACATCTTTATTTAATACAAAATCAGAAGCGTCACCTCTTACAAATTCTGAAACAGAATAATGGCTTATGCTATTTACTCTGTTGTCTCTCAGCACGTTAAGCAAATTGCCGTCTGCAGTTTTACTTAAAGTCCATTCTTTCATAGGGTAAACCAAACCCTTAGTAGTAATAGTATAAGGTATTTTAATATAAAAAGAAAGAACTAAAATAATAAGAAGTGCTGTAACTGCTAAAATTATTGTTATCGTTTTCCTGCTCATTTACTTACGGTATTGATGTTTTTTTTGAGAAAAAGTCAGAGTTAACAAATGTATTTTTGTTAATAATAATTTTTGCTAAATGTAGGTAAATTATTAAAATATTATGGTGTTTATAAACTTTATACCGCAAAACTACTGCATTGGTTATTTTTAAAGTTCTAGTTCTCCTTTAAATACTAATTCAGCCGGTCCTTCAAGAAATATATCAGTAAAAATATTATTTTTATAGGTAAAGCTTACTTTAAGTTCTCCGCCCAAAGTCTTAATTCTAAATTCGGTTGTTTTGTCATAATGTTCAGAAATATAAGAAGCAATTGAAGAAGCAACAACTCCGGTGCCGCACGAGAGCGTTTCATCTTCAACGCCTCTTTCATAGGTTCGAACAAAAATATAATCAGGGTTTAACTCAACAAAATCCACATTTGTCCCTGCCGGAGCATATAAATCACTGTATCTTATTGGTCGTCCTGCCTCAACAATATCCATAGCTTCAACATTTTCAACAAATTCTATATGATGTGGTGACCCCGTATCCATGAAAATATAATTGTCATGCTTTTCAAATAAAGTTACATCATTCATCCTTAGCTTCACAAATGTTTCATTTTTCTTTTTCTTGATGATAGAAGCCTGATACGCATTCCCTCCAGACCAGAATTCTACTTTACCAGGTGAGATGTTGAGAAAGTTAGCTACTGCAACAGCACACCTGCCTCCATTACCACACATACTGCCAACTCTTCCGTCAGCGTTAAAGTAAACCATTTCAAAATGATAGCCTACCTTTGTGTTCAGAAGAATTAGCCCATCGGCACCAATACCGAAATGACGGTGGCATAAATTATATATAAGTTGCTGATTATCAGAATATTTTTGGATGAGATGCGTACGATTGTCAATAACTATGAAATCATTGCCAGTACCATGCATTTTATAAAAAGGGATTATCATTTTCCTTTTAATTGATTGATAAGCTGTTGATTGCTTATAGGTATCAGATTTTTAAATTCAGAAGTGTTTTCCAGTAAATAGTAGCTGTTAGTGTAACATAAATACAAATCGTTTTTTATCATTTTCAGCTCTAACTGGTCGTACTGTTTAATACCATAAAGCACCAGAAAATTCTTATTCTTCTTATACCCTTTGTAGTTAAGTGGCGATTCCCAGAATTCAACAGAGAACTTATTTTTACTATCCTTAGGCAACTTTCCACCAATCAAAAGAGAGTCGATTTTATTATCATTGTCATTGTTGCTTTTTGATAAGACTACTGCATCAACCTGCTTTTTTAAAATAAACTTATCCCTGGCCACCTCATCACCACCCTTGTTATTTAAAGAAGCATAGATGTCCGAATGCAGTTCATCACCATCAGGATAGTTCCCATCTAATGATGAATAGTAATCGCCCGTGGTATCAACAGGGTTTTTAATGGCTGTAGAGTCAACAACAGCTTTTTTAATCTTTTTATTAATTTTATGTTTCTTGTTAACAACAATTTTTTCTTCAGGAGCAGCATGCTCTTCTGAGGAAAATAACCCCACCACGAAATGTTTGGTTTTATCAAAAATCATCTGTGTCATATTTAAACTCTGCTGCCAGAATAAAATGCTTACTCCGAGTGCAAAGCCCATTATCAGACCCATTAAAATATATACAAACCTATCTTTGCCTTTTTTCACTTTACTGGTTATTTTGCTGACAAATTGACATTTTTTTTCTATGCAAAATTAAAAATTTAATCAATATATACAGGGATTTTGTTTTGAAAAAATCTTTAACATTTATTAACAAACTTTAAAAAATACGATTATTCTTGTTCCGTTAATAATTCTTGATGTTTGATAGCATTTCAAACCCTTTTTTAAAGAAAATTTTGGTTTAAGTATTGCAAATTGTAAGGTTCAAATTTAAAAAAATTAATAATATGAAAAGAGTAAAATTTTATCAGCTTTTATTGGTAGCTATTTTAGGAGGGTTCTTCTCTATGTTCCTGTTAAAAATTTATGAAAATAAATTTGAGAAAAATAAAACGTCATTTATTAAAGATGTAATTCCTGTTCAATATGCGAGTTATGCGCCCAACCTTAAAGGCAGCAATATCGACTTTACTTTCGCTGCTGAAATGACAGTTCATGCCGTTGTTAATATTCGCACTGAATACCAGCGAAAAAGTAGTGTTTATGATGACTTTTTTGGCAATTTAAACCCCTTTGGCAATCAGAGCTGGTTAGGAAACTCCCAGCAACCTATAATAGCAACAGGTTCCGGTGTTATCATCTCGCCTGATGGTTATATTATTACCAATAATCATGTGGTGCAAGAGGCTGACTATATAGAAGTTACCCTTAATAACAAAGAGTCTTTTGCGGCTTCTGTTATTGGCACAGACCCTTCTACCGACCTTGCCTTGTTAAAAATCCAGTCGATGGATTTACCATACATTGTTTTTGGCAACTCAGACAGCGTCAGATTGGGAGAATGGGTACTGGCTGTGGGGAATCCTTTTAACCTGACATCTACTGTAACTGCTGGCATTGTTAGTGCAAAAGCCAGAAATATAAATATATTAGGCCGCAGCGATGCTATTGAGTCTTTTATTCAGACTGATGCAGCTGTTAATCAAGGCAACAGTGGCGGGGCATTAGTAAATACAAAGGGTGAACTTATAGGCATTAATGCAGCTATTGCCTCTAACACAGGCTCTTACACAGGCTATTCATTTGCAATTCCTGTCAATATTGTTCGTAAGGTTTCCAAAGATCTTCTTGATTATGGACAAGTGCAGAGAGCCTTCCTGGGTGTTGAAATTGCCGATATGACGAGTAAACTGGCAGAACAGAAAGGCGTTCAGAAAGTACCTGGTGTGTATATTTCCAAGGTGCTGAAAAACAGCGCCTCTGATGATGCAGGCCTTACTGATGGAGATATCATTATCGAAGTGGATTCTAAACACCTGAGCTCTACTTCCGAGTTACTCGAAATAATAGCAACAAAAGCTCCCGGAGATGTCGTGAAAGCTTTATACCTGAGAGATGGAAAACAAAATGAAGCCAATATTAAGCTCAAAAACAAATATGATAACTACGATATCCTTCAGAAAGAAAAAGAAAGTATTGTCAATATGTTAGGCGCTTCTTTTGAAAATGTTTCTAAGGAAGAAGCTGACAGACTGGGCCTCAAATTTGGCGTTAAAGTGAAAAAGATAGAAAACGGAAAGCTGAGAAGCTATGGCGTTCGTGAAGGCTTTATTATTACTTATATTGATAAAACACCTATTAAAAATACCGATGACCTCTATACCATTATCAAAAATAAAAATGGTGGTATCCTGATAGAAGGGGTTTATCCTAACGGGATGAGAGCCTATTATGGATTTGGACTGTAGTGTTATTTAAAAAAAATAAAAATAAAATAAGAAGGCCTCAGTCGGCAATTAAATAGTCGACATTCGGCAAAATAAAGATTTCAGTTTCAGAATTGAAGATTGAAGGCTGTGGACTGATGATTGAGAGCTAATGACAAATGACTAATGACCTAATGATATCTGCCAGTTGCCAATTGCAGAATTTATTTTTATCTTGGGATTTGAGCCTTGAAATTTGGAGCTTGAAATTTGAGACTTGGGACTTTAGGCTTTTGAAAAACACCTTATCTTTTTGAAAAAGTTATAATTTGTTGCAACATTATTCATGTTCTTTCGTATTTTCTCATAAATAAAAATAAATTAAATTTTTATTGCAAAGTATGATGAAAAATTGGATATTTTTTCTTAACTTTGCATTTTAGAAGAAAACGTTCATCCTTTTTGTAATTTATTGAATATTAACTAATTAAATAAAATGAGACAACTCAAGATTACTAAATCCATTACCAATAGAGAAACAGCATCTTTAGACAAGTACTTGCAGGAAATTGGGAAAGAAGAATTAATATCAGCAGAAGAAGAAGTTATCTTAGCACAGAAAATAAAGGCAGGAGATACAATGGCTCTTGAAAAATTAACAAAATCAAATTTGCGTTTTGTTGTTTCTGTTGCCAAACAATACCAAAATCAAGGACTGAGCTTACCGGATCTTATTAATGAAGGCAATCTGGGCCTTATTAAAGCCGCTCAGCGCTTTGATGAAACCAGAGGTTTTAAATTTATTTCTTATGCCGTTTGGTGGATTCGTCAGTCTATATTGCAGGCCCTTGCAGAACAATCTCGTATAGTCAGATTACCCTTAAATCAGGTAGGTTCATTAAATAAAATCAAGAAAGAAGCCTCTAAATTAGAACAGCTTTACGAAAGAGCACCATCTCCTGATGAATTAGCCAAATCGCTCGAACTCTCAGAAGATAAAGTAAAAGAATCTCTCAGAATATCAACACGTCATATTTCCGTTGATGCTCCTTTGGTTCAGGGTGAAGATGGCTCATTACTCGATGTTTTCATTAATGAAGATTTACCTGATACTGATGAATCATTAATTTATGAATCACTCTCTAAAGAAATTCAACGCTCTTTAGCCACATTGTCTGAAAAAGAAAGAGATATTATTAATCTTTATTTCGGACTGGGTTTGAATCATGGTTTGACTCTTGACGAAATAGCCATCAAGTTTGACCTTACAAGAGAAAGAGTTAGGCAAATTAAAGAAAAAGCTATCAGAAGATTAAAGAAAAATTCAAGTTGAATTTTGGATTCAGAGCCAGTCATTTTTTAATTCACAGCAAGATGTATCTAAAGCCGGAACCTCGTTTTTCGGGGAGTTATCTGGTGGCTGAGAATTTGGCTTTAAAATTATCTTATGCTTTAATGAATCAATATGTACATCTGCTGAGCAACACGGGCATTGGCTTACCTACTGATTTATGGGTGCCATCTACAGAGAAAATTTCGCCCCAGACCACTCAACAAATTGCTGGAGGTATAGCCAAAGATGTAATAAAGTATAATTTAACACTATCTATAGAAGGATACTACAAAAAATCTCAAAACACTGTTGGATATAAGGATGGGGCAAGTTTTCTGTTAAATAGCGATTTTAATCCAACTAATGTTACCAATGTTAATAATGTTAATTGGGAAGATAACATTACACAAGGACAAGCCTGGTCTTATGGCAGTGAATTTTTAATACAGCGAAAAACAGGTAAATTATCAGGATGGATTGGTTACACTTTATCATGGACACAACTACAGTTTGAAGATGTAAATCTGGGCAGGAAGTTTTATGCAAAATACGACAGAAGGCACGACATCGCTGTCGTCGGTATTTATGAGATTAACAACCATATAACGCTTTCTTCAACCTGGGTATATGGAACCGGCAATGCGATAACACTTCCACTGGCAGAATATTCTCCTGTACCTCACGAGCTTAACGATGCACAGAACAATCATCAGAATAATGGCGGCTTTTTATATAATTCAACGATAGAAGAATACGGTTCCAAAAATGCTTTCCGTATGGCTCCTTATCATAGGCTTGATGTGGGCATTCAGTTTCATAAAAAACTTCGCAGATATGAACGCACGATAGAATTAAGTGTCTATAACTTGTACGATAGGCACAACCCGTATT
>Ga0118677_10015934_pt1 | contig 10375 bp, 7 predicted proteins | sample AliMusrvi5mmetaG_FD_86154 | JGI IMG/M metagenome (GOLD analysis project Ga0118677, IMG submission 86154)
CTCTGGAGCTGCGCCGTCAGTTCATTCTCATATTGTGCGATCAATTCGCGTCCGGACAAAGCCGGCACTGCCGGAATTTGCGCCGGTTTTCGTTCAAACCTGGAATTTACGCGCTGTAATTCCATATCCGCAGACATTCTGTCCGTACCGAACTTATCGGCATAATTCCGGCGCAGATATTGCAGCGCTGGCAGGGCGGGAACGCCTAATTCCCGGAGATACTTCAAGTCAAGCGGCGCTCTAGTCTGCCCGGCTTCGGCATCCGGGGCGGTTTCACGGCAGTGGAGAACATTATAACTGGCGATAAAGCCGCGAATATCGGCGAAACAGCAGCCGAGCAGGACGGACAGCAGCACGACCAGATTGGCGTTGATCAGCCATTTATTGCTCTGGCGCAGCAGCAGCCGGAACAGGATCAGCATCAGACCGGCGGCGACCAGCGCCATCCATACCGCCGCGGCCACCCGCAATTCCGAAAGACTGTAGATATTGACGTACTTGATCAGCCGCAGAATGGCGGACATGACCAGAAAAATATTCTGCCCCAGCCAGACGGCCACCAGTATTCTGGGCCAGCGCCATTCCCCGGCATCAGTGTTTCCGGCAAAACAGATCAGCACGAAACCTCCGGCCAGCAGCGCCGTGGCAATCAGCGGATAGGCGCCGCGATGTGCATAAGCCGCGTAGGTCATTCCGGCAGGCAGTCCAACGCCGCCCCATAGATATTCAATATCCAGAAAATTCTGAACCAGGAAAATCAGGTTGAACAGAATCAGGCAGCGGGTGACTACCGGCGCGATGGAGCTGTAGTTCCACCGGCCGGCTATCAGCATCAGCGGACTGAATTCGAGCGAAAAGGTCTTCTGCAGAGAAAATGAAGATGTTCCATCCGCGGAGCGTCCGAGCCCGAGCGCCATCCGCAGCAGCGCCCAAACCCAGCATGCGGTCAGCAGCCAGAGCATGAAACGTCCCGGCTCCGGAAAATCAATATTGGCCAGTTGTTTAATAAAGTTCCCGACCCACTGCTCGATCAGCGGATTGGCGGCGGAAAACAGCGCGATAAAGACCAGCGACAAAATCAGCGGGATAATCCAGAACAATAATGCCCTGACGAGCCGTTTCTGAACATTGCGTCCGCCGGAGCCGGCGTGTCTGGCGTCCAGCAGCCACTGCACGCAGCCGTACAGACCGAAGTGGACCAGGCGCGGCAGCCACCAGTTCCAGTCGGCCTGCCAGCCGGTTTGAATGATCATGCGGAACAGCACCAGCGCCAGCAAAGCCAGCGAACAGGACAGGATATCCGGGTCTATCAGCACTCCGATGAGTGATGCCAGCAGAAAAGCCGAAGCCGCCAGCAGCGGTCTGGTTTTAAACAGGCCGGGATTCCCCGGCAAACAGGCCGCCGTCAGCAATCCCAGGTAAAATGCCGCCGTCCAGCCGACAGTCTCACCGTAAAAGAAAAAATCCATTGCGATAACCAGCAAAACGCAGACTGGCAGGAACCAGCCGCGCGGCAGCAGCAAATCCGGACGCGGCTCCGCTGAAAGGCTTGACTCATCTTTGTCCATAAACATTTCTCCTCTTAATCAAAAATCATTATTCCATGACCGGCATTACTATATGCGGAATCGTTTTACTTGCAAATCCAGGCACGAGCCTGAATAAAGCTTTTTGAGCACATTTCTCAAATTCTGGTTGACAAAATCACTATATGTATAAAAGGACAGAAGTCAGGAGACAGGAGTCAGAAGTCAGAATGGTAGCCATGAGAACAGAAGTTTGGAGCCAAAAACATTTTGCTAAAGCAGGGTGTCCAAAACGGCAAAGGGGAAGTTCTAAAGGGCTAAAGTTTTTTAGGAAAAACGGAACCGGCAAAACATTCTGCACAGGGGTGTCCAGATTGTGTGCGCCAAGGAAAGCTAATGTAGACAAGCCGGCCAATCCGGCGCGAACAAAGCCTAACCAGCAGTTCGGAACAGAACCAGGCACACGAGGAGGTAACGAAACGTGTGAAGCCCTGGGAAAGGAGTGTGTCAGCCACAACGCAAGTGAAGGTATTGAGCCCCGAAAACGACACAACAATGCAGTGGGTCAAGGGTTACAATTCCCTGAAACCAACATCGGCATGTGCGCAAAAGGTGAGTGCATGACCGGCTTGCCGGGGTCGAAGTCCGTGGCTGGCAAACGAACTGTCTACATTGGAACTTGGGAGAACCGGAACGCGCCATACAGAAGCCGCCAAGAAGCTGAAAAAGCAACACGGCGGTACGGCGTTCCGGTAGTCGGACCGATTCATATTAGAGGAGTAGCCGGGGTAATGCCCGGCGAGCGGACTAAGCCGCACTCGAAGGGATCGGCAGTTTAACGCAGAGAGGTAATATTTGAAAATGCAATACGCAGAGATTGGCAACACATGGACGAAGTTATCTCTCATATCCTTGCATGCCCGGGGAGACCGGAACCTCCAGTTTACGAGCCTTGCTCACTTGCTGGATGTTGAATATCTCCGGGGGTGCTACTACAGCCTGAACAGGAATAAGGCGGCAGGAATTGATAATGTAAGTTGGCATGAGTACGGAGGAAGTCTGGATGAAAATCTGGAGCAACTGGTTTCAAGGTTGAAACGCAAGAAATATACGCCTAAACCGGCGAGACGGGTTTATATTCCCAAGAACGAGACGGAAATGCGTCCATTGGGAATCTCCGCACTGGAAAACAAGATAGTGGAACGGGGGATTGTCGGGATACTGGAAAGCATTTATGAGCAGGATTTTCTGAACTGTTCGTATGGTTTCCGCAGAGGCCGGAACTGTCATCAGGCGCTGAAGCGTCTGGACGAACTGATCATGTTCCATCCGGTAAATCACATTGTGGAAGCGGACATCAAGGGCTTTTTCGACAACGTCAATCATGAGCATCTGATGGAGTTTATCCGCATAAGAATAGCGGATCCGTCATTACTAAGTTTGACTGGCAAATTCTTGAAAGCCGGTTATGTGGACGCCGGTCTGCTGGTGGAACCGGATGCTGGAACGCCGCAAGGCAGTATCCTTAGCCCGATCCTAGCCAATATCTATCTGCACTATGTACTGGATGAATGGTTTGAGAAGACAGTAAAAAGTCATGCAAGAGGATTCTGTGAGCTGGTGCGTTACGCCGATGATTTCGTCTGCGCAGTTCAATACGCCGACGATGCGGAACGCATCGAAAGAGCGCTGAAGAACAGGTTCAGCAAGTACGGTCTGGAGATTCACCCGACAAAGAGCCGGAATATAACTTTCGGCCGCTTCGAGAAGGAAACCGCCGGAAAGCAGAACCGCAAACCTAATACCTTCGACTTTCTGGGGTTTACTCACTACTGCACCAAGTCACGCAAAGGCAAATTCAAGCTGGGGCGGAAGACAAGCAGAAAGAAGTACACCGCAAAATGCAACGCCATGAATGACTGGTTGAGCAGGATAAGAAACCGGTGCAAGGCAAAAGTCTGGTGGAAGACCCTCGCGGCGAAACTGCGGGGGCATTATCAGTACTACGGCATCAGCGGAAACGCAGATGCAATAGTAAAGTTCTATCGGACGACGACCAAACTGGTTCATAAGTGGCTCAACAGGCGCAGTCAGAAAGAGAGAATGAACTGGGAAAACCTCACTGAGTACCTTAAGCATTATCCGTTACCCAGACCCAAAATAGTACATAACTTTACATTATCAGGTGCAAGGTGAGTTAAGCTGAAGAGCCGGATGCAGGAAATCTGCAAGTCCGGTTCTGTGAGGGGCATTGAAGTCTTCTCGTATGGTTCGAATATTGTGACACTCCGCAAACCGAAAGGGCGGAGAAACAGGGAATACAAAATAAACCTAAACGCAGGAGACCATATTATGTCTACTCGACCCAAAACGAGGGGAAGACCGCTTTGCGGGAGTGGATGGTTTTGCCCCGCCTTGCGGGTACCGCGATTGCGGGATGGAAAGTTGGGAACTTGGAAAACATAGGCAAAAACATTCTGCACAAGGGTGTCCAGAATGTCCGGAATTAGGGAAGAACGGGGTTTCCCGCAAATGCTGGACCATCCACCAACATGGGCGAAAGCATGGGGCCTATGAGGCCTATGGGACTAATAGGGCTTATGGGCAATGTGTCCAAAATGGGGAAAACCGTTTTGGGAGTGGATAGTTTTACCCCACCTTGCGGGTACCGCTAATGCGGGAGGGAAAAGCGAGACATAGTTTTGATGGTTCTACACAGTAGTGCCTCCCGCAACTGCGGGATCCAGAATGTTGTTTGAAAATTAAAAACGGTTATGTTCAACGACTCTCTAAAGTGTCGGAGTGGAGGTAACGAGCGGAGTTTTAAACAGGCCAGTTTCGCCGAAACTGGCTCATGAGGCGGTTTTGGCAAAACCGCCCTACTTTGCACAGTTGTGTTCAACGACTCTCTAATGTCTCCGGAATGATCCGCAGATGACGCAGATTGGCGCAGATGTTAAAACTGGCTGTTCTTTGTGCCTCCGTGTCTTCGTGCGATAAACGGTTTTAACGCTTCTGCACAAGGGTGTCCGGAATGTCCAGAATGGAAAGAATGTGACTGGTGACTGGTAACTGGTAAAAACTTTAGAACTTTAGAATTGTTTTCCGACTCTTTCTTCTGCTGGAAAAGAGCCTTTTCCGGTGTATATTGAAGGGTAACTTTTTAAGACATGGAGCTTTTTATGCCGAAAGGTATTATTTTTCTTGCAGACGGGATGGCCGATCTCCCGCTGGATGAGCTGGGGGGTAGAACTCCGCTGGAAGCAGTGGAAACTCCGGCTATGGACGCTATTGCCGCCAGAGGCGCCAGCGGCACTTTCCTGACCCTGCCTGAAGGGCTGCCCACCTCTTCCGACGTGGCCAACATGTCGGTACTGGGTTTTTATCCGGAACAGAACTATCCCGGACGCGGTCCGATTGAAGCCGTCAGCCAGGGCATTGAACTGGGACCGGATGACATTGCCTGGCGCTGCAATCTGGTGACGGTCTCGCCGGACGGCATTCTGCTGGATTATTCCGCCGGACACATTGACAACGCGGTGTCCGCCCGCATTATGGCCGATCTCCAGCACGAGTTCGGCAGCGGGAAGGTCACTTTTTACCCCGGAGTAAGCTATCGCAATCTGCTGGTGCTGCACGGCAGCGAGTTCTCTGACAAGGTTGATTATTTCAAGCCGGATTCATCCCAGGGTATGCATCTGGATGAACTGCGGCTTGCTCCGCTGGCCGGCGATGCCAAAGCCGTTCACACGGTCAAATTCCTGGAAGACCTTTCCGCCCGGACCGCCAGATTTCTGGCATTGCATCCGCTGAACCAGGGGAAAGACGCTCCGGCATCTCATATCTGGCCGTGGAGTCCAGGCAGAAAACCGTCGCTGGTGCCGTTTGCCGAGCGCTATTCCGGGCGCACCGGAGCAGTAATCAGCGCGGTTGACGTAATCAAAGGACTGGCTAAATGCGCCTGCATGGACGTGATTGATGTTCCCGGCGCAACCGGATTCATCGATACCAACTACGCCGGAAAAGTCGAGGCGGCGCTGGAAGCCTTGAAGACGCATGATTTTGTGTATCTGCATGTCGAGGCGATAGATGAATGTTCCCACATGGGCGATCTGGCCCTGAAAATGCAGGCGATAGCTGACTTCGACGCCAAAATCGTCGCTCCGGTGATGAAAGCTTTGGCGAACGAACCCGTGATTTTCGCGGTGCTGCCGGACCATCCGGTGCCGATCAAACTGCGTCAGCATACTACGACTCCGGTTCCTGTCGCTGTCTGCGGTCCGGGCATCACCCCTGACAGCATCTGCCGCTTCACCGAAAACGAAGCGCCGAAAGGCCGCCTTGGACTGATGAAGGGCGACCAGCTGATGCGCATGGTAATGAGCTTAAACTAAGGCGGGCTTTGCCAGCAACTCAAAAGGCAGGGAAGTCAGGAGTCAGAAGTCAGGAGTCAGGATAAAATCTAAGATCTAAGACCTGAAACCTAAGACCTAAAAGTCTAAAAAACACTAAAAGGCGGATATGACGGATCATGCTCAAAGTAGAAGCAAGAAGAGTTTTCTGACAGCCGCGGCGCTTTTTATTCTGGTGCTGTATTTTACCCGGGATGGAGCTTTCCGGCCACTGTGGTTTGACGAGGCTTTGACGGTCATGAATTTCATGGCCCTCCCCGGCCCGGTGGAAATCTATCATAACTATGTCATCCCGAACAATCACATCATATATACCATACTGCTTAAATTCTGGTCGTACGCCTACCAGCCGGTTGTCGCATTCGATGTATACCTGCGGCTGTTATCGCTGGTCATTACGTTTGCCGCGTTCGCAATCATGTTCTTCCGGTGGAAGAAGCCGTGCGGTATCTGGCCGGTTGCGCTGGTCTGCGCCTGTTTCGCGTTCTCGCTGCCATTCGGGATATATTCCGTTGCGATACGCGGCTATATGCTCAGTTTTCTGCTCATCGTCATGGCGCTGGAATTTGCGCGGTCCTGGATTACCGGACCGGACTGGAAAAACGGAACCGCTTATTTCATCATCAGCCTGCTGGCCGTCGGCACCATTCCCTCTAATATTATCGCTCTCGGCGCTGTAGTTTTATGTCTTGCGGAATTCCCGCTGAAAAGCCGGAAATTCATTCTCCGCTACATGTTTTTAGCGGTCATTCCGTTGATTGCGCTGGTACTGTTTTATCTGCCGGTCTCCAGAGGAGTCGCCAGAGTAATGGCGCTCAAAGAAGGCTGGAGCAATGGTATAGCGGCAATGACTGTGCTCTATTTATCCTGGGCGATTTCATTCCTGCCGGTCATCATCACCGTAATTTTTACCGCGCCGCTGCTGCTGAAGAGAAAGCATTCGTGGTGGAGGGCTTTGATCGCGGTTCTGGTGCTGCTGCTGCCGGTGCCGTTTTTCTTAATCATTTCGCCTGCGCCGTTTCCCAGAGTCTTCTTCTCCATCTGGCCGGTGTGGATGTATTTACTCTGCCGCGGACTGGGACATCTGTTTGCGCTGGCCAGATTAAAGCAATACCGTCTGGCGGTGAAACCGCTGCTGCCGCTGGCCGTACTTGCGGGCGCGGTTTTTGCCTGCGGGATGGCGCAGCAGGAGATTAAAGAATATCTTTCGGCAAAATATGTCGGGCAGCAGGCACTGGATGACTTTTTCTGCCCGTACTACATGAAGGAGAGTTTCAACCCGTTTGACGCGGTAAAATCCCTTCAGGTGCAGGGGGCGGCGGAGCCGGACGCCAGGATCTATATCAGTTTTAATGCGGACCCGTATTCAATTGTTTTCTATGGAAAAATGCTGGGAGTTTCGCAGGATGTATGGTGCTTTGACAACCCGAGAGGGAAAGTCCTGTCAATCGGGAATAACTGCCGGAAAGCGATTCTGACCGGAGGAGGAGACGAAAGTGCATTTACCGGACGGTTCAAAGACAAGATTCTTGATCCTGTGTCCGCCGGGAAAAATTTCCAGCGGATCTATTCGATTAAGAATGCCAAACCTTAATGAAAGATTATTCTTGCCGCGATTACAATAAGTATAACCACGATTGTAAGAATAGTGATCACGGTAATTTTCTTGCGGCGCTTTTCGCTCCGCAGTTTATTCATATTACCCGCCTTCAGCTGGCCGAGGACGGTTTTCATGGAGGACAGCGTTGATCTGACCGTATTCCGTACCTTGCTCTCCCGTTTCGCCATCGCGCTTTTCGGGATCTGGTTCATCACATTTCTTACTCTGATCTCTGTAAGGTCTTTATTCGCCATTTTCCATTTCTTCCATAAATATCAACATTTCTTATACGAATGGACCGGATATGGACATCCTGATAAATTCTCCATATTCAATTCCATATCAGTAATATAACCCGGAATTGGACTAAATGCAAAAAGAAGCCGTAAAGAGATAAAGTCTGTATTCAGAAGAAAACTATAAAGTATGGTTTTCTATTCTGCCGCAGGTGAAGCAGGTGCCGCTCCGGCAGATGGTGCCGCCCCCGCCTTCAAGGGCGGATTCAGCCAGTGGGTAAATTGATCCATTGCGACATCGTTCGTGAAAAATTCAAACTTCAGCAGATACCGCTTGTTTTTCATATCCGCCGGCAGATTCAGCTTGACCGAACCCGGTTTCAGCGGTGAAATTCCGGCAAATTCCTTGTTCTTGTTCATGATCATCTTGCCTTCGGGCGAGTTCAAGGTCAAGTCAAGAGAAATACCGTCCATGTCTTTGGACGGCAGATAGTCAATAATTACTTCGGTGGTATCTTTAACATCCACATTTCTTACTGAATAAATTCCTGCGTCGGTGACTTTAGATACAGATTCCAAACCTTTTCCGAAAAGAATGGTCCATTCCCATTCGACACGCTGTTCCGGCTGCACTTCGATTTTGATGGTCGGCTCAATGCCGAAACTGTCATTGTCCTTCCAGAAAGCAATTTTGGATATAGGACTTTTAGTCAGGATTGCGAAAACTCCGTTTTCGCCGATGCTGCCGGCGGAAACCCAGCGTTCCGCTTTAGAAAAACGGTCTTCGTTATACTCGGTATATTTCATCATTTTGCTGATTGGAATCGGCTCAGAGTTAATAGAGACTATCTTTTTGTCACCGACGTTGAAAGATCTTTTAATCGGGATGGATATCCATGATTTCGGCACCAGCGCCTCAAAAGCTATATTGAAGAACGGGCGCGGGGTGACTGTAGTTGTTAAAATCTCCTTGCTGTTGTTAAACAATACTCCTTTGATGGTAATCTTTGAGGTATCGCCAAACTTGGTATCAATGCGAAGCTTGTAAGATCGCTCTTTTGAAACCTGAACGTCCTGAGAAAAAGATACGATGACCTCGGTATCGTTGTCTTTCTTCTCTACATTGCTCTGCCACGGCTGTGACGCAGCGGCGGGAGCAGGAGGCTCGGTGGACTCTTTAGGAGGCTCGGCCGGAGTTTCTTTCGCCGCGCCGGGCTCCTCGGTTTTGGCGGCCTGTTCTGGAGAAGTGAAAGTCATCGGCCCTAAAACCTGAGTAAGTCCGAATTTAACTCCGTTTTCGCTGGCAAGAAGCCCTTTTTCGCTGCCGGCGGGAACGATATCTTTGAACCATCCGCCTCTGGATACGCCGGGAGCAGACAGATCCAGAGATTTCGCTCCAGGATTTATGATGACGGCCGTATAATACTTGTTAGCAATCACATAATCAGGGGTGCCGTCTTTGTCAACATCAGTGGTTTGAATCGTTACCGCAGATACCTGAACGGCAGAAAAAAATCCCGCAAGCGCAAGCAGATAACACTTTAAATCAATATACATCAGTCTTTTCATAAGGCCATTTCCATATTTTAAATCCGTAAAATCATAGCAGCAGCCAGAGGATCATAAAAATATTCTTATCATCATTATTATATTTTAGCACAAAAAATCAAATGATGCTTCTCTTTTTTTATCAAAAATGCATAATTAATTAGAAATTTGTTTAAAAATTACTATTTAACCGCTATTTTCCAGCAATCAAAAGCCATGGATGAATTTCATTTCGTCTTCTCTATTGCTTTTGCGGCTTCTCTTAAAAGCTTTATAAACTTTTCCATCCCTCCGGAGGTTTTAAATCCGGAGATGGCGATTGCCGCATATGCCGGACTGCCGATATTTACCGCCAGACTCAGGTGATTTTTATGCTTTACCATAGCCAGTTTTTTCTTTCTTATCTCGTCGAGTTTCCGGAAAAGTTCTTCATCCGCCTGTTCATGAAACAAAGCTTTGACATCTTCTTCCGGCAGCTCGGCCAGCAGCGACATGCCGATGCTGGACTCCAGCGCGGGATAAAGCGTCATGCCGCCCAGACCGTTTTCAACGGGCATGCCGCCTGAATTATAATAGAGGTAGCAGACTTTATCTTTCCACAGCACTCCGAGCGCGACCAGATATCCGTGCTTGGCCAGCCGGTCAAGATGGATGAATGACCTGCTCAAAAGTCCTGATGCCGCCATGCTCTGCGCTGCAATAACGTGCATGCCGGCGCCGACGGCGTAGCGTCTGGATGACGTACGGTAAGCCAGTCCCAGGTATGCCAGCGTTTTCAACAGCCGGTTAACGCGGATCGGGCTGAGGTCAAGCTTTCTGGCGACAGCCAGACCGGAAACCGGCTCCGGGCTCATGGCCATCTCCTGAAGAACGGCCAGGCCGTCTACCAGTCCATATACTATTTGTGACGGTTCTTTATTCATTATTCCTGTTTCTGTTTTTTCAGCCATTCCGTCCATTTCTGTTTATCGCTGCCGAAATCCTCGCCGGTGATCTCCTTGAGATATGCTGCCGCCGCCGAGTTCAATTCGCGGTCTTTGGTATCCAGTGAAT
>Ga0118677_10015935_pt1 | contig 10375 bp, 6 predicted proteins | sample AliMusrvi5mmetaG_FD_86154 | JGI IMG/M metagenome (GOLD analysis project Ga0118677, IMG submission 86154)
ACCGGTGCGTGGGGGGCGCCTGCACCCACGTGCTGGATGCCGGCACGTGCCTGGTGGCAGGGGCCTGTGTCGTTGCGCCAGCGACCGAACCCGGGAACGTCTGCCGGGTGTGCGATCCCGGGACCGCCACCGACGCGTGGACCAGCGTGATGGACGGCACGGCCTGTGACGACGGCAACGCCTGTACCGCGCCGGACGCGTGCGTTTCGGGTGCCTGTGTCCCGGGCCTGAAGGTCTGCGAGTGTGTCACCGCGGCGGAATGCGACGACGGCAACCCGTGCACGGACGACACCTGCCCGGCCAATGCCTGCCTGCACGCGGCCAACACGGCACCTTGCGAGGACGGCGACCCGGCGACCCTCGGCGACCGGTGCGTGGCCTCGGCATGCGTCCCCGGCCCCCGGTGCGGCGACGGTACCTGCGCGAGGCCCACGGAAACCTGCGCCACGTGCCCGGCGGACTGCGGGGGCGCCTGCCCAGTTCGTGAAACGCTGTGCTCCGACGGCTGGGACGACGATCTGGACGGGCTGACCGACTGCGCGGACCCGGACTGCCAGGGCCTCCCGCCGTGCACTCCGGACACCTGCACCCTGGTGGACGGCACCGTGGCGTGCGGCACGACGAAGTACTACTTGACGGCCTCCGGCGACAACCTCACGGGCAACGCCGCCGCAGCGTGCGGCGGCGACTCGCTGTCCGGGGACGACATCATCTGGAAATTTGTCAGCCCGGTGACCCGGCAGGTCACGGTGCGGATCGACCCATCGGATTTCAACAGCAGCGACACGTTCTCGCTGTACGTCCTTTCGGGGGCGTGCAACCCGTCCACCTGCATCGCCTCCGACTGGGGCTTCTATGCCGAGGTCACGTTCACGGCCGAGGCCGGGCGCCCGTACTACTTCGCGTACGAGGACAGCTGGTCCGGGGCCGAGGCCGACCTCCACGTGACCTGCCCGTAGGCGGCGTCACCCCTGTCCTGGCGTCACCAGTTTCAACCCCACGATCCCGGCCAGGATCAACCCGACGCACAGCAGGCGGGGCCAGGACGCCGACTCGTCGAAGAGCACGATGCCCAGCACCACGGTGCCGATCGCGCCGATGCCGGTCCAGACCGCGTACGAAGTGCCCAGCGGCAGGTTTTTCAGGGCGATGCCCAGGAGGACCACGCTGAGGACCATGAACACGACCGTGACGGTCGTGGGAAGGGGGCGCGTGTATCCGTCGGTGTACTTGAGCCCGACCGCCCAGGCCACCTCGCACAGGCCTGCCAGGAACAGGATGAACCACGGCATGATGCCTCCGCGTGCCGCCCGCCCGATTGTACCAGCAGGGCGGCGCCCACGCGGACAGCGCGGGCCCCCCGTCATGCGGTCTGCCGGGTGAAACGGCCCCGGCGTTGTCCCCTCGCGCCCCTGCCATTGCCGGTGTCCCGCCGCGGCCCTATGCTGCCAGGTGAACCGCGTCCGCGAACCCGGAGGCAAGCCATGCACCAGATCCATCGCATCGAGGACGGACGGAAGTTCCGGCTGGACGACGTGGACCCGGATTCGACGAAGGGTGTGAAGGGCAAGGCCGAGGGCCTGCGCAAGACCGAGGCGCTGGTCGCGCGCATGGACGCGCTGCAGGAAGCGCTGTTCGTGGATGGCCGCAAGGGCCTGCTGATCGTGCTCCAGGCCATGGACACGGGCGGCAAGGACGGGACCGTGCGGCATGTGTTCCGCGGGGTCAACCCGGCGGGCTGCAACGTCACCAGCTTCAAGGCCCCGACGCCCGACGAGGCCCGTCATCCCTTCCTGTGGCGCGCCACCCACGCCCTTCCGCCGCGGGGCGGCATCGGCATCTTCAACCGCTCGTACTACGAGGACGTCCTGATCGTCCGCGTCCACGACCTGGTGCCGAAGGACCGGTGGTCCCGGCGCTACCCGCGGATCAACGAGTGGGAGCACATGCTGGCCGAGGACGGCTACGTCGTGCTGAAGTTCTTCCTGCACATCGGCCCGGACGAGCAGAAGGCGCGCCTCCAGGACCGGCTGGACGACCCTTCCAAGCAGTGGAAGTTCAACCCGGCCGACGTGGAGGAGCGCAGGCACTGGGACGACTACATGGCGGCCTACGAGGACGTGATCCGCAAGTGCTCGACGCCCTGGGCGCCGTGGTTCGTCGTCCCGTCGAACCGGAAGTGGTATCGCAACCTCGTCGTCGCCAGCGCGATCGTCGATGCCCTCGAACAGCTGGACCTGAAGCTGCCGCCCCTCGAATACGACCCCTCGACGATCCGGATCGACTGAATCCGATCGGGCCCATCCGCGGGTTGTCGCTCCCGTGCCGCTCCTTCGCCCGCCAAGGTCCCCTGTCCTCTGTTGGGCATCGGCCGCGAATCTGGGACACACTCGACCGCGGCAATCAGGTGGCATCCTCCGGCGTCGGGCGAACCGGCGCCAAGGGAGTTCGCAATGACCCAAGACATCCGTGTCCTGGTGATCGAATTCCGGGCGGCCGACGTGGACAGGATGCGCGTCCTGCTGACCGGTGCGGGCGAGGCACCCTTTGTCGTCTGGAATGAAGCCACGCTGGCCGACGGCCTGGATCACCTTGCGCTGGGCGGCACCGACATCGTGCTGCTGGGGCTGGGCCTTCCCGACGCTCCCGACCTCGATGCCCTGGAACGGCTGGTGAAGTCGGTCCCCGACGTGCCGGTGGTCGTGATGACCGGCCTGGAAGACCGTGCGATGGGGCTGGAGGCCGTGCGGCTGGGAGCGCAGGACTTCGTCCTCCGTGAGCGGACGACGGCATCGAGCCTCACCCGCATCGTTCGGTATGCCGTCGAGCGGAAGCGGGCCGAGGAAACGGTGCGCCGCAACGAGGAACGGTACCGCCTGCTGTTCAACAGCATCAACGACGCCGTGTTCGTGCACGGATTGTCCGACGCGGGGCGCCCGGAACGTTTCACGGCGGTCAACGACGTCGCATGCCGTCGGCTGGGCTACTCGCGGGAAGAGCTGCTGACGATGGGCCCGATGGACATCGACGCCCCCGAGGGCCTGGCGCTGATCCCGGAGATGATGGTGAAGCTTCGGGCCGACAAGGCCGCGATGTGGGAGGGCGTGCACGTCACCAAGGACGGCCGCAGGATCCCGGTCGAGATCGGGAACCACCTGTTCGACCTGGAAGGGCGGCCCACGATCCTGTCGACGGTACGCGACATCACGGAGCGCCGGCAGCGCGATCACGAGCTGCGGGAGGCCCACCGCAAGCTGAACACGCTCATCGACAACCTGCCCGGTGTCTTCTACCGGTGCTCCAACGACCCGCAGTGGACGATGGAGTACGTGAGCCGGGGAGCGCTGGAACTGACGGGCCATGCTCCCGAGGACTTCATCGGGAACCGCGCCCTCTGCCACGCCGCCATCATCGACCCGGACGATCAGGCGAGGGTCCTGGCGGAAATCCGGGAGGCCCTCGCGGCGAGGCAGGTGTTCACGCTCGAGTACCGCATCCGGACCGCGACGGGCGAAACGAAGTGGGTGTGGGAACGGGGCTCGGGGGTCTTCATCGACGGGCAACTGGCCGCGCTGGAAGGCTTCATCACGGACATCACCGAGCGCAGCCTCGCTGTCCAGGCCCTTCGCGAGGCGGAGGAGAAGTACCGCAGTGTCGTGGAGCACGTGAGCGACGGAATCGGCACTGCCAGCCAGGACGGGACCATCCTGTTCGCGAACCCGGCGATGGCGAGGATGATGGGATTCGACGATTCGCGGGGGCTAGTGGGCCACAACGTCGTCGAGTTCATTCCCGCCGAGATCGGGCCTTCGCTGCTTGCCGAGGTCGTCGACAAGCTGCTGCCGCTGGGCCTCCTTGCGGAACCGGTGGTCCAGCCGGTTCCGGCCCGGAGGCGGGACGGGACGGAAGTCATCCTGGAAGCGCGGGTGTCGTGCAGCGGGCAGGACACGAACGGCTTGATGTTGAACGGCGTGATCCGGGACATCACCCAGGAGGTCCGGGCGTCGAGGATCGTCGAGGAAAGCCACCACCGGATCCGGAAGGCCCTGGAAGGGACCATCCTGGCGATGTCGCGCACCGTCGAGACACGCGACCCCTACACCGCCGGTCACCAGCGGCGCGTGGCAGAACTGGCGCGGGCCGTCGCGCAGTTCATGGACATGACGCAGTCGCGGGTGGAGGGGCTCTACTACGCCGGCCTGGTGCATGACGTCGGGAAGATCGGGCTGCCCGCCGAGATCCTGTCCAAGCCGAGCAAGCTGACCGCGACGGAGTTCCAGCTGATCCAGAGCCACTCGGCCCTGGGGGCCGACATCATCGGGGACATCGACTTCCCCTGGCCCATCGCCACCATGGTCCGGCAGCACCACGAACGCGTGGACGGGTCCGGGTACCCCGACCGGTTGTCGGGGACGCAGATCCTCCAGGAATCGTTGATCCTGGCGGTCGCGGACGTCGTGGAGGCCATGGTGTCCGACCGCCCCTACCGCCCGGGCCTTGGGATTGACGTGGCGCTGGCCGAGATCGTCGCGGGATCGGGAACGCGGTACGACGCCGAAGTAGTCGATGCTTGCGTCAACGTGGTTCGTGACCAGGGCTGGCGTTTCGACTGATCCGTCGCGCTCTGCCTACCGGCAATACCGCCTGGGACGCCTCCTCGAATCGTGTCGAATGGATCCGGCCTGCGTCCGTCCAATCGGCGCGGGCCTAGGAGTCCGGGCCTGCCGGTAGTATGATTCGGCCCCGGGGAACCGGGGGAGGGAGGCCCATGAAGAATCGAATGCTGGCGCCCATGGTGGCGGTGCTGCTGTTCCAGTCGGCGGTGGCGGTCGCGGGTCCGACCGACGTCGCCATCCACGTCACGCGCCTGGGAGGCGACACCGTGTCCGCCCAGCCGTTCGTGGACCGCTTCCTGCGCTACATGGAATCGAAGGTCGGCTGGGCCGCCGGTTCGACCAACGGCTCCTTCCTGGTGTCCCGGAAGGACGTCGTGGCCTTCGTGTCGGGCACGAAGCCCGGCATCGGGATGCTGGAACCGTCCCTGTACTTCGAGATGCGCAAGGCCTGGGGATTGCAGCCGATCCTGCAGCTGGAAAGCAGCGAGCTGGTGTCCTCGCGGCTCAACGTCGTGGTCAAGGACCCGGCCATCCGGACCCTGGACGACCTGAAGGGCAAGCGCGTGTGGACGCTGCTGGCCGACACCCCGGCCTACCTGTCGAAGGTCGTCCTGGACGGGAAGGTGGACGCGGCCACGGCCTTCAGCCTCAAGCAGATCGGCCAGGCCCTGCGCGGCGCCAAGGCCGTGATCCGCGGCGACTGCGAGGCGACGATCCTCGACGACGAGCAGCTGGCGAAGTCCAAGGAGATCACCGGCGGGCAGGACCTTCGGGCGATCTACTCGTCGCCGGCGCTGCCGCCCATCCCGGTCGTGCTGTTCGGCGGCGATCTGAAGCCCGCGGATCGGGACGCCCTGGCCAGGGCCCTCAAGGCCATGTGCGGCACCTCCGACGGCGGCGCAATCTGCAAGGAAATGCACATCGGTCGTTTCATGCCCCTCGACGCGACGGCGTTCGACGCCGCCCAGAAGCGATTCGGCGACTAGCCCGGCCGGGTCCCGCACCGGCGACACGGAGTTCCGCCTCATGAGCCAACGCAGCGAAGTATTCCTCCAGAAGGTGTTCCGCTTCATCGTCGCCCGCCGGTGGTGGGTCGTCGGCATCTACGCGGTGCTGCTGGGCATCGCCATCCCCTTCGCGATCCGCGTCGACCAGGACAACGGCATCGACCGGTTGATCGTCAAGGATGACCCGGACTTCATCGCGAACCAGGACTTTTCGAAGGTCTTCGGGGCCAGCGAGTTCGTGGTCCTGTTCGCCGAGGCCGACGACCCCTTCGCGCCGAACGTGATCGCCGCGGTGGACGCCCTAGACAAGCGGCTGTCGGTGATCCCGAAGGTGTCATCGAACTCGATCCTGTCGATCTACCACCGGGCGCGTCCCGACGCGGACCCCAGGGCCGATCCGGGCGCCTTCAAGGCCTTCGCGACCGGTACCGCCCTGTTCCGCCAGCAGGGGATGGTCGGCGACCACTTCTACGGCCTGCCGTTGATCCTGGACGTGCAGAACGGGGACGAGCGAGAACAGGCGCTGCAGGCGATCGACGCGGCGGCGGCCTCCCTCGTCGCGGATCCGGCGCCCTTGAACGCGCTGCGCAAGGTCGGCGAGCCCTACGTCAACAGCTACCTGAACGAAAAGACCTCGTCGGGCGGGATGCGCCTGTTCCCGGTATTCGGCCTGTTCGTGATCGTGCTGTGCTGGGGCCTCTACCGGTCGGGTCGGGCGCTGATCGCCATCGTCGTGTCGATGCTGGTGAACGTGGCCCTGTGCGTGGGGTACATCGGGATCGTGGGCGGGACGTTCACCATCGTGTCCGTCATGGTGCCGATGACCATCATGGTCACGTGCCTGGCCACGCTGGTGTACATCCATTCCCGCTACGTCGAGCAGCCACCCGACCGCAGCGTGGACGATCACCAGGTCTTCGCGCTGGCGAACAAGTTCCTGCCCTGCACCGCGTCGGTGTTCGCCTCGGCGGCCGGCTTCGCGGCGCTGCTGGTGTCGGACATCCGCCCGATCCGCGAGATGGGCGTGTGGCTGGCCATCGGGCTGGTGTTCACGTGGCTGGTTGCGTTCACGCTGTTCCCGGCGCTGCAGAAGATCCTGCACACGCCCACCCAGGTCGAGCGGAAGACCGCGGCCCAGTGGTTCGTGCGAGTCGCCGCCTGGATGCCGCCCGTCACGTACCGGTGGCGCTGGACCACCGTCGGCCTCGCGCTGGTGCTGTCGGCGGTGGGCGCGGTGGCGCTGTTCGGGCTGCCCGGCTACGTCACGCCGATGAAGATGCTGTCGGACCCGATCGACTACGTGAACTCCGATTCGCAGCTGTACAAGGACACGCGCCGGGTCGGGGAACTGATGCCGGGCCTGTCGATGTCGGAAGTCTGGCTGAAGGGCAAGGTGGGCAGCCTGAACCAGCCCGAGATCCTCACGGGACTGGACGCCTTCCAGCAGGCCCTCGAGAAGGAGCCGATGGTCGGCTCGGCCGTGGGCGTCACCACCGTGCTGCGGATGATGCGGTACATCGGCGGCAAGGGGGACGTGCTGCCTTCGGATCCCGACGAGATGGCGAACGTCGCGGACAGCCTGGAAACGGCGGTCGGGCAGGAACCGTTGCTGTCACGCTTCGTGGACACGAAGGACATGGCCCAGACGCACATCACGCTGGTGACCCGGATCAACGACTTCCCGCTGTGGCTGGAGCTGGACAAGCGGGTGGCGGACATCTGGGCGAAGACGCTGGCGGATCACCCCGCACTGAAGGAGCTGGGCACCGGCGCGCCGCAGATGGTCGGGGCCGTGCGGCTGCAGTCCAAGGTCGGGCACAACCTGGTGCCGACGCTGACGGAATCCTTCGCCCTGACCGTCGCGATCATCTTCAGCGTGTTCCTGCTGGTGTTCCGCAACGGCGCGGCGCGCATCATGGCCATGATCCCGTCCCTGTTCGCGATCCTGGTGATGTTCGGCATCATGCGGCTGGCCGGGATGTCGCTGAACGTGGCGACGATCCTGATCGCGTCAACGGTGCTGGGTACGTCGGAAAACGACCAGATCCACTTCTTCTACCACTTCCTGGAAAAGAAGCACCACGGCACTACCGAGGAGGGGCTGCGCCACACGACGCTGATCGCGGGCCGGTCCATCTTCTTCGCGACGCTGATCAACGCGCTGGGGTTCCTGGCCTTCGCGCTGTCGGACCTGCCCCCGATCCGGCAGTTCGCGATCCTGGCGGCCGTGGCCTTCGCGCTGTCGATGATCGCCGACTTCACGGCCCTGCCCGGCGCCCTGTGGATGGTCTTCAAGGACAAGCCCGACGCGCTGAAGGCCCGCCTGTCCGCCACGGGCAAGGGCTCGCCGACCGCCGGTTCGCCGGGGTGACTTCCCGCCTCGGGCCTCGTGCGCGGGAGACCTTCCGCGTCGTCACTTCGGGAGCAGCTTCAGCGTTCCCTGCGCGATCGGCCCGACGCCGCGGGCATAGATCCGGGCGGTGCGGCCGGGTTTCAGGGGTGTCCATTCGGAGGTGACAACGGTGTCGGTGAACGTCCCCGACGCCAGCACGACCTCCACGCCTTCGCCGGTGACGATGGCGCTGGTTTCGGCGACGTCGGGGGCGTCCTCGATGGCCCAGGACTGGTCCAGCGCGGGCGAGGCAGGCATCCGGATTCCGGGGTGATTGGCACCCCCGGCGCGCCAGGTGCCTTCGTGGCTGCTCACCGTGCCGCCGGAATAGACGTCGGCGTCCCGCCCGAAATTGCACACGGTTCCGTCGGGTGCCCCTGCGAAGTAGTGTCGCAGCACGGCGGACACGGCGCCGTTGACCGACTGGCGCTCCTCGACCACGCGCGTGGTGACGCCCTCGATGGCCTCCGTAGCGTCCAGGACGGTCCACGCGATGTGCACCGTGTTGGTCCCGTCCTTGCCTTCCAGCGCCCACGTGGCGCCCACCACGATCGGGCAGAACCCGTTGTCGATGACCAGTGAGAAGGGGCCGTTCGCCGGGTCGCATACCGACCGATCGATCGGCGCGGGAAGGTCCCCGCCACCCGCGTCCGCGCCGTTCGTGGTGGCGGTGCAGCCGCCGCCTGTTGCCAGCAACAGGCCCAGGGCGCACGGGACGGACAACTCAAGGAAACGCATGGGATCCACCAGGATGAGGCCCAGGGGAAGATAGGGGACCGGAATGCGTCCGTCAACGAGAGCGGGCACCCCGCCTTGTCCGGACGGGCCTTGGCCCCGGGGAGGGCGGCCGGCCGCCCATCCTGGGTTCGTGGTTCCGTTTGTTCCGTAATCCCGAAGAGAATAGAATCAAAGGCGTATGAACACCCTCTCGATGCTGGCGCTGGTCGCCACCGTGATCTACCTCGGGTTGTGCGCGATGGTGCTCCGCCGGGATCCTCGGGCCGGGCTGAACCGCGTGTTCGCCACCCTGTGCCTGGCGTACGCCATCTGGTCCTTCGGGTTCATGTTCATGTACTCGGCGGCTTCCCGCGAAACCTGCTGGGCCTGGGATCGGGCGGCGTCGCTGGGCTGGGCCTTCGCCCCGGCGCTGGCGCTGCACAGTTGCCTGATGCTCGCGCGGCGCGAACGCTGGCTGGCCCGTCCCTGGGCCTTCGTGCTGCTGTACCTTCCGGGACTGGTGATGTTCACGCGGTACCAGTTGTTCGACCTCGGGACCGACATCGACTACGAGCGCCTGCCCATGGGCTGGATGCCGGATGCCGACAGGATCCTGCCGTGGTTCGTGTACTACGAGTTCTACCTGATCCTGTTCGTCGGGACCGCACTGGGGGTCCTGGTGCACTGGGCGCGGACCTCGGACCTGGTCCGCGAGCGCAAGCAGGCGTGGGCGCTGGTCATCACGGTCTCGATTGCGTTCGCGCTGGGCTTCGCGGTCGACATGCTGGCGGAACTGGTGCTGGGTACCGTGATCCCTCCGATGGCGCCGATCCTGGGCGTGATCTGGGCGGTCGGCATCGGGTACTCGATGACGCGCCATCGGCTGATGGTGCTGAGCCCGGAGTCGGCGTCGGGCCAGATCCTGGAAAGCGTCCGCGACATGCTGCTGCTGGTGGATCGGAACGGGTGCGTGGTGGACGCCAGCCCGCGGACCCTGGCGGCCCTGGGGTACGAGCGCGAGGAACTGGTGGGTGGAGGCCTGGGTCGCATCCTCGGCGGCGAGTCCAACGCCCGCAAGGCGCTCCAGTCGACGCAGGACGTCGACCTGTCTGCGTTCCCGCTGGAATTGTCCTGGCAGCGCAAGGACGGCACACAGATGCCCGTGTGGCTGTGGGGCTCCGCGATCCTGGACCGCGACGGGGACTGGATCGGGGCGGTGCTGGTCGGGAAGGACTTGTCCGAGCAGCGGCGCGTCGAGGACGAACTGGTCCGGGCCAGCGGCGTGGAGTCGATCGGCTTGCTGGCCGGGGGCGTCGCACACGACTTCAACAACCTGATGACCGCCGTGATCGGCAACCTGGAACTGGCGCGGGAGGCGCTGAACGGGAACCCGACGGTGCGGGATCGGCTGGACGAGGCCGGCCAGGCGGCGGACCAGGCGCGCCAACTGGCCCAGCGCCTGCTTTCGTTCTACCGGGGACGGACGCCCGACCGGCGCGAAGTGGATCTGGGCCGCGTCGTGAAGGAGGCCTCCTCGGTCGCGCTGCGGGGATCCAGGGCGCAGTTGCAGATCCATGTCGCACCGGGGCTTCGGATGGTCCTCGCCGACGAGGCGCAGTTGACGCAGGTGCTGCACAACCTCC
>Ga0118677_10015936_pt1 | contig 10374 bp, 9 predicted proteins | sample AliMusrvi5mmetaG_FD_86154 | JGI IMG/M metagenome (GOLD analysis project Ga0118677, IMG submission 86154)
TCGTGCAACCCGATCGATTCCCAGCCCACCACCGCCAGCCGCGCCGGGCGTTCGCCCAGGTTAAAGATGCCGACCGCAATCGACCCATCCTCCAGCGGTTTGGCCCACACGGAGGAATACTCGCCGCCGTGATCGTTGTCGCCGACGAAGTAGCCCTGCCGCCCCAGCGGGTCCTGGTTCACCGCGATGGCTTCGCGGTTGAGCAGGGTGTCGCGCGTGGCCTGGTTCATCGCGCGCACATCGCAGCCGATCATCAACGGCGACGCCAGCAGGCACCACAACGTGAAATGGCTGCGGTATTCGGCGTCGTTGCAGCCGCCGTGCGCCACGTTGCCCTTGCCATACATGCCGACGACCAGCATATCGGGGTCGTTCCAGCGCCCCGGGCCGGCATAAGCCTCCAGCCCGACCTGGCGCTTGAAGCCGATATCCAGAATGGAGTCCCATGAGTCGTTGATGTCGCCCGTGGTGCGCCACATCTGGCCGCCAGCCTTCGCGCCCCATTCCCACGGCTTGTGCTTGCCCCACTCGCAGATCGAGAAGAGGATCGGGCGGCCGGTGGCGCGCAACGCCTGCCCCATGCGCTTATAGAGCGACGGGCCGTCGACGCCGGGCGGGGCGTAGCAGAAGTCGTATTTGAGGAAATCCACACCCCATTCGGCGAAAGTCTGCGCGTCGATCTCCTCATAGCCGTAGCTGGCCGGTTTGCCGGCGCAGGTGTGGCTGCCCGCGCATGAGTAGATGCCGAACTTCAGCCCCTGGCTATGGATGTAATCCGCGACCGGCTTGATCCCGCACGGGAACTTGGCCGTATCCCAGCTCAACCGGCCGTCGATGCGCTCGTCGGCTTCCCACAGGTCATCCATGACGATGTACTCATAGCCCGCGTCTTTCAAGCCCGACGCGACGAAGAAGTCCGCCGTGTCCATGACCAACTGCGCGCTGATATCGTTGCCAAACGTATTCCAACTGTTCCAGCCCATTGGGGGCAATTGTGCCAACATTTAATACCTCTACCGTGTCTGCACGTCGTGCGCGCCGCTCTCGGCCTTGCCTGCTGATGTGATGCGCACAAATTCGGCGTTTTCCCACAGTTCGGGAATGGAAGTCGCGCCCGCATAGCTCAGCCCCGAGCGCAACCCGCCAACGAGTTGATAGACGATGTCCTTGACCGGCCCGCGCACTGGCACCATAGCCTCGACGCCCTCGGCGACCACGCGCTCCCAGTCATCGTCATCGACCTCATGACCCAACTCGATTTCCTGCCGGTCGATATTCGCAGTGAGCGACGCCATGCCGCGCACTACCTTGAACCGTTGACCGCCGCGCACCACGTTCGCCCCCGGGCTCTCATCCGTGCCTGCCAACAAACTGCCCAGCATGACGGTGCTTGCGCCCGCCGCGAGCGCCTTGGTGATGTCGCCGGAGGTGCGAATCCCGCCGTCGGCAATGATCGGCACGCCGAGTGCCTGCGCGGCGTCCGCGCATTCCGATACCGCGCTTAATTGCGGCACGCCAAAGCCGGTGACGATGCGCGTGATGCAGATTGAGCCAGCGCCCACGCCGACCTTGACCGAGTCGGCGCCAGCGTCGACCATGTCGCGCACGCCTGCGGCGCTGGCCACATTGCCACCCACGATATCCACCTGTGGGAAGCGCTCCTTAAGTGCGCGCACCATGTTCAACGCCAGATCGGAGTGCCCATGCGCAATATCGACCACCAGCGCATCCGCGCCGGCATTCACGCACGCCTCGGCGCGTTCGATGTCGGACGGGCGCACTCCGACGGCAGCGGCGACGCGCAAGCGCCCACGGCTATCCTTGGTGGCATCGGGCCAGTGTTCCTGCTTCGCGATATCCTGCGCGGTGATCAGCCCTTGCAGCCGTCCATCCTGATCGATCACGGGTAGTTTCTCGATGCGGTGCTCATGCAGGATGTCGCGCGCCTGCTCCATCGTCGTGCCGGTGTTGACGGTCACGAGCTTTGCGCGCGGCGTCATGACCTCGGTGACCGGGCGTGAGGCGTTGCGCTCGAACATCAGGTCGCGCGCGGTAACCAGCCCGAGCACGTCGTCATTCTCGCTCACGACGACCAGCCCGCCAATATGCAATTCATCCATGCGGTCGCGCGCATTCTGCACTGTGGTGTTGGCAGGCAGGTTGTAGGGCCGCTCGACCATGAACCCCTCGGTGCGCTTGACGCGTTGCACTTCGGCGGCCTGGCGCTCGATCGTCATAAAGCGATGGATCACGCCGATGCCGCCCAGCCGCGCCATCATGCGCGCCATAGCCCACTCGGTCACGGTGTCCATGTTGGACGACACGATGGGCGCGGCCAGCGGGATATGGCGGCTGAACTGGGTGCGGGTATTGACGGCGTGGCGCGAACGAATCGCGGACTTCTTCGGAACGAGCAGCACGTCGTCAAATGTGAGCGCGGTATCGGGGCGCAATTTCATTTTCTTTTAAACTCCTCATATCTGTGCCCTCAGTTGGAGGCACAAGCAACTCGGCATGATATCATAACCACACTTACATGAACAGACCCCCGATCTTTCAATCCAGTGCGTTTGCCCCGTTCCGGTCACAGGAATTCCGCTATCTGCTCTTGACGCGGCTGTGCAGCAGCCTGGCCGGCAGCGCGCTCGTGATCGTGATCGGGTACCAGGTGTACCAACTGACGCATGATCCGCTCGCGCTCGGTCTGCTGGGGCTGGTGGAAGCCATTCCGGCGCTCAGCCTGGCGTTGTTGGGCGGTCACTTCGCCGACCGCCACGACCGCCGCCGCATCGTGCTTGCGACACAACTCGTGGAGATGGTCTGCGTGCTGTCGTATGTGTTCATCTCGCTGGATGTGTCCCGGCTGGGGATGACGGCGCTGTATGCCGTCGCCTTTGTCGTCGGAATCGCGCGCGGTTTCTCCAACCCGGCCTCCAGCGCGTTTGAGGCGCAGGTCATTCCACAGCACTGGTATGCGCAGGCGGCGGCGATCATGAGCAGCGCCGGCACCATTGTGTCGATCAGCGGGCCTGTGCTGGGCGGATTGAGCTATGCCGCGTTTGGCCCGACTGTCACATTCGCTTTGATCTCGGTCGCGTTTGCACTGTCGTTTATCGGCCTGCTGCTGATCGCGCCCAAGCCCATGCCCCCGGCAGCTGAGGACGAGTCAATCTGGCAGAGTATTGCGGCCGGCGTCAAGTATGTGTGGAACGACCAGATTCTCATCGGTTCGATGTCGCTGGACCTGTTCGCAGTGTTGTTTGGCGGCGCAATTGCACTGCTGCCGGTTTTCGCCAGCGACATCCTGAAGACCGGGCCGGCGGGTTACGGGCTGTTGGTGGCCGCGCCAACAGTCGGCGTCCTGCTCTCGTCGCTGTGGTGCGCGCGCAATCCGCCGCTACGCAACACCGGTCGCACCCTATTGTTCTGCGTGGCAGGTTTTGGCCTGAGCATTATTGCCTTTGGCCTGTCGCGCGACATGCTGCTGTCGTGGGCCGCGTTGATGGGCACCGGCATATTCGACGGGGTGAGCATGGTCATCCGCTCAACCATCGTGCGGACATTCTCGCCTGAAGCCATGCGCGCCCGCATCGCGTCTGTGGAATGGATCTTCATCGGCGCATCCAACGAGGTCGGCGCATTTGAGAGCGGTGTGGCGGCCAAAGCGCTCGGCGCGGCGCCCGCCGTCGTCGCCGGCGGCATCGTAACGCTGCTGGTCGTCGCGATGGTGACATGGCGAGCCAGACAATTGCGCAACCTCAGTATGCGCGTGATTCCGTATGAAGTATGAAGTATGAAACCACACCTCATACTTCATAATTCACACTTCACACTTCGTACTTATCCGCCACCGATTCGAGCGGCGGCGATTTGGTCTCGTGATATTCCTGCTCGACGTTCACCGCCCAGATGTTGTCCTTTGTTGTAACCCCGTTGCGGATGTTCTCCACAGCGGTCATGGCGGTGAGCATCGAGTGATCCTGGTTGTTGTAGCGGTGCATCCCGTTGCGCCCGATCAGAAACAAGTTGCTGAACCGATCGAGCCACGCGCGCGCCACATCGAAGCGCTCGTACGCGCCCGTGTATGAAGGGTACGTCTTGGGCATGCGGATCAGCGTGCTGTCGAGCACGTCCCGCGCGTCGATCATCCCGATCTTCTCCAACTCGCCAATGGCGAACTGGACGAAGGTCTCGTCGGGCATCGACCACAATTCGTCCCCCACGTTGGTGAAGTATTCTAGCCCCATCCACACCGTGTTCGGGTCGCGCACCATGTACGGGCTCCAGTTGTTGAATATCTGCAACCGCCCGATCTTGACGTCCTTCTCCTGGATGTAAATCCATGTGTCGGGGATGGCGCCGCTCTGCGCTGCGCCCGGCAACGCGTCGTGTGGGCGCAGGCGCTTGAGCAGCAGCCCCACCGTGATGAAATCGCGGTACACCAGCCCCGTCGCCACTTCCAGCACGTCGGCGGGAACGGGCTGATCGATGTGCATGTCCGCCACCAGTTCTTTCATTGGCATCGTAGAAAAGACATAATCGCCGCGCCATGATCGCTCGGTTCCATCCTGATCCTGCGTGATCACCGCACTGATACGTTCGCCATCGCGCGTCACCTTTGTTACGGTGCAGTTGAGATGAATCTCACCGCCCGCCGCAACCACGCGCCGCGCCGCCTCCTCCCACATCTGCCCCGGCCCGAATTTAGGATACAGGAATTGCTCAATCAGGCTTGTCTCGACATCCTTCTGCGCAATCGAGTTGTTGCGGATCAGGGTGCGCCGGACGGCGTGCGCGATCACCTTGCGCACCGACAACCCCTTAACCCGCTGCACACCCCATTCGGGCTTGATCTGGCTGCACGGCGCACCCCACACCTTCTCGGTGTAGTCTTTGAAAAACGTCAGGTACAGCTCGCGCCCGAAGCGGTTGATGAAGAAATCCTCCAGCGATTTCTCCGGGTGGATTGGAAACAGCCGCGCCAGAATGTAGCTCACGCCGATCCGCCCGATCGATACAAAGCCCAGCTTGGTGATCGTGTCGATGCTCAAGCTGACCGGGTACGAGAAAAACTTGCGCCGGTACAGGATGCGCGACAACCGTTGTCGCACCAGCATCACCAGATCGGTCTTCTCCGGGTCGGGCCCTGCGGTCGCGCCGGGCTGCGCCACGGTGCGGTTCTGCTGCCGATAGGTGATCGTCGCCGCATCCTGTGCGTCCCCCATCGCCTGCATGGGCATCATGTTCAACCACCAGTCCATCACGCGATCCGACTTCGAAAAGAAGCGATGCCCGCCGATATCGATGCGGTTGCCTTTGTAGTTCACCGTGCGCGACAATCCACCGAGTTGGTCGGAGGCTTCAAGGATTATGGGCTTGATGTCGGTGTGCTGGAGCAGTTCGTAAGCCGCTGTCAGTCCAGCCGGGCCTGCGCCGATGATAATCGCTGTTTTGGGGTACATAGAATTGGGTATGGTGGGGTATTGTAAATGATGCTAGCCCGCAAACACCAGCGCCCATAACCAATCAACTGCCGCGTGCAGTGTGGCCGCTGCGGCGACATTCTTCGTGGCGAGATAGGTGCGCGCGTAAAACACCCCGGCGACCGTCGCCAGCACGAAGTACCAGCCCGGGTTGGGCGAGTTGTTGAGGTGTGCTGCGCCAAACACCAGCGCAGACAGCGCGATGGTTTGCGCCTGCGGCCAGCGCAGTGCGTCATTCAGGTAACTGAGCAATGCGCCTCGGAACAGGATTTCCTCCGGCAGTGCGATGGTCAGGTATAGGACGAAGGCGCGCGTCAGTGCTTCACCCAGGCTCGCCGGCGTCAGCCCTGGTTTGATGAAACCACTGATCAACCCCACCGGCACCGCGATGAGCGCAAAAATCGCCAGATTGGATGCCACGATGCTCAACCCGCGCGGCGACGGCTTGAACGACAGCCCCAGCGCCCCGAATCGGCCCGCGATGGCGAGCACATACAGGAACGTGCAGATTGCCGCCAGTTGGAAGTACGACATTTCGGTGGGCTGGCCGGGGAGGTTGAAGCTGGGGAAGGCTTTGAACTCGATGCTGTACCACAGCGCAAGCACCGCGCATAGGAAGTGAAAGTTCAGCCGCTCCTTTTGTTGGCGCGTGGTCAAGGCCAGCAGCAGCACAGGGAGCGCGAATGCGCCGGCGCGCAGCAGCCCATCCGTCGCTGTGATGGACTCGTTGCGTAGAATTGGGGCGACCAGCGGCATGGCGACGGAGACCAGTCCGAGCCCTATGTCTCCCCACTTCAGGCGCGGCGTATTCATCAACGTCAGCGCCACCGGCAGAAAGAGAAGTATGACTGCGACCAGCACGTCCGAAACGTCAAACTGCGCGGAGCGCCTGCCAAACACGACATACGGGATCAGCAGCAGCAGCGGCGGAAACGCCATCCCGACCGGGTTGCTTTGCGCCCACGCATACAGGCGCCGCGCCACCGGCTCGATGCTCCCCAACAGGTAGATTACGATCAGCCCCGCCAGGATTACCAGAGACAGCGCGCCTTCATTGTTCGGCGCGCGGGTGATGAGTTGCGATGTCAGCGCCGCGATCGCAACCGCGCAAGCCAGCAGGCGGATCGACCAGTCGATCCATTCCAACGGCGGCCCATGGCTGAGCGGCGCCTTTTCTGGTTGTGACAGCGAGTCCATTGTAGGCCCGATTGTAGCATCTCACCTTCCACCTTCTGACCCCTGCCCCGCGATCCCTGACCCCTCTCCTATCCTTTTCCACTCCCTCGCCACCCGCGTCTGCGTCTCTTCATGCGTGCCAGAAGTATCGATCACCACATCAGCGCGGGCGAGTTTGTCGGCCTGCGGATTCTGTGCGGCCACACGCACGCGCGCATCCGCCTCGCTCATCCCGCGCGAACCTATCAGGCGCGCCACCTGTTCCTCCGGCCTGCAGTGTGTGACCCACACCTCGTCACAGCGGTCGGCCCAGCCGCTTTCAAACAGCTTGATCACTTCGATAACCGCCACGCTGTCCGCAGGGAGAACGGCGAGTTGCCGTTCCATCTCGACCCGCACAGCAGGGTGCACAATTGCCTCCAACTGATGCAGCCTGGCGGCGTCGTTGAACACCACCTTGCCAAGCGCGGCGCGGTTCAATTCGCCATCGGCTTGCAGTATCGCGGCGCCAAAAGACTTGACGATCGCACCAAGCGCAGGCCGGCCCTTGGCGACGACCACGCGCGCCGCCTGGTCGGCATCAATGACGGTTGCGCCCAGATCGCGCAACGCATGCGCCACAGTGCTCTTGCCGGTGGCAATGTTGCCAGTCAGTCCAATCAGAATGCGGGGTGGCATACCTGTAATTGTGCCACTGTTCTGGCAGGATAGAATATGTGACACGGATGAAAAAGACGAGAGCGATTGAGATACTCGATAAACTCGGCGTGCTGTTTGAGATGCGCAGTTTCGAGGCGACCGAGTTCACGGCAGAGGAAGGCGCGCAGAAGATGGGTCTACCCCCATCTGAGGTGTGGAAGACGCTGGTGGCGCGCGGCGACCGAAAGGGGGTGGTGATGGCTATCGTTCCGGGGCCGAGCTCCCTCAGCCTGCGCAAACTGGCCAACACCATCGGCGACAAACGCGCCGAGATGGTCGACGTGAGCGAGCTGTTGCGCCTGACCGGCTTTCTCAAGGGCGGTTGCTCGCCGCTGGGCGGCAGGCGCGAGTATCCGATCTTTATCGATGCGACTATTCACCAGCATGCGCGCGTCAGCATCAGCGCCGGCCAGCGTGGGCTGCAAATCCTCATCGCCCCGGCCGACCTGATCCGCGCGACTAACGCGGTCGTGGCCGATCTTATCGAGTGATAGTGCGTCATGGCGCCACCACTTGCACCGGGCTGACAACCAGATCACCCTCGCTGTTGTCGGGTCTGACGGCGATGACGCCGTACTGGTAGGTTGCACCGTGCTGCAGGGCGCTATCGGTATATTCGTATAACCCGGCCGCGCTTTTTCCAGCCTGCGCCAGCGCGATACGTTGCCACGCCATATCCTGCACCCCTTTGCGCATCACCTTGTACCACTTCACCTCATCACCGCTATTGATCGACCATTGCACAACGATCCCTTTCCCGCGCACAGCGCATGTCACCTGCATCACTTGCATGACCTGCGGTCCACCGCCGACAAGGCGCTGTGCCTGCGTGGAAATATCGGTGACGAAGCCCGGCAGCTTAATCGACGACCCGATGCCCGGCACGACGACAACAGCGCAGCCAAAGATAAGAAGCGCCAACACCATAATGAGCACGATCGGGGTAATGACGAGGTACTTGATCAGCGCAAAGAGCAGGCGAAAAGGGAGGGCAACAATGTGCAGGAGCAAATGCAGAATCCCTTTCACCAGAAACATGACGGGTTACACCTCACTAGAATACGCGTTGAACGACCTGACGCCTACTATAACCCAAGGCACGCGGTGCTGCAGTGCAATTGCAGCTTTCTGTATACTGGCAGATGGGTATATGCTATATCTGGTCATCAGCCGGATGCGGTAAATCGTGCGCATTGAACTACAAGGAGTAATCACATGCCAGAATTCGGATCACCTTTTTCAGGATTAGCAAACAACCGAAAGCTCACACAAGAAGAACTCGTCAGGTCAATTCGTTTTATGGTGGCTGCAGAATACGAAGCGACACAGATGTACATGCAGCTTGCCGAATCAACAGACAATAAACTCGCCATCGATGTGCTCAAGGACATTGCGGATGAGGAACGTGTCCACGCGGGTGAGTTTCTGAGATTGCTTCACGAGCTTGCCCCGGACGAAGAGAAGTTCTATACCAAGGGGGCAAAAGAAGTACAGGAAATGATCGAAAAACGGACCGGATGATAAGCTTGCGGAGCTATCTGCGGGTAACAAGGTCAAGTGGCGGGTATCAAACTCAAGGGTGTTGTGCCAAAAACCATGTTATCGCGAAAAGGACTACACTTCTAGTCAGTAAGTACGTACGTACGGAGGTACGAGAACGATGCAACATCCATGCCGCAAGCAACATCACTATACACGCCGTGAATTTCTCGGCGTAATGAGCGCTGCCGCCGTCGCCACAGTCGCAACCGCCTGCCAATCTCAACTATCACAGTCGCCCACAACGGTCCCCGCCCCCGCGACGCGCCCCATTGTCGCCATCGCAACAGCCCACGATTATGACCCCGTCACGATCCGCAAACAGGTGCGCGCGTTGCTCGACGCGACTGGCGGGTTGAAGGGCATTGTCAGCACCAACAGCACCGTGGCGATCAAGGTGAACTTGACCGGCGGTGTGTCCAACCGTCCACTCCCAGGCGTGTCGGCCATCGAGAGCTACGTCACGCACCCGGAAGTGGTGCGCGCACTCGGCCAGTTCGTGCTTGAAGCCGGCGCAAAGAAGCTGTATATCGTCGAGTCCGTGTACGAAGATGCCAGTTGGCACACATGGGGCTATGACACCATCGCCGAATCTCTCGGCGCAACCCTGGTCGACCTGAATAACACCTGGCCGCACAATGACTTTGCGCAAGTCCCTGTCGGCAACGGGGCCTTCCTGTACAAGACCTTCAACTTGAACCACATCCTGCAGGAAGTAGATACCTTCATGTCGGTGCCCAAGATGAAGACGCACAACGTCGCCGGCATCACGCTGTCAATGAAGAACCTGTTCGGCATTGCCCCGCTGCGGTTCTACCGACAGAGCGAACAGGACAACTATCGCTCAGGCTTTCACGGCCCGGCCAATGAAACCGGGTCGCGCGTCCCGCACATCATCGTCGACCTGAACCGCGCCCGCCCAATCAACTTCGCGCTCATCGACGGCATCAAGTCGAGTGAAGGCGGCGAGGGGCCATGGATCAACGGCGTCGCGGCGCTGGAGCCCGGTCTGCTGCTGGCAGGCGCCGACCCGCTTGCCACCGATCAGCGAATAATACTCCGGGTGGTCTTTGTAGTATGTGCCCATCGGGACAAGCTCGTCGAATGTGTGGCAGAACCGGTTATAGCCGATCTTTCCGCCTCTGGATTCATCCAGGTTGGCAGCGTTGCCGTTGGTGCGGTTCCTTGATGCCCAGTCGGCATCAAAGGCGTCGGTGTAAAATGGTTCGCGGTATTCGAAGTCGGGTTTGGATTCGTATCCCGGCTGGTCGAGGCGGATAGTCCGCATCTTCGGTATCTTGCTCACATAGGAGCTGTACCATCTGCAGCCCAACACATCGTCTAACAGATAGTAGACACCGTACATCGTGCCGCGCAACCTGCCGCCCGCGATGACCAGGTTTCCACCCACATTGCGGATAGCAAAACCCTCATCACCGAGTTTGTCGAACGGGATTCCCGGCGCGATCTTTTCCTG
>Ga0118677_10015937_pt1 | contig 10373 bp, 6 predicted proteins | sample AliMusrvi5mmetaG_FD_86154 | JGI IMG/M metagenome (GOLD analysis project Ga0118677, IMG submission 86154)
ATACCTTTGCTCATAACGAATTATGTTTATTGATAGTTTTTAATATTTTTACAAATGCCAATGTGTTTCGATTCCCTGTGCGCGAATCAATTTTTGGAATTCGTTCAACAATTCAGGTTTCGCATGAACTTCACGCGGAAGAACGTTCTTCTGTAGCGAAAAACAAACCAGCATCCCTGCTGATTCACCAATGTTCCATTCAACTGGATGAACACGGTAACAACCATTGGTAATATGAGTTGTACCAATATTTTTGCATACTGGAAGCAGGTTTTCTGTTAGCTGCGGCAAGAGTGCACCCATCGGTATCTGAAACGGAAGTGAGGGCAAGTCAACAGTATTACTTCCGTTGCTGCCCGGATGCAAGTCGATGTTGTAATATCCAATCCCAACGCTGTCAGAAAAAGATGCAGCGGTTTTGCCCTCTCCGGGGCCTGCGACCATCCATCTGTTTTTTTTCCCAATATGTTCCTCCAGTATCGTAAAGAGAGCTTTTATTCGTCGCGACTCACGGATATAAGGAAATTTTGCCATTCCATCCTCCGTGCCCAGAACATCCTTACGAAGACGTATTCCCGGCCATCCCTGTCCTCCGTCAGGACGCGGTACTTCTGTCTGGAGCCAGTACAAGAGAGAGAGGTTGAGTTGTTTAGCATGTGCAATATGTTTTCTGAACTCTGTATCACTTACTCCAATCAGATTACCGTTGACATAGTCGTTCTGGGGCCAGTTGATAATGGTAATGTCTCCTGAATAGGCTCCTGACTTGAAATTATTTTTACTAATAATACGGCGGTACTCCCAAAGGTTGTACAATGGAGTAGTGCTAATGCCCTCAGGGTGAAACCCAAGAGCTTTCGGCGCCAATGTTGACGGTTCAGAATAAATAAGACTGAGCAGTTTACCCGGCCACGGTGGATTCATCCGGGGTTGGAAATTACGCCAGAAATCATATTCGTCCGGCTTTTCAATAGTGTGATCTTCTCCCGGGATATAATCCACTGCAAAACAGATGGTAAAAGCTTGATTGTTTTCCGGATTACCTTGTTCCGGAGCATGTAGTTCCCCAGTCTCTTTTCGGGATTCGGTACCAGTGACAAACGCAGTTCCTGTCAACGGAAGCAGATCGCCAAGTTCTGTGGCATCTACATAATAGGGAGCCTTAAGAAAGAGCTCCATGCCTGAACGGAGGCTGACCGTTTTCAGTGTTGAAACCCGATTCCCTGCCATCTCCGCCGATATCACTTTATACTCTGGCAGCAGGATCAACTTTCCGGAACTAATAAAGGGGGCGAACATTTCATATAAAACGGCAAGCGAAACGCGGGGTTCATGGCACAATCTGGATACATAGCCACCACCGGGATTCAGATATTTGCTTGTAGCAGCAGCTTCTGTGAGTGGATAATGGTTGATATAATAATTGCGGATAGCTGTCCGGAAGTTATGGTACAGCTGTGTGCCCCCGGATGTCTCGATCCATGGATTTTCGTCCGGAGGAACTCCCTGTTGTGTAAGCTGTCCGCCAATCCAGTCAGTTTCTTCAGTCATAATCACAGTCAGGTTATTGCGCAAAGCTGCGAGAGCAGCAGCACAACCACCCAGTCCACCACCTATAATAACAAGATCTGATCGCAATATATCAATACCTATATGGATTGTTTTTCCCTTCTTTTCTGATTGTGCAAATGAGGTAAAACTGAATAGAGGCGCAGGCACAACAGCTCCTCCAACAATTAATTCGATGAAATTTTTTCGGTTCATGAGATTATTTCTTCGTTTTTATAGGAGATTCTAGAAATTGATTAATCTCCATTGTATTCCTTTTCGGCTCTATCTATACCTCTTTTAATACCATCCCATAAGCCAAATTGAATAACCTGCACTATATCAAAAACCATTAAGCCCGGAGTATCCCTTAGACATACATACACTGCATTTTCGATATTCGAATTGGTGTCAGTATTATCCCTATGATTGTTTGCCGAAATTGTCCCATACATTGTACAGGCACCATTTATAATCTTTTTGCCATTATAAATAGCATATTCAATCGATTCACTATCGTTCAATCCATATATGCGGTCGAGATAAGCACCCAGCAAAAAGACATCAAGCTCATCAGCAAGGCCAGTATTATGATAGTTCTCTGTAGCCCAGGAAGAATCAAAGTCTGTATAGGTCTTGCTCCCCCAGTTTTGCCCGACTTCATATCGGTTTCCAAACCATGATGCAGCCCAGTAATAGAGCTTTACTTTTGGTTTTATGATCTTGATCGTTTTATTTACTTTGGCAACAAAATCGTGTATCGTCATTGACCGGTATTCCCACCATTGTTTATAATATTTTCCGGGATTCCGGGATTGATCTGCATTATATGTAAAAATGCTGGCAGGGAAATTTATAACTTCTTCTCCTATATATTTGGAAAAAGCAACACGAGATGCTTCAGAAAAATCGTTCGAATAGTCTGAATACCGGCAATAATCGAGATTGAACCCATCAATATCATAATTAGTCACTATCTCTGTTATATATTTCAAAGCAAAATCCTGAACCTCTGGCAATCCCGGATTCAGAAACACTGTAGCTTCCGTCTTACTCGGATTATTTTTGCCACTAATAAGGGTTCCATCCGAAGAATATATCACACTGATTTTATCATCCCATTCGTTAGAGCGAAAGGCCATTCCTTCACGAGTCTGAAGCAACCCTGCAGTAAATATTGTTGCATCTGCTACAACAATCAAATTTCGGCTATGTGCCTCCTTTACAAAATATTGCAAGTAATCCCAATCACGGGTTGCCGTATATCCATCAATTGTAGTTAGCTCCGGCATAAATTCACTTTTATACAAAACATCACCCTCAACGGGGCGCACATCTACTACTATCGTGTTAAATCCGGTTTTTTTTGCAAGATCAAGATAGGTTATTATATTACTTTTTTGTGAGAAAAGTTGAAAATTTGCTTCAGCATCAAGCCACAACATTTTTACTTTTTCAGGTTTCACTGTTATAGTTGTATCACCTTTACTGGTATCATAGATATCTCCGCCGTTTGCAAAATGATCCTTACTACACGAAGGAATCAGTAATACCAATATGAATAGAATACAAATAATCTCCTTCATTTAGATCTCTTCATTGATTTATAGTTCCAATATATTTCCCCGTTTAAATTATATGATGATTAGTCCCGACCAATCCGGCAGAGACTAATCATCAAAACGAATATTACCTTGAGTACCGGGTCATTTTCCCACAAGCAACTCCTCCACCTTCAACATACACATAAATCAGCATACTATTGTCATTATCGTTGCTTACTGTTATTGATGATGTTCCGTTACCAATACCTGAAGTATATGGAATTTCTCCATACCAATAACCTATATTAGCTCCTATGCAATCGGGGAAAAGATCCTCATCAGCAACGAGGCAATAAGAATATCTTGACCAAGAGAAGCCACAAGCACCAATATAAATCTTACCATTGAAATCAAATGCCGAAACATGTCCGTGAATAATGTTTCCCCAGTATCCTCCACCTGCAGAACCATCATCCTGAATAAAGCTTCCTCTGAATTTATTCAATACTGCTACATTATCGGGAGTACCATATTTTACAACAATTCCGGAGTAAATCGTTCCCCATAGTAAGGCCGGAACCGTTGTATAAAACCGGGCATTCTCATCCGGAGCTGACATTGCAAAAGACTGCCAAGGGATCCCAGTAGCAGTAGCTGGATATTCTTCCCCGATAGGAACAATAACACTACTTATTTCCAAAGGCTCGCCACCTCCTGTTATTTTCCACCGGCGAATTGTCCCGGTCGATTTTCCGGACAAGTACATGTTTGTAGAAAAGATTGCCGTTCCATTTACATCACCTGCAATATCGAATTTCCGTCCAGGCATTGCTCCCGTTGTATAATTTTCAGTATAAATCAGTTCCGGAATATTGTCAATAGTAGTCCATTTATATACGTTGAATTTGCCACTTGAAATGACAGGAAGTGTACACCCGACCAGATTACCTTTATCATCATTGGCAAGGAAATAAATTTGTCCCGGGACTCCGGTAATATTCAGTTTCTTATCTGTTGGCTCACCCGTATTTTTGTTTACAGTTTTATTACTGCGTGAGAAAACAAGATAATCACCGCAAATCCCAATAGAACTTTCCAGACCGGTGGTATTAATCCCCAGTTCTGCTGGCGTCTTGTACCACATTGGAATAGTAGCACCTCCACCCTGGCCGTCTATAATCCGGTCTCCATATGACCACTTAATAATCCAATTGTGGAAGGTCCCATCCTGAGCTGTCACCGTATATTTGACAGGTTCGTTGAAATCCTGAGGTAAGCTCGGCAATGGAGAAATCGTCGAGTATCCCGAAATATATATTGAAGGGGTTAATCCTTTCAATGTTAAGGTATCAAATTCCGGAGCCATTTTAAACTTAATTGTATCCCCCAGTACTGTTTTCACACCCGCCTTTTGTTCTCCATTGACAATGATTGAAAATGTGAGGATATCATTTTCAGTTGCAAAATGATAATTGTGAGAACATGAACTAAAAAGCATCAATGTACCTACGAACAATATGCTTAATATTTTTAGATATATTTTCATTTTTTCAATTTAATGTATTGTAAATTAATAACTTAAATATATTGCCTGTAATGTATACTTATGAGGAACATTGTTATCGTTATTAACAGTAAATTCCATTGGAGAGGAAAGGTCGTGGCGACCTGCAAAACTTGGCAAAACATTTGCTGACACCGGAATATTCGCATAGATCAATAGATTGGAAATATCCAGTTCGGCTTTTTTAGCCAATGGAATTTCAAAGACAATATTATCTCCCTGAATAGCACCTTCAACATAGGCTTCACCAACTTTATTTCGAATATAAATAGACGAGATAGTCGTATCTGTATGGATATACCTTAGATCTTCTTTCTGGCAGGAATACGGTATAAAAGTGATCATCGCCAGGAAAGAAACTAACATTAATTTGAATATTTTCATTTTTCTTTTTTTAGGATTTATTAATAAAGTGCTACCAGCCAGGATTATTAGCACCAATAAGAGTATTGCTTAACCTTTCGCTTTCAGGAATTGACATGAGGTAATATTTCGTATCGAAATAACGGGTTAGTCCGCCGTCACAATCAACTTGCTGGTATGAAAACGTATTATCTGAGTTTTTAGTAATCTTCACTCCATGGGCAGTTTTATCATTGATCACACTCTCAGCCAATCTCCACCGGCGTAAATCCCAATAACGGAATCCTTCAAAAGCTAACTCTACCATTCGTTCGTGACGAACAAAAGTCATGAAACCATCTTTATCACTAGCTTGTGTTTCGGTTATTTCTGGCAATCCTACACGGTTTCGCACCTCATTAAGCGCAGCCAGAGCTTCAGTTTTGTTTAGTGAAAAATCCTTTTCTGCCAGAGCTTCTGCAAGATTTAACAATACTTCGGCATAACGCACAATTACATCGAATTGGGTACTTTGATTTATCAGGTAATTGTTCCCTTCATGTAAATATTTGCGTATATAGTATCCTGTAACTGTAGTGGTGGTAGCTCCTGCAGGTTTCCATTCAAGGAAACCATCAGTACCCCCGACATACGTTTGAATTGTGCGGCCTTCCCATGTTGCCCCATTATATAAAATTGATGCATAAAAACGAGGGTCTCTGCCAGAGAATGGGTCTGTTCCTTGCGTTGACCAACTGAATGCTGTTCCATCGGCCATTTCATAGCTATCAGCTAACTCACTTGTGGGTACAGCAGCAGAATAAACATCTGCATCTCCACTCGGTCGATAAAAACGGTCAAAATCATGCACTATAGGAGCTGCAAAATCCACCGCAAATAATACCTCTTCATTAGAAACTAACGGAGTGGTAAAAACTTTGGCATAAGAGCTGGTGATTAATTTACCGCCTGCCGATTTAGTGCTTTTCGCTGCCGCAATGGCAACGTCCCAATTTTTGGCATATAGTGCACAGCGACTTAATAAGCCATAAGCAGCCGCCTGGGTTGCCCGACCAGTCTGTCCACTAGGCCACTTGAGCGGCAAATCCTGGGCCGCAAGCTGTAAATATTTAATTATGAAATCCCAAGTTTCAGCCTCGGTTGCCCTTGCTTTATCTTTTTCATCACGGCCATCTAAACCGCCATTTTCATCCCGGATAACAACACCCCCATATACCCGTGCCATTTCAAAGTAGGCGAATGCCCGAATAAAACGAGCTTCGGCAATTCTTACTTTTATGAAGTCATTACCTAAATGTGCACCCTTGGTTGGAGCATCTAAAAGAAATTCATTTTGTCGCTTAATTCGATTGTAATTACTCCATTTATCTAATGAACCTGCATTGATTGATTTAAAATAATCGACTTGTAACAAAGCCTGATTGTAAACATGGTTATATTGATCCCATGAGGTCGACTTTAATATATCTGAATAACAGTCTGTCAGATTATTTGTATATAATTCAGAAGCATTCAGCATGTGGGCATATAAACCTGTAGCATAAGAATCTACAGTTTCTTCGCTTGCCCATACAGCAGTCCCGGAAACACGATCTGTCGCATCAAGATCAAGATTTGTACACGATACCAAAATTGATATCGTTAACACACCCATTAGTAAATATATGTTTTTCATTTTCTAAGTTCTGTTAAAAGGTTACATTTAAGCCTAGGCTGTATGTTTTCTGCTGGGGATAATATCCGTTATTAACACTTGGCATTTCAGGATCAACATACTTGAAGTGGCTAAATGTTAACAGATTGAACCCAGACACATATACGTTCAAACGACTAATTCCCATATTCAGCCTACTTAATACTGAACTCGACAATGAATAGCCTAATTGAAGACTTTTCAACCGCAGATAGGATCCGTCAATAAGCCATCTGGAAGAGGGCCAGGCATTATTTCCATTGGCAACTGTGCTCAAGCGTGGGTACTTCGCATTTGTATTATCCGGTGTCCATGAATTATCGACAAGGTAATATGGGGCATTGCCATTATTATAAAATGGACGGGTAAAGGCTGTATTGTCATAAATACCGCTATTATACGCAGCACTTAACTGATAATCACACAATGCAACACCCTGCCACATCGCAGTCAGATAGAAACTTTTAAATGAAGTGTTCATTGACAAAGAGAAATTAAGTCTTGGCATAGTTCCACGTCCAATCTTCACAAAATCATTCTGATCAATCCGACCATCTCCATTGAAATCCTTATAAATGAGATCTCCTAAATTTTTTGTGCCAGAAGGAGCTGCAGGTGAATTGTCCAATTGTGCCTGGGTCTGATACAAGCCAATTGCCTTATATCCGTAAATAATTCCGATAGAACGACCTATCTCATCACGATTCGATGGAACACCTTCATTTATTTGGCGCGATAATACTTTATTCTTTGCCCAGGCCAGACTACCCATTAAAGAATAGTTCCAATTGTCATTAATCTTATTATTGTGTTTTAGGAGGAGTTCAAATCCACGGTTGTCAACCTTACCCGAATTAGCCACTGATGAATAGTTTCCCCCCAGGGATGGTGGCATATTATCTCCTTGATTCTCAAGAATATCACTTGTTACTTTATAGAAATAATCAAATTCCATTCTAAGCAACCCATTCCACATGTTCAAATCAACTCCGACGTTATAGTTTTGAACCCGAGACCATGTAAGATCGGAGATTATACTATTAAGTGTATAAACCGCCTTTGAAGCATTTCCACCTAACACGTACGAAGGTGATGAAGTTATTCCATAAGAAGATGCCCACAAATAGGGATCTACATCATTGCTTCCCGATTCACCATAGGATGCTTTGATTTTCAAGAAATTTACACCTCCTGCTTTCAATTTTTTAAAATATTTCTCTTCTGAAATTAGCCAGCCAAGTGCGACTGATGGGAAAAATCCCCAACGATTCTTTGGGGCAAAAATATAGGTTCCATCATAACGGCTGGTAAATTCAGCTAAATACCTATTGTCGAACCCATAATCAATACGACCGGCATATCCACGTGAAGAAGTGTGTCCCATTGTTCCTGTAACAGGATCTGTGCCCGATGGATAACTTGTTCCCCAGGTAATATCAACCGGATCGGAGAACATGAAGCCAGACTTGCGTCCGGTCATTGTACTGCTATTCGATTTATTCTCTTCCACAAGTAATATTGCATTCAAGGCGTGTTTTCTATATAAGCGGCTATATTCCAGGGTTGGGCGCAGAGTATAGGAATAACCAAGCGACATAGACTTATCATAACTACCCCCTTCAGTCGTTCCTGTTGCGCGTCCTTCCGATATTGTCTTTGTTGCTTTATTATAGGTCATCACTGTATAGGAATTCAGGAAATCACTGTTTGCTGTATTTCCATAATCATAGCTGTAAAATATCCCAACTTTTAATCCTTTAAGAAAGTTAATACGTGAAAAATCATATTCAAGCTTCGAACTTCCTTCAAATTGCCAACGTTGCATTCTCTGAAAACCACCATTTTTTACAGACGCTATAGGACTCTGAATGATTGCCCCGTTTTCTGACCAGCCGGTATATTCGCCCTGATAGGTAGGCTTAATAATTGGAATTGCGTTGATGGCCTGTTCAATTGGATTCATATAAGCCTGCGGTGTCATGCTTATACCAGGCCAATTTCTATCCTCATAAAATCCTCCAAGATTCAGTGAGAGCTTAAAATTTTCGGCAATTGTAGCATCGATATTTGATCGGATATTATATCGTTTATAGCTGACATTATCAATAATTATACCTCCTTGATCCAATATGCCAGCACTTACATAATATTTAGTTTTTTCCGATCCACCTGTTGCTGAAATATTATGTTGTTGGGTAAACCCGTGATTTTTAAAGAGTAAGTTTAACCAATCAGTATTGCCATAAATACCATTCGCGTCTCCTTTAATCACTTTTGTCTGTATATCAGCATCAAATGTTGCCCCAAGACCATCCATTTCTGAAGCCTTATTATACCAGTATAAATAATCAGGGCCATTAAGAAACTTTGGGAAAGCTGTGTTTACAGATACTGTACCTGATACATCATATGAGATTCTAGCCTTCCCTACATCTCCTTTTTTCGTAGTAATAAGAATTACGCCATTTCCACCTCTTACTCCATAAATAGCTGCTGTAGAAGCATCTTTCAATATTGACACATTTTCAATATCTGCCGGATTTACGGTATTTAGCATTCGTTCAACACCATCGACCAACACTAACGGACTGGAATTTGTGAAAGTACTTATTCCCCTGATGCTAATGGAAGTCTGATCATCACCTGGCATTCCAGAACGCTGTATACTGGTTAACCCAGGGAGCTTTCCGGTCAATAAATTGGAAACGTTAGGCATAGGATTCGACATCAATTCTTTTGAATCGATTTGAGAAACAGAACCTACCACAAATTTCTTTTTTTGTGTGCCATAGCCAACTGTAACTATTTCATCAAGATTAATGTTTTCATTTGACATCGTAACAAGGATGGTTGTTCTTCCGCTAACTACAATTTCCTGAGTTCCCATCCCAACGAAGGAGAACAGAAGAATTGCATCGCTAGGATAATTTGAAAGATTAAACTTTCCATCAACATCCGTAATTGTTCCATTGGCAGTCCCTTTTACTGCTACCGTTACGCCAGGTAACGGCATCCCTTTGCTGTCATTTACCGTGCCGGATATACCTCTCTTTTGCGCCACTTTTGCCTCCAATTTTATGCTGCGAGGCGATTCTTTCATTTCAGGCGGAAGAATCACAATCTGACGGTCATAAATTTTAAAGGTGTTACGCGTCCCCTCAAATAATTCATTCAGAATAGATTCTACTTTTTCTTCCTTGGCATTTAGACTTACCTTACGATTGACATCAATGAAGTCTTCATCGTAAAAAAAGACAAATTCACTTCCTTTTTCTATCAGTTTGAAAGCGTCTTTTAGTGTTACTTCATTGAAAGCCAGACTCAGTTTTGTTTCCTGCGAATATGTGCTGGCCGACACCCCAAGTAAACCCATAAAGAAAAAAGTAAAAAGTAGTTTCATTTTTTTGAATAGATTTCCCGCAGTTCCTTGCCGGAAATGCGAATTCAAACAGTTTTTTTCCATACTTTTGATTGTTTGTTTTAAGCGTTAATATTTATTGACGTTCATTTTAATTCCGGAGAGTGTTGACCGCACTCCCCGGATCTTTTTTTCATCGCACAGGTAAATTATTTATTTTATTGATTACGAACACCTTATTTTTTTCGATCCGAAACATTACAGGGGCCGCATCTGAAATTACCTTCATCACCTCTTCCAAAG
>Ga0118677_10015938_pt1 | contig 10373 bp, 7 predicted proteins | sample AliMusrvi5mmetaG_FD_86154 | JGI IMG/M metagenome (GOLD analysis project Ga0118677, IMG submission 86154)
ATAATACCCTCCGTTCGGCCTTGCTTGGCGGAGTGAAGTCAAAATCCGCTATACCATGACAAGGCATAGGTATGACAATTGAGTCAACACAAAAATTCGATTTAAGCATCTGCTGTTGCGTACGCGTCTGGGCAATTATCCCATCGGCAAACCTCAGACCGGTCTGAAATAGAATCTTTTCGTGTATTCCATTCATCTCGGGAAGAGATGGATCGCAGTCCGCGTTGCTCGCCAGAGCGAATATGAGTTTACGTCTGTTCATCTTGCACCATATTGCAATTTGACCTGTCACGCATTCGCCACAATTGTGATAATAGATATCAGCGTCAGCTTCCCGCATCGCTGTTACAAGACCAGTCCACTTCGGATGGAAGAACCGCAATCCTGGAAGTCCTGCATCTCTGCGGCAAATCTTGATAACTCTCACCCCGTCGATGACTTCCTCGCCAGGCGCCCCTTCATCCCATGTTAGAAAACTGACGCTGTGTCCGCGGCCTTTCAACCACTTCGCGAGAAGGCTTGTCTGATGCTCGACACCGCCAACAAATCCCGTTTTTCCGCCGGTGATAGCACCGTAGCCGTTGTGGGATACGATACAAACCGACGTCCGGAAGTTGCTGGAATGCGTGTCGGTTGGCAGGCAGGAGTCGAGGTCAGATACATTCATATACTTTTGGGTATATCTCGGTCTGTGAGTGGATAGGCTGGTTTTCTCACTACACAACAAATCATATGGCCAAGGCCCTCATCAGCCAGGGCTTTGTGAAGCAGTCTTCCTAGAAAAGTCAGGCGGGACTCGTGGGTTGTGCTGTCATACACGCCAGCCAATCGTCCGAAACTGAATATCAATCCGGCTGCGCCGTTGAAGGCGAAGCATTTCTCGATTGTGAAGCCCGCTTTCAGCAACTCCTCCTTGATCTGATCTTTAGTGAAATAGTACTCGTAGAAAAACCCTTCGAAATCGACAGAAAGATGGATATCCTCCCGATATCGGTCGGCTATGACTTGGGCATAATGACGCGGGTTTCCTGCCACGACTGGAGCCTTGTGGGCCAGATGGCGAAGCCATGCACTGCGTTTGAGGCGCCGCAGTGGCCCGGTAAACAGTTTCTTTGCAATCCCGCGAAGGAAGAAATAGTGAGGAACAGTGATGATGGCCACACCACCGGGCCGTAGTACCCGATAGAATTCCTGGAAGACCCGTGCGGGACCCTCAAGCACATGCTCGGGCGACCCCATCGCAACCACTCCGCCGAAAGAATCGTTAGGATAAGGCAGAGCCCGCATGTCCCCGTTATCAAATCGAACCGTGGGATCATATTCCAACGAACGTCGGCGCAAGGGCTCGCTCCAGTCAATCCCGGTCGAATCAATTCCAAACTTCTTGAAATAGTGCATCCATTGTCCGCTGCCACAGCCAGCTTCCACGAGCGGTTGATGTCTTTGAAATGTCTCCAGATATAGTGGAGTGAGGGTATGATGTTCACAAACCCGAATCTGAGCCTCAAGTGTCAGAGTCATAAATCCAGACTCGAAGCTGTCTGAAACGCGATTTTCAGGAGGCCCAATTTCCATTGTTTCGAGAGATATCATTGTTCAATTATTGGTGAGGGGATGGCCAGTTCTACGGGGAATGTGGGACGGCCTTTGCCGATGCGAGGTTTGCGTAGAGCTCTTCGATGATTTGAGCATGGCGGTAGCGACTGGGAACGTGGTCGGGAATCCGTGCATGAGATGCCATCTCGGCGCGCTTCCGGTCATCGTTCACCAAAGACAAAAGTGCGGTGGCAAGCTCATCAGGGTCATCCCGTGCCACCAGAATTCCCGCACCTCCATTTTGAAGAACTTCGGTTGCATTCCCCACACGGGTTGCAACACAGGGGAGGGAAAGTTCGAGTGCTTCCAATAATGCAAGACAGCATCCTTCCGAGCGAGAGGGCAAGACGAAGATATCCGAGGCCTGTAAGATCGCCTGCACGTCGGTGAGGTGTCCGGTAAAACTCACGCGTTGCGCCACTCCTAGGCGTTTGATGAGGTCTTCCAGAACTTCCATGAACGAAGTGTCTCCCCTGACATCCTGGGACCCGACGAGAAACAAGCGGGATCGAGAGTCCATCGCCGCAACTTTTGCGAAGGCTTTGAGCAGGACGTCCCAGCCTTTGACTTTCTCAGCCCGGCCGATATTAACAAAAACCAGAGAGTCATCCGGAATCATCAAGCTTCGCCTTGTTTCCTCACGAGATGCCAATGAAGGTTTGATCTCCGGCCTCGGATAGTTCAGGACGAGGACCTTGGTTGGGGCTATTCCGAGGTTGGTAACCTCTGCACCCACCGCGCTCGATACGGCAATCACCCGAGTTGCAAGCAAAGCCGAGAGGCGGGTGGACAGCGCCAGACGTTCGCGCCAACCTGGCACAAGGCATTGCTCGTAGTGGGAGTTCATGGCCTGTTTGCACCAGACTCTTACAGGAACGCCTGCTAAAGCGGCTCCGATCAACGGGCTCATGTGCATGTTGTCGCAATGAAACACATTGCAGTGAGTCTCAATGCATAATCTGCGGATGGCCATGATATTTGCCAGATCAAAGCTTCCCCGAGGCCGTGGAAGGCATCTGATTTTAACTCCTAATTTCCGCAAGCCCGCGAGCCATTCGGAGGCCGGATGCTCACGTTCGAGCACAAGGTGGCAGTCCCAGCCTCGGTCAACCAGAACCTGGTATTGCAACTCCATGTTTGCAACCTGGCGGTCAGACTTGAAGTGGCTTCCCCAGTAGTGTGTCAGGACATGGGCCATTGGAATTGACTGGTAAGTGAGGATCCAATCAGGGCATGGATTCTATGGCGCGTTTCGATAGAATTCTGGCAAGCGAGTTGGCAAGAACTCTTCTTGTCGCCATTGGAACTAGCCATCGAAGGTAAAGCAGACAGCTAGTCAAGGTGCCACCGCCAAAGAGGACCGCAGCCCAGATCGGATGGCTGGGTATCACTTCGAAGCCGACGGCCAAGGCCACTCCGAAGGATGCGCCACAGAGCATGGGGCGAACGAAGACCTGCCAGAGAAAGAGACGCTTGGGAACCCCGACCACATGGCACGCATACCAAGGCGTTACCAGTCCATCCATCAGCAATTGCGGCAAGGCCAAGCACAGGGCGGCACCCAGCAAACCCCAGTGAAGGAACCAAAAGCCCCCGGTGAGAAGCAGAGTTGACCCCATCGCAGCGCCCAGTTTGACCAGCGCAATCCGACCGTGTCGGTTCATCCCGGACAGAAGGCTCCACACCGGCTCCTGAACGAGTGTGGCATAGGTTCCGGCGCAGAGAATCACCACCAAACCATGTAAGACATAGGCATCACCCATCCATACCCGGATCAAGAAATCCCCTAGCACGCTGAGCGCGATCAGGACCGGCAGAACCAGACTTGAAATGATGGCCGGAGTTGCAAGCAAGGTGGAACGCAAGGCCTGCTGGTCATTCCGCGCCTGGAAGGCGCTGGCCGTAGGAACTACAATCATGCCGAACTTGACCGCAAGTGTCCCAAGGGCGGCCATCAGGCTTCGCGAACGCGAGAACACCGCGAGACTTGCCGGGCCAAGAAATGCCGTGATTAGCAAACTCAGAGCTTGGTTGGAAAATAGATTAGAGATCGAGGGAATCAGGGATTTGATGCTGTAACGACCCTGCTCCTTGAAATCGGTCCATGATGCCAAGTGATGATCAATCCGCAAATCCGGACAGACCAGGTATGCCACTCGCCAGCGTACCACTTCAGAACCGACCATGACCAAGCAGTGAACCAGAGCAAGGACCGGAAGCCCGCCACCGAGCAGCAGCACGCCGACCATTCCAAACGCATTAAGGCCATAGGCCACGGCACTTATGGTATTGTGCAGGTCCCATCGGTGACAGCCGACGACCACCGCCCCGTAAACCGAAAGGGAGATTGTCAGGGCGATCTCTGCACCTAGGAACAGAAGGACCCATCGCGCAGTGCCAAGGGCATTTCCCAAGCGCACGCCAAAGAACGGCAGAATCCACCAAGCGGATACCACCGCCAACACCAGTGCCAGCCAACCGATCAATCGCTGGAAGACCGCAATGGTCGAAACCGATTGATTCAGGCCGGCAATATCATTCTTGGAACGATAATAGGCGACGTAGCGACTGATTGAGCCGCCCATTCCCAACTGCACGAGCCCGAAGTAGGCAACGAAGCTCCAAGCGAAGTCCCAAACCCCGAGGGTGACTTGCCCCAACTGATCACTGATCAATCGGGGGATAATAAAGCCAGAAGTCACATTAACCATATAGCCGCCCCAGGCAAAGGCTACGTTGCGACCGAATCGTTCGCGGCCGTCTTCGGGGGCCGCTTCAGTCTCGGGAATGGAAGGGCGAGAGGACATTTGGAAGAAATCGTGTGAAATTTGGATGACTGAAAGGAAGTGGGGAGTCAGCAGGCAGAGATCAGAAGTCGAAGGATAGGGGTGATGCGCAAAGGAGAGCAGTCTCACGCCTTGCTCTATGTACCCTGTCTTCGCTGTTACAGATCTGGAAACACCAGAGGCTCCAGCGGACCGGTCTGCCACCCTGCCGCATGCGCATCTAGCAGGCGGGCGGTGGTGGTAGCTCGGAGCTTGCCGCTATGATGATACTCGGCGAGCAGGCGGAATGCCTTGACCACTGCGGGTTGAAAGCGATGAGGGGTTGCGCCCCGCCCGAGCTTGCCGAAATGAGTATAGAGGATGCAGGGGGCCTGGCGTTCGACGAGCCGATCAAGGAAACGGCGCGTCAGCACTTCGTGGATTTCGTCGCCTCGGTCGTGGCAACTGACGCTGCCCCAGGATGGATTGCAGCGGATGAGTTCACGGACCGGTTGGCCGTCGCGCAGTGACGTTTCGACGACCAAGGGATTGCCAGCTTGTGGCATGTATTTTGCGTGACCTCTCCGAGCGAGGATTTGTTTAGCCGCTTCCTTCGCCAGCGTGCCGATTGAGGCGAGCGGATGGCGAGCGGATCCAATCGAACGCAAACTAAAAGGCCGGTCCTGGCCGATCACACTGGTGACCCGTCCTCGCCAGACGTGGCGGATACCATAACTCATGCTCAGGTCGGCATGATAGGCCGGATGGCCCTGTTCATCGCCGTGGCCTTGCATGATGTCGGCCCCGAAGTTCGTCGGAGCTACGGCGTGATCCACCCACACAGGGATCCAGCAGTCGTGCTTCACCAATTCATCAAGCGCACGCCCAGCATGGGCCCGGGCCGTCGCCAGATCGCCGTAGGAATGGAGGCAGTCGATGTAGCCGCTCCGGATCAGCGAGCGGATCTTTTCACGTTCGGCCTCCGAGGCGTTCCAATAAGAGAAATGCCCTGGAGCCATGTCGAAGTAGATCGTATTGCCAACTTCAAGTCCCACACCCGGACCCATGGTGGTTTCCTCGGTCGTATTAAGGAAGCGAATCAACTCGAAATAGGTTGCCGCGTCCGGCGTCTCATCGAGATCGCTGCAGATGGCAAGCGACGGCGTAAAGACATCAGCGGTCAGTCGTGAGTTGGAGTTCTTCAAAGAACCATTCCAATCTTCCAAAAAGGATTGTTTGGAGAAAGACTTTTCGCAACCAGCAAGAGGTGTCACAGTGGTAGATGGTATTATGAAAACAATGCGCTAGACCTCAGTCACCAGCCTGAAAAAGGGCGTTAAAATATGGAATTCGTCCATTCTCATCGTGGTAACCATCAAAGAATGAACAAAAGGAATAGCCGAACACCTTAAGATAATCCCTCAGAACAAATAGATTTGTATGTTGTGAGTCGCTTTCATGAATACTTACTTCAGAAAGAACATATTTGATCCGCTGCTGTTTCAAAACTCCAGAAGCTCCCTTAAGGACATCTAAATCATATCCTTCAGTATCTGTTTTAATAATACTCAAAATCGGAATACCCTGCTGCTCTACAAATCGGTCAATTGTCAACACATCGATCTTAACATCTGATTGATTGTCTTGACATGCGATTCCTAACACCTGAATCGTTTGTATGGTTTCTGATTTTATGGATGGAATGTAAATAGCCTCGTTTCTCTCCCCCACTGCTTTCTGGATACAGATAACATTTTCAAGCTTGCCGACATTTGAAGCCAATGTTTTATAGACACTTGGAAGCGGTTCAAACGCATACACCATCGCAGCAGGAAAGCTTTTCAGATACCAAAGTGTCGACTGACCGATGTTTGCGCCGACATCGAAAATCACCGGAGTCGAGGTACTACTAAGTAATGGATAATTCTCTCGATCATAAGCGTATCTGATAGATGAAGCACGGGAAATCCGAATTCCGCACTTTCCGATGAGGCGCCTGATTATATTTTTGTATATATCATTCATACATTTTTCTCTAATGGTTTACCTGCTCAGACATAGCCGTAGCTTCGATTAAGATTCCCCGCTATTTTATCGAAAACTCGGAGATCATCATTGCTAAGATGAGATCTCCAGCGCTCATCCAGGCGGATCGCCGAAGTCGTGTCCATTCGCATGCCGTTACCGATGACATGTTGGGGCTGGGCGCGGAAATCAAGATGGACTTGATCAGGATCCAGCTCGAGAAATGAGGCAAGGTGCTTCAAACTGCCTTCAGGGTCGGCGCAGAGGTTCTCATAGCGGATTTCGGTCCACTGCGTCATGGGCAGACGGGCGATCAAGGCGTCGCATGATTCGTTGCTTCGCTTCCATTCGTTGGCTGCTTCCGCCAAAGAACTCCGCGGTGGCAGGTGGCGGGTTCCGGAGCCACCACTTCTTAACCTCGGGTCTGAAGAGTCTGCGAAATTCCACTCGTCGGTATAAGTGAGGGACACGGCCCGTCCGTCGCGGATAACGCGGATCACTCGCAGATCGAGGCCGGGGATTTTTAGGAGGTATTTCAAGCGGAGAGCGATCTTTGACGAGTCTATCACCACCTTTGCTCCGGTGACTTCCAGCAGCGAGTCAATTAGGGCCAGGTTGCGCCTATTGCTGTCGGCTAGTCTGGCACACCATCTGGCTGAGAAGGATAACGCTAGGTCTCTGATTGTTTCGAGCAGACCGCCTCGATAGAGAGGTGCCAGCAACCGCTGAGCGTAGGGACTCTCGATCTCAAAGGTATTGGTTCCAGCGCGGGTGATCTCAAACCAAGGATAACCACGGGACGCCATGGCCACGCTGACCTGTTTCCAGAAGTCACAATCCCGGATGGGTTGGAGGCACGAGCAACGATACGAGTCAGTGTCTCCCAGATGGGTTGCTTTTAACTCTCCGGTTGTGCAGGCATCCGCTTGGGCACCGAGCAACATCGCCAACAGGGTGGACCCAGAGTGACTGGCAGCGAGGAGGTAGGCAAGTTGTGGCATGGGACAAGAAGCAGCAGTAAGGTTTGGAAATCGCTAAGGACCGAACGATCAGGCCAGGCGGCGAACGATTCTTAAAGACGCTCGAACAAGGCTCAGATTGCCAGCCACGAACGCAACAACCAAGAAGCTTCTTAACCGGATCGAAGGGGTGGTCTCTCGGATGAGATCCACGGTTTCGCTGGTGGTGGCAAATCTTACATTCGGGCAGCGTTCTATCGCAAGATCAAGCATCGCAAAATAGTGCTCCAAACCCTCGAAATTCGGTTCTTTCCGCACATGATCAAATCCCACCATCGGATGGCTGAAGCATGGGATGATCGTGCCATCATCCTTCTGTTTCATGATTTGAAGGAGCATAAGTTCTGGAGATTTGAGCATGTCGAAATCCTTCCTTGTCGCCACCTGCCACATTCCATTGCCGAGTCGGAATGTTGCATCATGGTTGCTGAAACTTTCAAAACCGGCTCTCGACAATATATTCTCGACGCCGGCATCGCACGCCCATTCGCCGCTTCGAAAGCTTTTTGCCTGTACACCAGCGGCCGACTCCACCGAGTTTTTCGCATCCGAAATCATTTTAAGGACATCATCCTTCGGATACCCGCAGAGATCCTTATCATATCTGGAAACGAACGGATAATCTACCTTGCGCGCTTGGTGGGGATGCAAGTGTACGGCGATCTCATGACCGGATGCCAAGATTTTTTGCAACGCCTCAGGGTGTGCTTTGGCAAGGTTTGGGGTGCAATAGAATGTCGCCCTGATTTTCCGCGAAGCAAGGCCGCCAACCAACTGATCCAAATAGCCCGATGTGACATAATCGAACGTCCCGAGATAGCAACTTTCGCCGGGATGGATCTCCGCCTGAACCGTCGAATCCTTGCCTTGCCAATCCTCTTCGCTATCGAAACTTAGCAGGCACAGACTGTTCGGGAGTTTCTCGAACGCGCGACCCGATCCGGGGTCTAAACGCCACAGTAAAAACGGAATCCCAAAACCAACAACTCCCGAGAGACCAAGTGCAGCCGACCGCTTGAACCGCCCGGTGATGCGTTCCAAAGCAGTTCTGTCTGCTAGAAATTCAGGGAACCGCATCACGGTGAGCCACGCCACGACCGCGATGATGCCCAAGGCTGAGATCCAGATCAGAGGGATCCACCGCGGCGGCAAGACCGTCGCAGCAATCGCTGGAATGGCTAACAGACATAAGCCCCTGAACCGAATCACGAAAAACACAATGTAGTCAGCCAATCGACATCCACCGCAACAACCCCAAATCAGAAGGGAAATTGCCCCCAAGAAAAGGACGAATAAGAGATAGCCAACAACAAATGAAGCCATACCAGGCCAGACACCAGAATGGCCTGCGGATGCATCGATGAGGTCACGAAATACCTCACCAGGAATTTGGGTCTGGTGGGGCAGCCACCGAGACAAGGCAAACGTGCTGGTGATCAATCCGGTACCCGCAGCGGACGATGCGGTCCAAGCGCATAAGGTTGACCAAGCCATCCTGTCCGCAGAACCGTGATTTTCGTGGATCATGAATTGAGAGATGCTGGATTTATGTGGACCTGCTGAGAATGGCTGGATCGGATGTGGCTTGGTGGTGATTCCAGATCCTCTCCGGGGGATCCTCACTCGGAACCCCGTTCTCCTCCGGGCCGTTGAAGAACCCTTTGGTGGGAAGTTCCTCTGGGAAAATTGGTTCGCCGGTTTCTACAGCTTGGCGTGAATTTACATGGACGCGCAGCAACAAGCCGATTGCCGCCCACATGCCAACTGCACCCTCACGGGGGTAGAAGGTTTGGCCACCGAAGGCGCCGATCATCAATGCAAGTACCAGGCAGAAAGCGGTGCAACCGATGGCACAGACCAGCGGATCGTCCCGTACCAGCAGCTGAGTGAAACTGTGCCTGATCACGTAGAGAAAAATGGGGATAACCAGCAGAAACCCCATGATTCCATTGTCCAACAGCAACTGCAGGTAAGCCTGGTGGGGGTGCGGAAAGGCCTCATCATACTCATTCATCAGACGGTCACTAATGCCAGTGGTCACCATGCCCTCCCGACCATAGCCGATCAGCGGAGCTTTGCCGATTTCCGCCATCACCACCGGCCAGGCGATGTCCCGTCCGGAGGTCATTTCGTAGGCGCTTGTGCCAACCGTAAAATTCCCTTCCTGGCCACCGAAACCTTGGAACATTCGCTGGCTCACGCTAGGGAGGCATACGCCGATAGCCAGCAGCGCAACCGGTAAAATCAAAAGTAACTTGCGCCAGCGAAGTGCAGCCAGCACAATCCCTATTCCGATCCAGGTGACGTAGCCCGTTCGGCCGCCAGTTAGAGCTTGGCCAAAAGCAATCAAAGCAGCGACGCCAAGCATGATGAAGCGGGGGAGGTTCTGCTTCAAGACGGGCATCGTTGCTAGCGCCGCCCATGAAGCCCCCGCTAGCATCATTGACAAGGTCACCCGGTTGTAGCCGATTTCATTCTGGGTGATCTTCGAAGCCCGCGACGAAAGATCGCTTCCGCTACCAACTTCGGACAAGGGCATCCAGCGGATGACTTGAATCGCTAGCAGAAAATACAGGCAAAGGATGGTTCCCAATGCGATGGTCGCCCGCTGGCGCGTCCGGCATGCGTCAAAAAGAATCAGCGAGGGAATCACCCACTTGACAGTGTTCACCAGATACTCGCTGAGAATCGTACCGTTGGTTTCCCCAGTGGGATAGTCATTCAGGAGCAACCGGATCACTCCAACGACAACCACGACAAAACAAGCGAACAGCATCCACCCGGCAATCGTCGGCATATCCCACTCATGTCCTTCCTCGCCGCGCCGAGTCGCCCATGCCAGTAAAATGCTAAGAATCAGGACATTCCACGGATTCCCCCCCTGAATCCCGCCGATATTATTGGGAAAGTCCGGATGCCGGACGACTGCTAGCAGAAGAATGGCCCCACACAGACTGACAAACCAATC
>Ga0118677_10015940_pt1 | contig 10373 bp, 11 predicted proteins | sample AliMusrvi5mmetaG_FD_86154 | JGI IMG/M metagenome (GOLD analysis project Ga0118677, IMG submission 86154)
ATCGAAGCTAGTTCCCGCTCTCTCTGGACTAGTACTTCTCGCTATCGCTCTTGTTGTTTTTTTCTTCGCTCATGGTGCAACAACCAATTCTGCGACAGGTCAAAACGGTGAAGTTCTAACCGCATCCAAAACAACACAGGTGAGCGCTGGTGAGGCGATTAGCGTTTCTGGAAAGGGTTTCGATAAGACGGTCGGAATCTATGTAGAAATGTGCCAGATTGTTCCAGCCGGAACCCTGCCTAGCGTTTGTGGTGGCGGTCAGAATATGACGGGGGCAGGTGCTGCTTCATTTTGGATCTCATCAAACCCGCCTAGTTACGGTAAGAATTTGGCTATTCCATTTAAAGCGGACGGATCTTTCTCGGTTGGTTTGAAAGTGCAACCCTTGATCGGGAAAATTGATTGTCGGAAAGTTCAATGCGCTATCTACGTGCGCGCTGACCACACCAGAACTCAGGATCGCACGCACGATATAAAACTTCCCATAACATTTATTAAATAACTAAGTCACCCACTAGAAAAGAGAAATATCAATGAAGAAGAAGCTCATAGCTGCCCTCGCGGTAGCACTAGTCGTAGCAGCAGCCCCGCTGGCAAATGCAAAAGCGGTTGTCTCCGTAACCCCAAGCAAAAACTTGGTTCAAAAAGGTGCAGTAGTAACTTTCAAGTTTGCTAAGTTGCCTACGAAGAACGGTGTCTACATTGAAGAGTGCATGGCTCCAGCGTCAAAGGGTGCAACTCCTACTGTCTGCGATTCAGATCAGACCGCACAAGCTTGGGTTTCAAATGTAAAAGCCGATCTTGCCCAACACGCCACTTCGGGCAAAGGTTTGGTTAAGTTCCATCCAGTTCCATATTTCACAAATGGCGACTGCGTTCACACCACATGCGTCTTCTTTATAACAAACGATCACAACGCTGCTGGAGATAAGTCACAGGATCAGACGATCCCGTTTACCTTCTCAGCTAAGTAATTCGTTAATCTCGAGGTAGAGCTCGAAGTCCAGCTAGCGCAAATGCAACAGCGCTACGGATTTCGAGCTCTGCCTCATTTCCGGCATCTATTCTTACTGAGGCGGCATCGGTAACACTTGCCAAGAGCGCAGCCGCAGCTCTGATATTTGAAATTCCGGTTTCAGCAAGTGATTCTTGCAATGGCGCCATCATGCGTCGGTGGCCCATCACGATCTCATCTTTACGCTCATCTGGTGTATTAATTGTGTTCAAAGATTTTACTAACATGTGGCGCCCGTCGGCTACATAGCGCAAACTTTCTGAGATCCAGAGCTCGATGCGTAAATAAGGATCAGTCGCACCTGCAACCGCTTCGCCAAGGCGACGCGTGTAATATTCAAGCTCTTCAAGAACTAGGTCAGCTACCAAATCCGCACTAGAAGCGAAGTATTCGTAGATAGAACTTCGTGCAAGCCCGGCTTTTGCAGCAACGGCGGCAACGGTGATCGATTCTGCTCCATCCGCAATCGCAAGAGCCATCGCGGCGCTCATCAATTGCTGGCGTCGTAACTCGCGGTGGAGCGCAACAGTTGGGGCCTGAATCTTTGGCATAGGACGAGAAGTATCTCACCATTTTTCAATTGGTGGATAGTTGAAACTTCAACTATTATGACAACATCATCTATCAGATAGGTTAAAAATGTCAGATCTGCTACATATTGAGGTAAGTCCGCTAGGCGATCACTCTATTTCGCGTTCGATCTCTAAGGAATTTCTCGCCGTTTTCAATGAAAAGAACCCAGGCGCAGTCATTGTGACCCGCGATCTCGCGGAAGATTCCATCCCACACCTTGATGGCGAGACCATCAACGCTGGATATACGCCGGAAAGCGAACGGTCGGCCTCAATGCAAACTAAGCATGCTTTTCGGACCACATTGGTTGAAGAAGTAAATAACGCTAAGCACATCCTGATTTCAACACCGATGTGGAACTTTGCGGTCCCATCTGTCCTCAAAGCCTGGATCGATCAGATTATGATGCCAGGAAAGACAAAGGTCGGCGGCAAGGTCACGGTCATCGTGTCTCAGGGCGGATCGTATGCAGAGGGTGCCCCTCGCGCTGGTTGGGATTGGCAGACCGGATACTTGAAGCAGGTATTCACTTCACTCGGTGCTACTGATATTGAAATCATCTTATCGGAATTTGGTCTTGCGGGCGTGGTTCCGGCAATGGCAGATTTCGTTGAGCAGAAGAGTGCTTCGATCGCTGCTGCCAAGAGCGCGGCAAAAGAGAGAGCAGCTGCTTAAGCTTTTACTCCACGACGAACATTCATGAACCGCGATGCGATAACTGCACACATTGTCATCGCGGTTCCTGTTAAAAGATAACCACTCACAGTCGTGTGTGCTGCAGGCGCTAGCCAATCGAAGAGAAGTGCCCCGATTAACTGACCACTCACGCTAAAGGTAATGAAGTTCAGTAGGCCAATATGTTTGAGGGTGTAGGCAGATACCGCGATAAATGTAAGGCCAAAGAGTCCACCAAGATATAACCACGGGCTTGTTGGAAGGCGACCGATTGTTCCACCTCGACCTATATTAATCGCTAAGGCAATCAGTAAAAAGAAAGTCCCAATCATGAAATTAAAAAAAGTAGTCGCTAATGGACGTTGGGACACGACATTTACCCGAGCGTTCACGGCTTGCTGAAAAGCCACAACAATTCCTGCGATGATTGCCAACAAAATTGGCAGAATTTTAAATTTCGAATTGCTCAAATCTGGGTAGACGGCGATAGAAACCGAGAGCAGAGTCACCGCGGCGATCAAGATGCGTGCGAAAGTAACTGGCTTCTTACCAGAAGGCGTCAAACCAATTTTATCTACCAATAACGAAGAGGCAGTCTGTCCTCCAACGAGTGAGATTGTAAATAGCGCAACGCCTATCTCGGGAACCGTAACGCCTTGGGTACTGAGAAATATTGTTCCCCCCAGGCCACCGAGCATCTCCCACCAGGCTAAGCGCCCGGATTTAACGGCGGCGATGGTGCGAGAAATACCCTCACGCTCCTTTTTAAAGAGCAGGGCGATCACTATTAGGACGGCCGAACCAACGGTATTTGAAACTAAACCGGCCGCAATTCCGTTGTGAATTTGGAAGGAGAGTTCACCATTGAATCGTGATTGCGCTGCGGTGAGCGCACCAACTAAGACAGCTAAGGCTATATACATTAGTTAACGCAAGGAATTCCGGAGCCCGCGACCGCGGTTCCGTTAGCCAAATGTGCAAAGTTAAATTTTGTAGCTTTAGGTTTCGGAGTCGCTGGGGCACTCACTCCAGGCTTTGGCGAGGTCGTGACTTTAGGAGCGGGATAAAAGAGATCGTGAACAAATTTTTGTACCGTTGGGATATCGATAATATTCACATCTTGTTTGTTGCGCAGGGCGTAACCCTCGATAGGAAGGGTATGAAATGTAATGTGACCGCCGGTTAAAGCCTTGGCCTGCGGCAAGAAGCCAAGGACATCCCAGCCCGCATCAATAACGACATCCTTCTTTGCGACGGTAAGAAGAGACTGCAATTTTCCAAGATCTCCAAAGATGCCCTGACTGCGGAACTTTGTTATTACTCCCGTGATAAATGCTTGCTGACGGTGGGTGCGATCTAAGTCTCCGTATGGAAGCCCATGGCGTTGGCGCACAAACTCAAGTGCCTGTACACCCGTGATGGTTTGCAGACCAGCGGGAAATATTGCGCCAGAATATTGCGCATCATTTACTGCACGATTGAGGCAGACCTGAATTCCGCCGAGAGCATTGGCCAGGTCGTAAAAGCCCACCAAATTGACCTCAGCGAAGTGATCGATCGGAACGTTGAGGAGTTTAGAAATAGTTGAGATAGTTGCGGTGCGGCCAGCGTCGCGACTCAGCTTTTCGCGCTGCGGATTCTGGACACCTTGTTTGATCAGCGCGTTCTCGGAGGTGTACTTGGCTAATCCGTAAGCCTCCTTGATCTTCTGCATCCCCCAACCTTCAACCGCAACATAATCATCGCGCGGTATGGAGATGGCGACCGCGCTCTTACCGTTGGCAGGGATATGTATCAAGATCATGGTGTTGGTGTTGTAGCCACCCACTGATGAGCTGGATCCCACATGCATTAAATCAAGGAGCTTGCGGGGCAGGTCATTTCCGTTGGCATCGCGCCTGGAATCAAGGCCAAGCAAGAGGATATTGGTATCGCCACCTGTGGATTGTTTGCTGCCTTTAAGAACGTTGGAGCGCGGGATCGCGCCACCCGCGGTCTTTTCAAAAAAGTTGAAAGAGAAAGCCAGGAAGGTGATTGCGATGGAGATAGTCGCGATTACTCTCCTAAAGTGCATGGCGCGAATCCTACCGACTAGAGTCTCCGCATGGATCACGTCGGCGCTCTAGCCCTTGTGGGCTCCGGTGAGTACCTACCCGGAATGGCCGAATTAGAGGGTGAATTGCTGAGAAGTGGCATAGAGCGTGGTTTAAAAAATCGATATGTGCAGCTTCCACTGGCGGCGGGGCGAGAGAGTGTTAATCGAATTCGCTACTGGGAAGAGTTAGGCGCGGCTCAGGCAGAACGATTGGATTCAGAGCAGATTTTTCTTCCGGTATTCAGCCGCAGCGATGCGATGCGTGAGGATCTAGCCGCCCACATTGACGGGGCGGGGCTCATCTATATCTCTGGCGGCGACCCTTCTTATCTGGCGACCTCACTCATAAATACGCCCGTCTGGGAGGCGATTGAGCGCAATTGGCGCAGTGGAAGTTCTCTCGCAGGATGTAGCGCGGGTGCTATGGCGCTCTCTGGAGATATTCCAAATTTTCGCAAACAGAGCGAGGTGGGGACGCAAGGGCTAAACCTCCTTCCTACGTTGCGCACCATCCCGCACTACAACAAATTCTTCGGCTGGATTCCAGATAGCGCAGCCAAGTTGATGGTTCGCGCGCCAGATGGAGTCTCTGTCATTGGAGTCGATGAGATGACCGCAGCGGTTGCGGGGCTTAGCCCTCGCACTAGTTACGAAACCCTCACCTTTGAAGTACGTGGAGTAGGTGGAGTTCATCTATTAAGAGGTCAAGCGACTCACAAATATGTACATGGTGAATTAGTTCAACTTCATTAAACTTAATTCATGATCAAGAAAATAAATGCATTCAATACCGGACTCGCAGCAAAGATAACTTCAGGTGTTGCGACCATGTGGTGCGCGTATGCATTTGCCGCGATCGCCTTAATCTCTCTTCCCGCTGCGTTAAAAACGGGCAACCTGATCACCATTGTTGCTTGGGTAGCACAAACTTTCTTACAATTAGTTCTCCTCTCCATCATCATGGTCGGACAAAATGCGGCGTCAGCATCGGTGGAGAAGAAGATCACCGAGACTCATACTGCATCTCTAGGTGAATTTGAATTGGCTAAGGAAGCCCGTTCCTTGAATCAGCAAGAGATCATCGAATTGAAAAAGATTGCCTCAGATATCCATCGCGTACTCAAAGATATCGAGTCCAAGTCCACCAAATGAAGGTTCGCACCACTCTTGACCATCGGTATATAAAGAGGTTTTTTCTCGCCCGCTTTATCTCCAATTTTGGAAACGGGATGGGTCCCATCGCGCTCGCTTTTGGAATTTTGCACTTGCCCCATGGCAGCGCCAAAGAACTCGGCTTTGTACTTGGCGCGCTAACGGTAGCAATGCTTTGCATGCTCCCCTTTGGTGGGGTAATCGCGGATAAATATGGGCGATTAAAAATGTTGGCTATCGCTGATGTAACGGGTGGTTTAGTCCTCATGGTGCAGGTCTACTTCTTCCATACTGGCCATGTTCCGATTGGCGCCCTTCTCTTTTCAAATATCGGTTTCGGCTTGATGTGGGGAATATTTTGGCCCGCATTCTCCGGCGCGCTCCCCGCCCTGCTACCAGAAGAGCAGTGGCAACAGGGAAATGCGATAAATCAATTCATCCAAAACTTCGCTCTCATTAGCGGAACAGCTGTCGGCGGATACTTGATCAGTGCATTTGGAAGTACCGCCGCACTTTTCATAGATGCACTTACTTTTATAGTTTCGGGCTCATTGGTAATCAGCTTTAGACATCTCACTCCTGCGCGCGCTGAAACCGGAACCTCGGTTCGGGTGGATATGCGCGAGGGTTGGAGAGTCTTCTCTTCGTATCCCTGGATCGTCATCACGGTTGCGGGTTTTTCCTTTGTGGTGATGGTCTGGGCAGGAGCACAAGATGTCCTTGGCCCCGTCATAGCCCTGAAACACTTTCACGGCGCCAAATCATGGGCAGTGGTGATTACCTGTGAATCCATCGGATATGTAGTCGGCTCGCTCTTGGCTCTCAGAATAAGAATTAGATATCAGATGCGCTTTCTGACTTTAATCTCCTTGACCCTTACCGCATACCTTGTAGTCCTCTCCAAGCCCGAACCTTTGGCGGTCATTTGTGTTGGCGCTTTCTTCTGGGGCATCACACTTGACCTCTGGGGAGCGCTCTGGGGCACCGCATTCCAGCGCACCATCCCTCGCGAAGCCCTCTCTCGCGCTTCCGCCTTCGACGGAATGGGAACAATGCTCTTGCGCCCGGTTGGCCTTGCCATTGCCGGTCCGCTAGCTAGCGTCCTAGGCGTAAGTCACACTATTCTCATCTTCGCCGGAGTCTCGCTTCTTGTTATCGTGACTCTTCTGGCGATACCCGCGGTCTGGAGCATGGAGTTACCGGAATCTCTCTCAGAGAATTCATAGGAACGACTGCGTATTCTTTAGGTTCTAACGGATTAAATAGCGACTAGGTAAATTCATGACGAAAGGGATAATTTGATGGCAATCTTCCAGAAGATCAATGGCTTGAGCACTATTTCTAAGCTCACCATCGGCTTCATAGCCGGGGCTACCGCAATTGGTGGAGTAGCTACTGCTGCTAATAGTTTGACCACATCCAGCGTTATCACCGCATGCGCCGATAACAACACAAACGCCTTGTATGCCAGCACGACCGGAACCTGCACCGGAAATAGGACTGCAGTGAGCGTTGGTAACGGATCCATAAAAAATATCGTTAATAAAGTTGCGCCATCAGTTGTCACGGTTGATGTTCTTGATAGCAGCGGCACGGGCGATACGGGCTCAGGCGAAATCATTAAATCAGATGCAACAGGTTCGTATATTGTGACGAATAATCACGTCATTGATGCGCTAACCGTCGCGGGAAATTCTTACACCCTCAATATCGATTTAAATAATGGAACCAAGATTCCCGCCACACTTGTTGGGCGCGACATCTCTTATGATCTAGCGGTTTTACATGTGACGACCCCAAACCTTCCCGCCATTGCAATCGGTGACTCATCAACAATTTCGATAGGAGATCCGGTTATAGCTTTTGGTTCCCCACTGGGATTAACAGGCACTGTCACTGCCGGAATTGTTTCGGCTCTTAATCGGCCGGTAACAACTCAGAGCACCAACTCAACGACCCAGTCTTACGTGGACGCAATTCAGACCGATGCCGCGATCAATCCTGGCAATTCCGGCGGTCCATTGACGGATTCTCAAGGCCGCATGATTGGCATTAATAGTGCGATCGCTTCCAATGCATCAACGGGTAGCACCGCTGGGTCTATCGGGCTTGGCTTTGCAATTCCAGTAAATGAGGCGCAGCGCACCATCAACGAGATCATCACAAGTCCAACACACACATCAACCAGACCCGTCCTTGGTGTCTACTTTGATCAGAACTTCACTGGAGTTGGCGCAAAGGTATCCCAGCTCGTTACCGCGGGAGCAGCAGAGAAGGCAGGCATTCTGGTTGGTTCTATCATCACCAATATTGGCGGAAGTCGAATCCCAGATGCAGAAACGGCGATTGTTCGGATTCGCTCATATGCACCAGGGAGCACCGTCTCAATTACTGCAACGCTTCCAAGCGGGGTCAGTAAAGTATTTACCGTTACCTTGGGGTCGGCACCTTCGAATTCTTAAGGGGTTCAATCCGTGACAGACTATAGGTAGTGAATTTACTTAACTTAGAGTCGGTCTCGAAAGCCTTCGATATCCGCCCACTCTTGGATGGCGTCTCACTCGGCGTCGCACAAGGTGAGCGGATAGGCGTGGTTGGCCGCAACGGTGATGGCAAGAGCACGCTTCTGAAGATAATGGCGGGCACCTTAGAACCCGATGAAGGACGCGTCGCTAAATCCAATGCGGTTCACATAGGGATACTCAGCCAAGCCGATAATGCGGCAGCTGGAGCAACAATTCGTGAGGTGGTCCTAGGGGACCTGCCTGTTCACGAGTGGGCGAGCAATAGTCGTATCCGTGAGGTCCTCCAAGGCCTCTTCGACGGACATAGCGATGACCTACTCGATCGTAAATTCCACTCCCTCTCTGGTGGTGAGCGTCGTCGCGTCAACCTCGCCAAATTACTAGTTTCTGATCTCGATCTCATCTTGCTCGATGAACCCACAAACCATCTTGATGTTGAAGGTGTGGCTTGGCTTGCATCACATTTAAAGTCGCGCATTGGCCTCTCGGTCGTAGTTATTACACACGATCGCTGGTTCTTGGATGAGATCTCGGATCAAATATGGGAGGTAGTTGGGGGCAAGGTTCTGGAGTACGAAGGTGGTTACTCCGCTTTCGTACTGTCTAAGGCCGAACGCTCTCGTCAATCTTCGGTCGAAGATAGCAAGCGCAATATGTTGATTCGTAAAGAGTTGGCCTGGTTGCGTCGAGGAGCACCTGCGCGAACATCAAAACCTAAGTTTCGTATCGATGCGGCAAATACCTTGATCGCAAATGAACCCCCACCTCGTAATGAGGCTGAACTGCTTAACTTTGCAGCCAACCGTCTTGGTAACACAGTGTATGAGTTGCATCAAGCCACCATTAAGGCCGGCGACTTAGAATTGCTCGAGAAGATCTATTGGAATATTGGACCCGGAGATCGCATCGGAATCGTTGGCGTTAACGGTGCTGGTAAGACAACACTCATGAAGGTACTCAATGGCGAAGGGAAGGTCTTTGCCGGCAAACTAGTTACTGGAGTAACTGTCAAAGCCGCTTATTTGTCGCAACATCTTGAGGAGTTAGATCCCACTTGGCGCGTTCTAGAGGCCGTGGAAAAAGTTGCGAACCGAGTTCAGTTAGGAAACGGCAAAGAACTATCTGCCAGTCAACTATGTGAGCGTTTAGGATTCAATAAAGATCAACAGTGGACTCCTGTCGGAGATTTATCTGGTGGAGAACGCCGCCGCTTACAACTCACGCGCCTACTCATGGATAGCCCCAATGTATTGCTTCTCGATGAACCGACAAACGACTTTGATGTCGAAACTCTCACCGCACTAGAAGATCTATTAGATTCTTTCGGCGGCAGCCTCTTGGTTATCTCGCATGATCGCTATTTCTTAGAGCGAGTCTGCGATACCTTCGTTGGGTTGGTCGGCGATAAGTCACTCCGGGATTTACCACGTGGGATTGATGAATATCTGGAATTGCGTCGCTCTACTTTATCTTCCTCCAATAAAGAGTCTGGCGCCAAGAAAGAGTCGAGCATTCTGGAACAGAAGGCTCTCAAGAAAGAGATTGCACGTATTGAGAAGCAGATGGAGCGGCGGCTAGCGCGTATTAACGAGATCTCTTCCGAGCTTAACTCGGTAACCGCCGACCACAATAAATTGATTGAACTTCATACCGAACAAGAAAATTTGCAGCGAGAATATGAAGAGCTAGAGACAACCTGGTTAGAGTTGAACGTCTCTTAATTGCTGCGCTGATTGTTCTGGCTTCATATCCATAATGAAAGCCCCCATAGCGGCTTCGGACCCCGCCAGGTACTTAAGTTTTCCAGGTGCGCGTCTAATGCTTGTTATCTGCCAATGTAAACCCAGCACATCTCGTCCAACGCGAATCGGGGCTTGGTGCCATCCCGCTATATAGGCCATGGGAATTCCAAAGACTCCATCGAGGCGGAGCAAGACCTCTTTTGCAACTTCCGGGAATGCATCAGCGACGGTATCGGAGAGCTCGGCTAAATCTGGAACAAATAGCTTGGGCGCTACATGAATTTCAAAGGGATAGCGGGCAGCGAAGGGAACATATGCGATCCAATGCTCATTCTGCGCAATTATTCGCACTTCATCTTTGATCTCGCGGTTAATAATGCTGGTCAGCACTGGAGTCTTTGTTTTATCAAAATACTCTTGCGCGACCTGCAACATCTTGGCAGTTCGTGGGGTTATAAAAGGGTAAGAGTAAATTTGTCCATGTGGATGGTTGAGTGTTCCCCAACCTCTTCACCACGATTTTCGAAGACAAATATCTGCTCCACATAGGGCAACTTAGAAATCTCACGAGTGCGATCGATCCATGCCTCTAGTAC
>Ga0118677_10015941_pt1 | contig 10373 bp, 4 predicted proteins | sample AliMusrvi5mmetaG_FD_86154 | JGI IMG/M metagenome (GOLD analysis project Ga0118677, IMG submission 86154)
ATTGATAGGAACGGTTCCCGTCCCAATATGGGAATATCCTGATCCGGTCGATGGTGTAATCCTTCTGCAGATCAACCTGCCACCATTGGGGGGCCGGAATGCTGCCCCAGAACTTGCTGAGGTCAACCCAGCCGTCCGCCGCCCAATCGGCGTGCTCGCCAAGGGAGTTCGTCGTCGGCTTGCCGGTGGTCAGATTCTGCTCAAAGCCTTTCCAATAGTACTTGTCGGCAAACGTGTATCCACCAACCAATTCGCCATCCTTATCAAACATGGCCGCACGGAGCCGAAGGCCGCCCGTAAGTTTCAACGGCGCGGTATAGCGCGGCGTCTTGACACTGGGTTCCGATCCATCCGTCGTGTAGTGGATAGTGCAGCCCGCAGGCAGATCCGCAGGCATTGTCACGTTCAGCACATCCTGATACTCAAACCCCTGGAAGCCGCCAGTTGCGTTTGTGATGATTCCATCGGCCTTGATCTGAACCGGAGCAGCGATACGGCGCATACGCTCGATACAGACCTTCTCACGCGCCTTCAGTTCGTTCACATCAGCAGTTGCTGTGCTGTCCACGGCCCATGTGCCTTCCTGCCGGAATGCGCTCTCGTACACGCAGCCCATCACATAGGACTCCGCACTGCACTCCCATGCCACGCGACTGCCGCCAAGTACGCTGTCTGTACGTTTGAGCATATCATTGTTGCTGCTGAAGATGTTCCACTTCTCCCATGGTCCCTTGATTTCCCACGGTACTGTGATGATTGTCATGCCCTTGTCCAAAGCCTCACGGGCTCCAAGATACCACGAGTAGACAATACAGTCCTTCATTTCAGGATCAAGCGGCGGACCCTGGTAGCCGCCCCAATAGATCGTCTTCTTGCCGCGCTTCTTGATGAACTCATTCAGTCGCAGCACGTGCTGCTTCAGGAGTGCCTCCACTCCACCGTGATCGACATCAGGCATGTTATGATCTTTCAGATACTTCTTAACATGTGGCGCATCCTTGAAGATGTCGAGTTGGATCTCATCGCCGCCGATGTGGAAGTATGGCGAGCTCTTGAACACGTCGCACATGTCGTTGATGATCTCTTCCAGATTTGGATAGATGCTATCGTTCGCAATATCCATCATGCGCAGGTTGCAATTGCCAAGTGCTTCGCCAAGTGCGGCCTGATATCCACCGCAATGGCCTGGCGTCTCAAGCTCTGGCACCAGCGTTACGCCACGTGCATCGGCAAACTCAACCAACTTGATGAGTTCAGCCCGATCCCAGACCCTGCCCGGATCGCCGTTGTTGATACCTCCGTTGAACTTGCCGCAATCCGGCCATTTTCGCAGTGGAAACATGAATGCTGCATCATCTGACAAGTGCAGGTGTAAATACCGGACCTTCCAGAAACGGCAAGAAACCACGAAACTCTTGAGCGCAACCAGAGGGACATCCTGCCGCGCGCAATCGAGCATAAACCCGGTGAAATCAGCGAATGGCCAGTCTTTGATTTCCATCTTTGGCAAGGATGCTTTTCCGTCCTTATACTTCACTGTCTGGAGGAGGGTCGCCGTTCCTTCGCAAACCGCCCTGTAATCCCAGCCTTCCACAACGCACTTGTCGGCAACACTGATCGTATGCGCAAGATCGCGAGTCTTAACGACCTCCCGATTCTGTACTGCAATGATGTCGTTGTCCGCACGGAGTTTGGGGTTGATCTTGAGGACAATGTCCCCTGCCTTCGGTTCACCTTCCACCACTTCCATCTTGATCGTTGTTATGGCAAGAAGCTCGCGCGAGAAGATTTCGGCCAGTGGCTTAAGTTTGGGGTCGGTGGCAACAATGCGTGTCGCGGCCGTGAGCTTCATTTCGCCGTCCCCGACCTTCACAACCTTTGGCGAGGGACAAATATTGAGCTTCTCAACCGCATGAGCAACAGAGGAGATACAAAACACAGCCAATATCGCGGCACTGACTTGGAAAATCAAACAACCCCTTCTAGTCATCACGTCTTTCTCCTTTTGAATTTCAACAAACACGAATGCGAAGAGTAGCTCTCTATTTACCGACAACTTTCAATTTGCGAGGGGTAACTGTACCCCTCGACATGATACGCGTCAACGTTTTCGGACACTTTTCCTGATATTTGTTTGTGTTCCTTTCGGAGGGGGTCCCAGAAGGTGAAAGGCGTCGGCACCAGCCACTGCAGGAGATTCTATTTCTTAGGGAGAGCCTTCAGAGAGTTCGTGACCGCAGCCTCTCCGCCTTTGGGTTTGGGTGCTTCGCTGCCGGACTGAGCGACGTACTGCTGATCCGCCTCACTGAGAAGCGGAATGCGGATATATGCCGGCTTGCCGTCCTTCTTCCGCAGGGTGAGAGTATCTCCGCGCAACTCCGTCCAGGCCGCGTCGATCTTGGAACCGTTCTTCGCTGCCCACGTGCGCACTGGCTCGCCGATCTTCTTGATCACCTTCATCGGCGGCGCGCCGAAGAGTTCAAGTTGGCCAAGGTTGAATCCAGGCGGATGATTGAAATCTTCATACGTCATGGAGTTTGCGTTGAAGCACGAGTAGATGACGACACGAAGCCACTTGTATGACTTTGTTTGAACCGGAAAGTCTTCCTTCTCTATCTTCTTCCCATCAAGCTTCGCCTCGATCTTCTTCACATCCGGAGCCGTGCATATCCTGGAAATGTTGGCGGATGTAAAAGAAGTGAACAAGAATGTCTCCAGGCGGCCGTTCTCCTGGAACGGTGTTCCGCTCCTGTCCTTGGCATCACACTTGTAAATGTCGGTCCATTCGCCATCCTTCCCGGTTTCCGATCCCTGTATTGCCCACTGCCGTGGGTCGCGCCCGGGCATATCTCCCGACATAGTCATGGTGAAGTGAGTCAGGGCAACCGGTGCCTTCAACTCGACCGCGCAGAAGTACGGTTCCGCTTCTGTCGGGCCGCCGTTGCCGCCATCGAGGAATCCGATATACCACTTCCGGCCCTCTGGATTGTTGAGGAAGATCGCGCAGGGAGGACTGTTCTGCCAATTGTGATACGAGTGAAGCTCGTGTCCGGTCTGGCCGGGCTTCGTGTTGGGTGCAGACTTCATCGTCACCCAATCGCCCTGCTGTGGCCTGAGATCTTCCTCGGACCCGTTGCCAGCATAACTGCCGTGGTCAATGACGTCGTCTTCAGGATCGGTCAGATCGCCGCCCAGCAGCGAACTGTTCCCTTTGCCGAGAGACAAGGACGCATTCGCCGGTGAAACGCATGAAAATATAAAACAAATGGCAAGGGTTGATACCAATAGAGCAAGGTCGTTCTTCATGTTTGCGCCTCTCACAGGACAAGGAAGTTGATCACACACTCAATCGCGCCCACCTGCTTCACATGGCACACAGTTCACCGCATCGATGCGAGGATTGCAAGAGAGTTTTTGTGTCCGCTGCATTCCTTAGAAGCTGTGACGCAGAGGCCTCCACGTAGCCTTGCCTACCGGGTACACCGGCAGGGAGCCCACCTTGCTCACACCGGAGTCACGCGCACGGAGCAAGCATTACCGTTGATATCAAGAGTCTCGGAATCGGCGGGTGGACTGTCCACGAAAGTGAGACTGGTGCAAAGCGTCTCATTTGTCACATAGTCCGCATAGGCAACGATGGCAGCCCTGAGCGCCTGCCCGCAGGATGCTTGAAGCCGAATCCTCTGGCTGACGTCAAAGTCCGCAGTCTTCCGCATATTCTGGATCTTGTTCACAAATTCGCGTGCCATACCCTCGTTCAGGAGCTCTGGCGTCAGGATCGTCTCAAGCGCCACCACGATCCCGCCCTGGGCAGCGACGACGAGCCCCTCGCGAGGAATATGTTCAATCACAACATCACCGGGCTCTATGACCGCCTCTACGCCGGAAAGTTGGATAGTGATCGGCTGGCCTGCGGCCAGCGTTTCAACTTGTCCGCTGTCGAGCTTGGCGAGGGCTGCTGCAGCTTCTTTGACCTTGTTCCCGAGCCGCGGACCAAGCTTCCTGAAGTCGGCTTTCATCTTGAGCGTCGCAAATCTGGATTCATCCGTCTCGAAAGTCGCCTTCTTGACATTGAGTTCATCCAGCACGATATCCTGGACCTCTCTGATGCCTTCCAGAATCTGTGCAGAGCGGCATATGATATGCATGGCAGCCAACGGCTGACGCCCTTTGATATCGTGCTGCGAGCGCAAGAGCCTGCCCAGCCCAACAGCCGTCATGGCTGCGCTCATCTGCTCTTCAAGCGCGGCGTCGCGGTACTTGCCCTGATCGACAGGGAAATCGCAGAGGTGGACTGACTCAGGCATATCCGGCGTGCGCAGGTTCATGAAGATTGCATCGCTCACGAAGGGCACAAAAGGGGCGGCTACCTTTGACCACTCCAGCAGAACATGCCAGAGCGTATCGTACGCCTGCGCCTTGTCTTCATCGTCCTGCGACTTCCAGAAGCGACGCCTGCTCCGCCGGATGTACCAATTGGTCAAGTCCTCGCTGAACCGAACGAATGGCCGCACAGCCCTCTGGAGGTCATAGGAATCCATTGCCGTTACGACGTCCCTCACAAGGCTCTCCAGTGAACTGAGTATCCAGCGATCCAGGATATTTACACTTCGCCTGCCGGAGGCTTTGGCGGGAGTCCACCCGTCGGTATTGGCGTACGTCACAAAGAAGCTGTACGCATTCCAGCACGGGATAAGCAGGTCGCGCATGATCTGCTTCACGCCGACTTCCGAGAAGCGCAGATCTTCGGCTTTGACCACCTGTGAGTTGATCATATAAAGCCGCAGAGCATCCGCTCCTGAGGTATTGATCACATGCACAGGATCTGGATAGTTCTTCAGACGCTTGCTCATCTTCCGTCCGTCTTCAGCCAGAACAAGTCCGTTGACAACGACATTCTTGAACGCAGGCTTATCGAAGAGGGCTGTCGACAGAACCATGAGCGTGTAGAACCATCCACGGGTCTGATCCAACCCTTCCGCGATGAAGTCAGCAGGAAAATTCTTCTCAAATTTCTCTCTGTTCTCGAATGGATAGTGAGCCTGGGCATAGGGCATCGCACCGCTTTCGAACCAGCAATCGAGAACCTCCGGTACACGCCGTAGTTCTCCCCTGCCCTGTTTCGACGGGATCGTTATCTTATCCATGAAGTGCTTGTGCAGGTCGACAATCTTCTGGCCAGAGAGTTTCTCCAACTCGGCTATCGATCCGACGCACAGCATCTCCTTGCCGTCGTCGCTGCGCCAGATAGGGAGAGGCGAACCCCAGTATCGATTACGCGACACCGCCCAGTCCCTGGCCTGGTCAAGCCATTTTCCGAACCGCCCATCCCTCAGATGTTCAGGTACCCAATGTGTCTTGGCGTTGGCTGCAAGTATCCTGTCCCTGATCTGCTCGACCCGTACGAACCATGTGGATACTGCCTTGTAGATCAGAGGTGTGTCACACCGCCAACAGTGGGGATAGCTGTGAGTTATCGACGATTGCTGGACCATAACGCCTTCCTTCTTCAGGCGGCGAATGATATCCTGATCGGCCTCCTTGACTCCGCGCCCGGCAAAATCGGGCACTTCGGCAGTAAATCTGCCCTCCGCATCCACGGGGCATACGGAAGGAATGTTCTGTTCGCGACCAACCCGCCAGTCATCTTCCCCGAAGCCAGGGGCGATATGCACAATTCCGGTTCCATCTTCCGTCGAAACAAATGCCGCCGCCACAACCTTGAACGCGCCCTTTGCTGCCTTGTCGGCAAAATATGGGAACAGCGGCTCGTATTCGATTCCAACAAGCTCAGCGCCGGTGAGTTCGGTGGCCGACGTGTAGTCTTCGGCCTTCTTGTAGTAGACCGGGAGCCGCGCCTTTGCGAGGTAGTAGGTTATCCCCTTGTCCAGCACCTTGACATAGACGATGTCCTTGCCTACAGCCAGAGCCATGTTCGATGGCAACGTCCATGGGGTAGTGGTCCAAGCCAGGATATACGTATCGGATTTGCCCTTCACCTTGAATCTTACGGTGATAGCAGGGTCGGTGACCTCTTCATACCCCTGATTCGTCTCAAAATTCGACAAAGGCGTTGAACAACGCGGGCAATAGGGCAGAATCTTATCGCCCTCATAGACCAATTCGCGCTCCCAGAGTGACTTGAAAACCCACCAGATGGATTCCATGAACTTGGGATCCATGGTCTTGTAGTCATTATCGAAATCAACCCAGCGTCCCATGCGCGTAACAATAGTGCGCCACTCGTTGGTGTAGCGAAGGACAATCTTCCGGCAGCTTTCATTAAAGACGTCGACGCCAAGTTTCTCTATCTGTTGCTTTCCGCTAACCTTCAGATCCTGCTCGACCTCGTACTCAACAGGCAGACCATGGCAGTCCCAACCAAACCGGCGTTCTACATAGTATCCGCGCATTGTATAGTAACGGGGAACGATATCTTTGATTGTGCCGGCCAGGAGATGGCCGTAGTGAGGAAGCCCTGTTGCAAAAGGAGGTCCGTCATAGAACGAGTACTCCTTGCCGCCCTTGCGCTGTTCCATGGATTTCTCAAAGATGCGGTTTGCGGTCCACAACTTGAGGATCCCCTCTTCGAGTTCCGGAAAACTCACTTTGCTGGAGACTTTGTCAAACATAGGTTGCTTTCTCTACAATCTTCGAGAATCCGGCGGGGCCATTCTTAAGCTCCCTCGCGCCCCTGGTTATTTTGCACAGGCTTATGCCAAGCATCTCGCCAACACGCCGCTGACTGGTTCCGCGATGCAACAGCTTTACCAGTTCCCATCGGAGCGCTATTCTTGCTCTCTCCTGCGGAGTCAGAATCCCATGTAGGAAATCACAGATTTCCTCCGCACTCCCGGCACGAGCCAGCGCGGCAGAGAGGTCCCGCATCGTCTTCGGACAATCCTGCGGTTTCCTTTCAACAGTGTCCTTCGCCCGCTTCATGAGCCTCCACCCGGTGAACATCGCCCAGAAGACCGAGGTCATGGTCGAGCACTTCCGGGCCTTCTCCCAGCACAAGATCGGTGGCAAGGCGAAGGCGATGGTCGTGACGTCTTCGCGCCTCCACGCCGTGCGCTACAAGCAGGCCTTCGACACCTACATCCAGAAGCACGGCTACAGCGACATCAAGGCCCTCGTCGCCTTCTCGGGGGAGGTTGAGGACCCCGACGTGCCCGGGATGAAGTACACCGAGGTCGAGATGAACGGCGGCATCAAGGAACGGGAGCTGCCGGAGCGCTTCGGGAGCGAGGAGTACCGACTCCTCCTCGTGGCGGAGAAGTACCAGACCGGCTTCGACCAGCCGCTCCTCCACACGATGTACGTGGACAAGCGGCTCGACGGCGTGCAGGCCGTCCAGACTCTCTCGCGCCTGAACCGCACCGCGCCCGGGAAGGAAGACACCTTCGTCCTCGACTTCGTGAACGAGGCGGAGGACATTCACGCCGCCTTCCAGCCCTACTACGAGCAGCCCCTCCTCGGCGAACGGGCAGACCCGCACCAGCTCTACGACCTCCAGGGGAAGCTCGACGCGATGCAGGTCTACTTCACCGCCGAGGTTGAAGAACTCTGCCGGACGTACTTCAAGCCGACCGAGCGCCAGTCCGCTGGCGACCTCGCGAAGATCTACAGCTGCCTTGCTCCCGCCGTCGGCCGCTTCAAGGCGCTCGACGAGGAGAAGCAGGAGGAATTCCGGGGGCTCCTGACCTCCTTCCGGAACCTCTACTCGTTCCTCTCCCAGGTCATCCCGTTCCAGGACACCGACCTCGAGAAGCTCTACACCTACCTTCGCCACCTCGCGAAGGAGCTCCCGCGCCGCCGGAGCGCCGTCTACGATTTCGACGGCGACGTCCAGCTGAAGTTCTACCGCCTCCAGAAGATCAGCGAAGGGACGATCGCGCTCAACGCCGGCGAGGGGGGCGTTCTCAAGGGGCCGACGGAGGTTGGGACTGGAAAGTCGAAGGACGAGGAGGTCGAACTCTCCCGGCTCATCGACGTCCTGAACGAGCGCTTCGGAACGAACTTCAAGCCGGCGGACGAACTCTTTTTCGAGCAGATCCGCGAGGAGGCGGCTGCCCGCGAGGACCTCCAGGAGGCCGCCAAGGTGAACTCCGTGGATGACTTCCGCTTCGTCTTCGACAAGGCGCTCGAAGGAATCTTCATCGACCGAATGGATCAGAACGACGACCTCTTCGGTCGGTTCATGGAGGACCCTGACTTCAAGAAGGTCGTCTCGAAGATGCTCCTCAAGCAGGTCTACGCCAGAATCCGCGGCGACGGCCCGACGGACGATCCCTCACCCGCCTGAACCCCCACAGCCATGACACGTCGTGTAGCCACGCAGCCGGAAGGTCCCCAGTTTGTCCGCTACTTTGGTCCACTCCTCGACGCGCTCCGAACGCTCGGCGGCTCCGGGCGGCCCACTGAAGTGGTCGAACAGATCGCGAAGGATCTGGCGATCCCCGAGGACGTCCAGGCCGAGCTTTTGGACTCCGGGGAGCCACGGTTCCCGAACAAGGTGGCCTGGGCGCGCTTCTACCTGAACCGAGAGGGCCTTCTCGATTCATCGAAGCGGGGAATTTGGAGCCTCACCGAAAAGGGCCTCACGACTCAGCTCTCGCCCGACGAGAGCCGGGCGGTCTTCCAACGGTGGTCAAAGTTCTTCCAGGAAGAGCGGAGGCGGAAGAAGGGCGAGGCTGAAGGTGCTGCGCCAATTTCGGAGGAGGGGCCGGCGACCGAGCCGGGCTATCGGGATCGTCTCTTGGCCGTCCTCTTGAGCCTTCCTCCGGCCGGGTTCGAGCGACTTTGCCAGCGACTCCTCCGCGAGTCGGGTTTCGTGCAGGTCGTTGTGACGGGGCGGAGCGGCGACGGCGGAATCGACGGAAACGGGACGCTCCAGATGAATCCCTTCGTCAGCTTCCGTGTGCTCTTCCAGTGCAAGCGCTACAGCAAGTCCGTGACCTCGCCCGAGATCCGGAACTTCCGGGGCGCGATGCAGGGCCGCGCCGACAAGGGGATCTTCCTCACGACCGGGACGTTCACGGCAGACGCCCGCGAGGAAGCGACCCGCGACGGCGTGCCGCCGATCGAGCTCGTCGACGGTCAGAAGCTGATCGACATGTTCGTCGACCTCGAGCTCGGGCTGAAGCCCGTAACGAGATACGAGATCGACCCGACGTTCTTCGACGACTTCGAGGACAAGAAGCCGACACCCTGAGGGAGCACTAGGGGGCTGTCGATCCGCGCCTAGTGGATGGAAGACGGGTGGAGCAGGGTTTCCGATCGGCTGGGCCTTCGGGTCCAGCTGGCGGCGGATGTCATGAGGGCCGCTTTCGAGTCGTCATCGGGAAGAGGGGGTACATCGGGATTGGTGAGGGTGAACTTCTCATCTGACCACGTGGAGCGTGGAGCGGAGGCCGCGGACCTGCGCCTCGTTTCGGGCCGCGAAGATCGCCTGTTCGGCGGTGCAGAGGAGGGCGACCTTCGCCGCCTGCGCGGCAGAGAACCACAGGAACGTGTCGACGAGCTTGTGCTTCTCCTCCTCTGCGAGCGAGAAGCTGCGGGCGACGAGGTCGCGCAGCTTGATGTGGTGCCGGTTCTGCCCAAACGGGCGCAGGTGCAAATCCTCAGCAAGGGGGATCCCAAGGTGCCGCCGTATTATGCCGCTCTGCGTCCCGACAGTGAACGGAACTCCATGGGAGCCAAGGGGGCGCGAAAACCTTTTGTTGCCAAGGATCGATGGGAGAATTTCACGTTGTTGGTGCTTCAGTCCAAAGCGAAGAAGACAGAGTTTCTCAACGTTCTGGTCCCCTCCACTGACCCGGCGCGCAAGGGCCTGCGCGCCCTACCAGAGCTTCCCACAGGTAGGGCGGCCACGCCGTTGGCCGCCGCAGCGCTCAACGCCGCGAGCACCTTGCCGATGGGCGATAAAGGTGTGAAACTCACAGGCGTCGACTCCACGCTATTGATCGCCGGGGGCGGCAATACAAACGTTCCTGAAATAATCCGGACATCCGCCCAGGTGGACCGCGACCTCCGGGCGCGGTCAGACGCCGCCCGGAGGTCGGCGTCCACCAGTGGATGTCTAAATTATTATGAGAACGATAATAACAACCCCGTGCTGACCGTGGATGGAGACTTCGGGGTAGCCCGAATGGACAAGGGTATTCTTTCCAGCTATGCCCTGCACCACGGCCATAGCCTCAAGATAGGGAATCAGGAACTGGTAAGCGTGAAGTTGCTCACTGAGCCCTGGGCGCCGTTCTTTGACAGCGCGGCGACGGTTGCCGTGAGTCTGGTCGACCGACGGGCCAGCATTAGTCTGGCGGAATTCCCCATATTTAGCGGACTCATCATGTTCAGCCCCAAGATCGAGG
>Ga0118677_10015943_pt1 | contig 10372 bp, 12 predicted proteins | sample AliMusrvi5mmetaG_FD_86154 | JGI IMG/M metagenome (GOLD analysis project Ga0118677, IMG submission 86154)
CTTTGTTTTTCTGATTGAAATCACGCCTCTTAGTATGACAAAAATGACTCAAAAGACCAAAATATGGCTTGGTGTATGGGGTTAGGAAATTGAGGGGGAGGGGGTGATAGAAGTCAGGAAACTTATCTTCGGCCCGACGGGTTCTCAAAGTATCTGGCTGATGTGTTACAAAAGTCCTCGAGTGGTACGTTTATAAAGGGGTGCGACTTATGCTATAATTTTTTGTATTATGAAGAAAACCAAAGTACTTATCACCGGCGGGCTTGGCTTTATTTTTTCTCATGTTACCGAATATTTCGTTGCAAAGAGTTGGGATGTTGTGGTCATAGATAACCTGTCCGAGGGAAGCCATCCGGAAATAATTGACGGATCCTTTAAGCATTATAACTACGACGTGAGCGAGGGAGGGGTTATTGATATTGTGCTTGATGAAGCACCCGATTACGTCATACACGCGGCGGCGATCAGCGATGTGGACTATTCTATTCGGGAGCCGCGTAAAACGCTTGTTGGGAATATCCTGGCGAACATAAATATGTTTGAGGCGTGCCGTAATCTTAAAGCGTTGAAAAAGTTTATCTACGTGTCGACGGATGAGGTGTATGGCGAGTGCGAACATCAGAAAAAAGAAGATGAAATTATCTTTCCTCGTAATCCCTATTCCTGCTCCAAAGCAGTCGGCTCATTACTTCGCCTTACGTATGATAGTACCTATGACGTGCTTCGGGATCGTACTGCCGAGACCCGCTTCTGTAACGTATTCGGTCCTAGGCAGGACACACGAAAGATATTGCCGCTCATAAAACGCGCACTCCAGACGGGGGAGTCGATTCCCTTGCATGAGGATGGTTCAGGATATCGCGAATACGTATATGTAAAAAATATACCACCGGCAATAGAGCTTATTTTGGAGAAAGGAAATCAGACTTACAATCTTACGCTCAATGACGGCCTCAAGGTGAGCGAGTTGATTGAAAAAGCCGAAAAAGTTACTGGTAAAAAAATAGTGACGCATCAGTCTCATAGACCTGGTATGGATAAGAAATACCAAATGGACGCAACACGTTTACGAGACTTGGGCTGGGTGCCAGAATATTCGTTTGAAGAAGGTTTGAAGGAGTATTTGTCGGACATCGAGAAATAAAATACAAAAGAGACTCCTCTATGGTTGGATTATTTAAAGTGAACGAAACAAATCCTATGAAACAGATTAGACTTTTCAGCCCGTTCGTTAGTTGGTGGGCGGTGTGGTATACGCTACGCACACTTCGTAGTGGGCAGTTGGCGGAGGGCCCGCAAGTAAAAAAGTTTGAGGAGGAGTTTGCAGAAAAATTCAATCTCAAAAATGTGGCAATGTTGAACTCTGGTACTTCCGCGCTTGAGTTGGCATATGAACTTGCTGGTATTGGCGAGGGCGATGAGGTTATCACTCCGGTGCTGACGTGCACGGCGACCAATATTCCTATATTGCATCGAAAGGGAACGATCATATTCGCTGATGTTGAAGAAGATCTGAACATTGACGTTGCTGATGTGGAACGTAAGATTACGCCGCGTACAAAGGCGATTGTGTTTGTGCACTTTGGTGGGAATAATCGGGGGCTTAAGGAGCTTTTGCAGCTTGCTGCGAAGCGAAACATTATCTTAATCGAAGACGCCGCCCAAGCGGTCGGATCTGATTTCTGGGGCAAGGCGGATTTTACTTGCGTCTCATTGCAGGCAATAAAATCGCTCACCTCCGGCGATGGGGGCGTGTTGATCTGTAAAGATGATCAACTTGATCAGAAAGCGCGGCGCCTGCGATGGTTCGGCTATGATCGAGAGCTAAAGCAGAAACTTGGCGATACCGATCTCCTTGAGGCCGGATACAAATATCACATGAACGATGTTTCAGCAGCAATCGGTCGCGGTAATTTCAAGGTCATTGACAAGATTATTGCGCATCGAAAACGCCTGATGCAGGAGTATGAGCGATGGGGCGTTACGGCAAGTATTTGGTTTGCCAGTTTGCTCACCCCGAACCGCGATGCGCTGCAGGCATATCTGAAGGAGAGGGGTATTGCGACCGGTATTTATCATTATCGTAACGATAAATACACGCTTTTTGGTGGTCGACAACACTTTCCGACCATGGACGCCATAGAGGATCATTACATGATCCTGCCGCTTCATATGGGAGTGACGGTATCAGACGTTCGCACTATTTGTACCCATATTGCTCAATTCCATGAAATATCAAAATCCTAACATTGAGTCTTCGTATCAGGAGAATGATCTCGGTCGTACTCTCTACGATTTTGTACTGGAAAACCGTCCTAAAAAAATAGTGGAGATTGGTGTGTTGTATGGTTATTCAACGGTCGCGTTGGCGATGGCATTGGATGAGTTGGGTGAGGGGCATATCAATGCCTACGACCTCTTTGAAGATTATCAGTTCAAACACTCAACGCTTGAGGAAGTCCATCGCAACTTGGAGCGGTACAGGGTTGATTCGTATGTGACTTTGGTTAAGAAAGATTTGAATGAGTGGCTTGCGGCGCCTGAAGATTTCGACCTGCTTCACGTGGACATTTCAAATACCGGCGACACCATAGATACGTTGTATCAGGCGCTCAAAGACAAGATTAATCGTGGGGCTACGGTATTGTTCGAGGGAGGATCAGTTGAGCGCGATGCTGTGGAATGGATGTCCAAGTATGGCCGCCGCCCTATACGGAGCGCTACCGCGCCGTTTGCGGTGATTGATTCACGATTTCCGTCGCTATCTAGGTTAGACTAAAAGGAATTCGCATATGAAACATCTTGCGGTCGTAATAAGTGGTTGGCATTTTCCGCTTCATTTTTTTCAAAAAATAGCGGAACAGAAAATACCCGACGGATGGTCGGTGGACTTGTTTTGCATATCACACCGTGATCCTGGTTTTTCGGCAGAAGAAAAAAAAGGGATTCCGGATACGCTCGGGTATGCGCGCCGCGAGTTATTTGATCGAATCCTGTACCACAAAATCGCAACAGTGGAGGACATAACCGCCCTGGGTTGGCAGTATGTGTTGGAACCAAACACTATTGGAGATTGGGGAAACTCAAATCAGTGGCTGGAGAAACATAACTTCAGGAAGTACGACAAATTTTTGTTTTCGCATGATGATAATTTTATCCTCACGGATCATATGTTCATGGATATTCTCCCGCAGGAGGATTGGTTGATTCTTGCTAATAGTACCGGTAATGCACAGCGTCGTTTGCGTCAGCTTTTCGGTCTCTCGAAACCACTTTCTATCCGGGGTTCCTTCGAGTTTTTCACCAAAGAAATGATAGAAGTACTCGGCGGCCGGTTTGATCTGTCGGAAGTAAAGTTGGAGAGAGCGGGACAAACGACCACGACCGGCGCCTTCACTGAATTAAGTGATTGGAACAATACCGTGACACCGCTCACTACATTGATCCGCGAGAGAAAGCTTAATTCTCAGGTGCATGCATTGTCGCCGTTCTATCGTATGAGCACCTATTGTCTGGAGGGCGAACGCGGGTTTATCCACAAGACCGAGCCATCCAATACTGCCGAAGAAGAGCGCGGACTAGATGCGATCGAACGCTTCTATGCACGCAAATAGCGCCACAGGAAAACGTTTTGCTATTAATTCGCTGGGTTGCTATAATGACTCTTATATACATTGATTGTCGCTAATGAACATGAACACTGAATTGTCTCAGCCGTCGAAAACGTGGAAGGGGTTGGGTACTATGCATGACTCTCTTCTGAAGGAGGAGGCCGGTTGGTCGAATTTTAGACGAACTATTGCCACCCGTTATTTTACGGATCCGGATTATTCGGAGGACGATATTCGATATGCGTACGACTATTTACTAAAGAATGGGGTTACGATCAATGAGACAGATTTTCTTGAGGGGAATCCCGTACATGTGCGCATCGACGGAAAGATCATAACTCAAGACCTGCTCATATCAGCAGCAGAACTTGCCTCGATGGAAAAGGTCATAGACTTTCCAAACATAAAAAGTTTTGTGGAGATAGGGGGAGGATAAGGACGCATGGCGTTACTATTGCTGCAGCGATATCCTCATATCTCGTACACGATAGTAGATGTGCCGCCGGCATCCGAGGTGTCTAAAAAATTCTTGCAAGGGAAATTCAATGTGCGGGAGATTGCGCCGCCCGATCTTGCAAAAGAGAAAGATATCGATGTGTTTTACACTAGTTCGGTGTTGAGTGAATTAGATATGGAGAAAGTGCGTTATTACTTCAGCTGTATCGGAAAAAGTGGACGCTATTTCTATTTGAAGGACTGGAAGAAAGGGCACCACTTAAATGATCTACCCTTTTTGTACGGCTTCTTTTTACGATTGGTAAACAAGATGAGTGTTCTGGTGTTTGGTAAGCCATCGTCGTGGGCGCGTGCCCGAATCGATTCTTATCGCATCAGCGAACAAACATATCCGAAGTTAGGATGGCAGGAGTTGTTGCGCTGGGATTGTGAAGCGGTCACCGGGTATTCTCCGTCGAAGCATCCTCAAGGAGGTGAGTCCGGATTCTTTGAAGTCGTCTACAAGATTCGATAGTCGTTGCAGCATAATTCTTTTTGCGGTCTTGGCATTAAAAGGGTGTACTCTATGACTTTCCTGCAATAGACCTCTTTCAAAAGTCCTCCCTGTCTGAAAAGTGCGTGACCCTACTGCGATATCTTGTCTCAACGCTCAATGGGCCAACAGGCCCATTTCGGTCTCCGACAAGAAGTCTCGCTACGGGTCACGCGCTTTTCAGCCTGGGAACCCGACTTTCGAAAGAGGTCTAATGAACATCCTCTATATCGCCAATGTTCGGTTGCCGACGGAGCGGGCGCATGGGTATGCGATTATGAAGCGGTGCGAGGAATTTGCGCGGGCGGGGAATGAGGTGTGCGATGACGTTTCCGGCAGATAGTTACTGTGTATAACAAATTGCTACGTAAGTAGCAATTTGTTATCGGGGGCGTTTCGCCTTTGTTTTACAACATAAAATAGATGGCGGTTGCTGAATATAGGGGCGGTATAACTTTATAAAGTTACTCAGTTTTTGCGTAACTTTATAAAGTTTGCTAGTATGGCGAGTGTGTGGTGCGGAGGAAATTCTATATGAATACTCGTAAAAAATTAGAGATCATTCGGAAGATGCTGGGCCTAACTCAGGCTAAGTTGGCTGAAAAGTTCGGCGTATCTTTTGCGACTTTCAATAGCTGGTGGAACGAGAAGTCGAATCCGAGGCCGAAGTTACAGATGGTTATTGACGATCTTTTTTTGGAAGTAACCGGACAAAAGATCGTTCCGGCTGAGCGGCTTATGGCCAAGAAGCAGGTAGTGCAACAGAAGTCAGCCGCGCATACCGATATTGTTCGTGAGATTCTGCGCAATCCGGATATCCGCGATCAGTTCATCTTGAAGCTCACGTACCACAGTAATAGTATCGAAGGCAGTACGCTGACGGAGCCGGACACCGCAGCGGTTTTGTTTGATAACGTGGCTCTGCCGGACAAAAGTCTGGCCGAACAACTGGAGGCAAAAAATCATCAAACGGCACTACAGTATGTGTTCGGGCATATGGCCGAAAAGGGACTCATTGATGAGGATTTTGTACGCAAGCTTCACGGCATTCTTATGAATGGTGTACGGCCGGATGCGGGTACGTATCGCAATCACGCCGTGAGGATAGTGGGAGTGCATTTGCCGACCGCGAATCATATGAGCGTACCGAAATTGGTTCCGGAAGTGTTGGCGCGAATTGCTGAGCCCACCAAAGACATTGTGGCAGTATCTGCGGGCGTGCATAGTAAATTTGAACAAATTCATCCGTTCTCTGACGGAAATGGACGGGTTGGGCGCTTGCTGATGAACGCGATGCTGCTGCGCGCCAATGTGGCTCCCGCAATCATTCGGCAAGAACAAAAACAACTATACTATACGTATTTGTACAAAGCGCAGACCACTGAAGATCAAAGTCAGCTGGAAGATTTTTTGTGCGATGTGATTGCGGAGGGTTTTAGTATTCTGAACCGCGTTGATGTGAAGTGATGGAGCGGGCGCATGGGTATGCGATCATGAAGCGGTGCGAGGAATTTGCGCGGGCGGGGCAGATGGATAGGTTCTAGGAAGTTTGCTAAAAAATGGTATTTGTTGCTATAATAATGCTAAGTTTTCCTAAAAAGCGGAAAACTTGGACGAAAATGCAATTTTTGGAACTAAAAACTACGTTAAAGGATTTTCCGGTCTTTTCAATCAAGGATATTGAAAAGGCGGATTCGTCGTTCCATTCCCAGCGGTTGAGCGAATGGCAAAAGAAGGGGTATGTGAAGAAGATCCGACAGGGGTTCTATATTTTTTCTGATGTAGAAATAACCGAACCTACGCTTTTTGCTATTGCCAATCGCATATATGAGCCTTCGTATGTCTCGCTTGAGATGGCGTTGTCGGTGTATGGGTTCATACCTGAGGCGGTGTATGGTATTACCTCGGTGACGTCTCGGAAGATTGGCGCTTGGCAAACGCCGGTCGGTCATTTTATGTATCGGCATATGTCGCCGAAGTTTTTGTTCGGGTATGTGTTGCGGGAATATAACGGGCATACCTATCAGATTGCGGAAGCGGAAAAGGCCATACTTGATTATCTGTATTTCCACCCGGATGTTGCGGATGAAGAATCTTTTAAGGGGGTGCGTTTTAATGTAGTTGAATGTAAGGAGCGCATCAACCGGGAAACGTTTGCTAAGTATCTCGCCGCTTTTAATAATCGGGCGCTGGCGAAGCGTGCGGAAAAGTTCTTAGCCTATATCTATGCTTAGTCTTGCACAAATAGAGCAGTATTACTCCGGCAACGAGAAGCCCTTCAAGAAAAATATCTTGCGGGAATATTTGCAGTATAAGATTCTTGAAATCATTTTTAATTCGGCGTACGCGAAGGATCTCGTATTCCTTGGCGGCACGGTATTGCGAGTCGTGTACAACAACAGTCGATTTTCCGAGGATCTTGATTTTGATAACTTTGGGCTTACGGAAGAACAGTTTGCGGATCTGGCGCAGGAAGTAAAGAAGGGACTTGAATTGCAGGGATATGCGGTTGAGATCAAGAACGTTTTTAAGGGGGCATATCGTTCATATATTCGTCTGCCGAAGGTATTGTTTGATAATGATATGTCGGCGATGGAGGAGGAAAAGATCTTGATTCAAATAGACACGGTTCCGCAGGCGTTTGTGTATGAAAAAGAGGTAAAGCTCCTGAATAAATTTGATGTATTTACGCAGATATATGCAACGCCGATAGATCTTCTTTTGTCGCAGAAAATATATGCAGCGCTGAATCGGCCGCGGGCAAAAGGAAGGGATTTCTTTGACATTGTGTTCCTGTTTCCTCATACGAAACCGAATTATGCCTATCTGGAAAAGAAACTCGGGATTGCAAATGGGCAAGCCTTAAAAGCGGCTCTGCTCGACAAGACGGCGCATCTTGATTTTGTCGAATTGGCAAAGGATCTGGAGCCGTTCCTTATCAACGCAGAAGATAGTAAAAAAGTGAAGCTCTTCCGGGAGTATGTCGCTTCGCTTGAGTTGTAAAAGTCTGCATATACATATGAATATTTTATACATCGCCAATGTTCGGTTGCCGACGGAGCGGGCGCATGGGTATGCGATTATGAAGCTGTGCGAGGAATTTGCGCGGGTGGGGAATACGGTGACGTTATTGACGTCGGCGCATCGGGCGACGGCGGGGAAAGCGGGGGAGGATCCGTTTTTGTATTACGGGATTGAGAAAAACTTTACGTTACGGCGCGTGCGATCGACCGACCTGCTGGGGCGTTCGACGAACGTGGGGCGCTTTTCGTACTGGATCGACCAGCTTTCGTTCGTGCTGATGGCGTGGCTGTGTTTCGGTCGTGCCATTCTTCGCGCTGATGTGCTGTATGTGCGCAGCTATCAGTTGGCGGCGTGCCTGCCGGCGCGGAAGACGGCGTTGGAGCTGCACTCGGTGCCGGAGGGCGCGCGGGCTGGCGGGCTTTTTGCACGTGCGGTGCGTCGGGCGCGGTGGTGCGTTGCGATTTCCTCCGGGCTTGCGGAGGCGGTGCGGCGAATGCTTGGCGATGGTACGCGGAAGATCGCGGTCGCGCCGGACGCGGTGGACTTGGCGAAATTTTCAGCGCTGCCTTCGCGTGATGAGGCGCGCCGGACGCTCGGTTTGCCTGCCGACAAAAAAATTGCGCTGTACGCCGGACATTTCTATGGGTGGAAGGGCGCGGACGTGCTGGCCGCCGCTGCGGCACATCTGCCGGAGGATGTGTTGTGTGTGCTGGTCGGCGGGGTGGATGAGGATTACGAACGTATGGTGCGCGAGTACGGCTCGCGGGAAAATATCCGCATCGTGCCGTTCCAACCTCCGCAGATGATGCCGCAGTATCTCGCCGCCGCTGACGTGGTGGTGTTGCCTAATCGCTCCGGTGAACGCATCTCCTCCATCTACACCTCGCCCCTGAAACTTTTCGAATATATGGCATCGGGGCGACCAATCGTCGCCAGCGATCTCCCGAGCATCCGCGAAGTGCTGGACGAGCGCACGGCGATACTTGTCCATCCCGACGACCCCGCCGCCCTCGCCGCCGGCATCCGCGAAGCCCTCACCGACTCGGCACGCGCCGCCGTCCTCACCAAAGCCGCCTCCGAAAAAGTACGACACTACACGTGGGAGAACCGCGCGGCGGGGATTTTGTTGGAACTGGGGAAGTAGAAAACAGGTGCTAGAATTATAGTTGAAATGTTCAAGCCGATATCGCCACATCTTGCAGAACTTGCCGCCGCGTACCCTGAAAAAATTCAGGAACTGGAACAGGTCTTCGGCAAGAAAACCAATGTGTATATCGATTACGCCAACGTGCGCCCGTGGGCACAGAAACTCGGCTGGCATATCGACCTAAAACGCCTTAAGCAGCTGCTCAGCTCTTTTGACACGGTCAATGAGGTAAAGCTCTATCACGGAACCCTGCTCGGCAATCCGCAGTCGGAAGCGGTCATTGCGGAGGCGGGATCTTTAGGTTATGTAGTGAAAACAAAGCCGGTTAAAATCCTCACGCTCTCGATCGATGTATCAAGTATCGCGCCGGACTCTCCGGATCTGCTTAAAAACTTTATCCGCAAACCGCTTTTGAAGAAGCTTACGGTCGAAACGATAGGGGTGCTCAATAAAGAGCTTAGGGCATTGAACCAGCAAGGTATCCTGTCTGTAGAGGATCTCAAGTCTAACTTCGATGTTGAGATCGGCAGAGATATGCTTCGCGATTACGACACGGATGAGCTCGACAACTTTGTATTATGGAGCGGCGACAGTGATTTCGTGGATCCGGTGCAACAGCTCCTTTCGGACGGTAAAAAAGTGGCGCTCTTTGCAACAGCGAGAAGGGTTGCTGTTGAGTTCAATGACCTTCGCGCAAAAGGCCTTCTCATTTTCGATATACAAAAGATCCGTGAGTTTATCTGTTACAAAAAGGAGATGCTCAGTGCGGCGGCGAAATAGCAAAAGGGACCCCTTTCGGAGCCCCTAAGCCGTAGAAAAAGTGACTTTTTAAGGTCATTTACACTCTAGCAGAACCTTTGGGGGTTGTAAATGGGTTTATCCACAGAATGGTAGTCGGCGGAATGAGGGGGGCGCCTATGTGTTGTGTGCATCCGCCGCCGTTCAATGCTAAAATCTCGGTAATGGCATCGCACTGGCAGCATCTGGCAGTATATTTAGGGGTACCTTGGCTGGCCGAGGCGACGATTCTTGATCTTGGTTCGGGGAAGGGCGGGTTCTTGGTTATGGCGGCGCAGCATGGTGCGCGGGCGGTCGGGCTTGAACTCAATCCAGCGTATATTGAAGAGACGCTGCGTCGCGCGCAGGAGGCGGGCGTGCTGGTCTCGGTACAACAAGGCAAGGCAGAGCAACTTCCGTTCGCGGACGAGTCGTTCGACTTCATCGACTATTTCTCGCGCAACCCGCTGTTTGCCGAGATCTGGTCGCACTACCGGCCGGCGGGCGAACTGGGCCGGTTTCGCCCGGCGAGCGCGGCCTTCAACGCCAACCTGCCGGCGGTCGCGCGCCGCGTCCCGCTCTGCGCGTACGTCACGGCGGAGAACCTCACCGACAAAGGCGACCATCTGCATTTCGATACCCCCTCGCTCCACGTCCTCGGGGCCCGCTATGCCGCGGCGTTCATGCGGCTGGAAATTCCGCCTGACCACCGCTGACCGGGCTTGCCCCGCGGCCCGCCCCGCCGCGCGTCCCTGCCATCGGCCACAGTAATTTATCCCTGGCGCCAACCGCGCGGCGCCAGGGATAAATTACTGTGGCCGATGG
>Ga0118677_10015944_pt1 | contig 10372 bp, 6 predicted proteins | sample AliMusrvi5mmetaG_FD_86154 | JGI IMG/M metagenome (GOLD analysis project Ga0118677, IMG submission 86154)
GTTTCAACTGAGCCGGCGCTTGTTCGGTGAGCAACCGGCCTGGCCGGCAATTTGGCGCGAACTGCCGCAGGTGTGGCGACGGCGGTTTTTCTATCGGTTTGTGTGGGCGCGCTTGTCGCCGTGGCTGCCGGTGACCACGGCGGTGGAGGAGCTGGAAGGCTTGCGCGGCAAGGCCTACACCCAGCGCGTCGCGCAGGTGGCGCGGCGCGGCAGTGGCGCGGTGGTGTGGACCTATCTGGTTGCGGACCTGTCCGCCGTGTGGTTCGGCCTGGCGCTGTTTGCCCTGATCGCGATGTTGGTGCCGGAGGGGCAGGACGCGCCGTGGTCGCGTGCGTTGGAGGAGTGGGATGGCGGCAGTCCGTTTGAAGTTCCGCTGCTGCTGGCGCGCACCATCGTCGCTTGCGTGATGGTGGCGATGTCCCTGGCGGATGTTTTTCTAACCGGCGCGGGGTTCGGCTTGTATGTCAACACCCGGACCTGGATCGAAGGTTGGGATGTGGAACTGGCGTTTCGCCGCATGGGCCAACGCCTGGGCAAGGTGCTTGGCATGTTGGTGCTGGCGGCCGGTTGCTTGCTGGCGGCGGAGAGTCGGGCGGCGGCGGCGGCGGAGCGCACGCCGCAAGCGGTCATTGAGCAGGTCAAGGCGCACAAGGACTTTGAAGTGCATAAGGTCAAACTGCGGGTGCCAAAGAGTGATGGGGGGTCCTTCAACTGGGCAGGAGGGGTGATCGGTTGGTGGCTCACCATGGTGCTGGGCTGGCTGGTCCTCGCCCTCGCCATAGGCTTCGTCGTCTGGTTGTGCTGGAAATACCGCGGTTTGTTAGGACGGGGCGGCGCGCGCGCCAAGCCGCAGCGCGTCCTGGCGGCGCGGGTGGTGATGGGACTGGAGGTCACGCCCGAATCGTTGCCGCGGGATATTCCCGGCGTGGCGTGGGGCTTGTGGCAACAAGGGCGGCGGCAGGAGGCGTTAGGCTTGCTCTACCGCGGGGCCATTGCCAGAGTCATCGAGCACGGTGGCGTCGAGATTCACCAGGCGGACACCGAAGGCGATTGCCTGCGGCGCGTGGAGGCGGCGGGGGCGGTGGCTCATCCGGGGTATTTCCGCGGCCTGACCGGGGTGTGGATCGCCCTGGCCTATGCCGGCCGGGCGCCGGGTGACGCGGCGGTCGAGGCGTTGTGCCGCGACTGGCCGTTTGTGGAAGGGAGGCCGGCATGAGGCGGGTGTGGCGCGTGCTGCTGGGTGTGCTGTTAGTCGCGGCCTGCGGTTGCGGCAGCGAGTATGTCGAGCGGGAAATCGGCTACAAGGGCCGCGCGCGGGTCAATCCGTGGCTGGCGGCGGAGCGCTTCGCGCGGATTTATGAGTTTGAGGTGGTGTCGTTGGCGGCGTGGCGCCCGCCGGCAACCGGCGACGCGATGTGGCTGGTTCCCGCGGCGATTCTCAACAACGAGAGTTTCGTCCGTCGCGCGGAGGAATGGGCCCATGCCGGCGGCCACCTGGTTTTGGTGTTAGAGCATGCCGCGGCCGAGACCAACGATTGGCGCGCCTTTGAGCCCGAGATTCCGCTGGCCTCGGCATTGTGTGCGATGTTGCAGCGGGCTGGCATTGAGTTGAGGGAAAATGCCGCCGACCCTCCGGCGGAGGTCGACGTGGCGACCATCCACTTTGACGACGACACGTTCAAGGTGGCGGCCAAGTCGCATGCCACGGTGGCCGCGAGGGGGGGCTCCCCGGGCGTGTTTGCCAGTGTGCCGACCGGTGCCGGGCGGGTGTCGGTGCTCACGGATGCGCGGCCACTACGCAACCGTTGGATCGGCGAGCATCAACACGCTGACTTTCTGCTGGCCCTGATCGATGGCGCGCCGCGCGACGGCGCGGTGGTTTTTGTTAGAAGCTGCGGCCTGTCGTTCTGGGGCATGGTGCGCCGCTACCTGTGGCCGGTGCTGTGCGGCTTGGCGGCGGTGCTGGGCATCTGGCTGTGGAAAAATTTGAGCCGCTTCGGGCCGCTGGAGGCGGCGGAGGTTGCTCCCGCGGCGCGAGGCTATGACCACCACCTTGAGGCGCTGGGCAATTTTCATTGGCGGCTGGACCGCGCCGCGACCCTGTTGGCGCCCCTGCGCGAGCAAATTCTCGAGCGGGGCCAGCGGCTTTGTGCGCGCTCCGGGCGGCTGGACGAGAGATTGCTGCAATGGCTCGCGGCGCGGTCGGGGTTGCCCGAGGAACGGGTGGCGCGAGCCTTGGCCGAGTCCGTTCCCGCTGATAGCCTCGCTGCGACCCGCATCGTCGCCGACCTTCAAGTCCTGCTCAAAGTTCTCACCTAACACCATCCCCGCATGACCTCAGATTCCTATCCGCCAGGCGATCCGCAAACCGCGCCCCTGCCCAGCCCATACGCGCCGGAGCCCGCCACCAGCCCCGCGCCACCGATCAGCGGGCCCTCGCCGCTGTGCCGCCTCATCGCCCAGATGCGCGACGAAATCCGCCGTGTCATTCTTGGCCAGGAAAACGTCATCGAGCAGGTGCTCGCGGCGTTTCTGGCGGGCGGGCACGTTTTGCTGGAAGGCAAGCCCGGCCTCGGCAAGACCCATCTGGTGACCACCCTGGCGCAGACCTTTGGCGGGGTTTCCTCACGCATCCAATTCACCCCGGACCTGATGCCCTCGGATGTGACGGGTTTCCGCATGTTCGACATGAAAAGCCAGACGTTCCAATTGCGCCGCGGGCCGGTGTTCACCCATCTTTTGTTAGCCGACGAGATCAACCGGGCACCCGCCAAGACCCAGTCAGCGTTGTTGGAGGTGATGCAGGAGCGGCAGGTCACCATTGATGGGGAGACGCTGCGATTGGAGCCGCCGTTCATGACCCTGGCGACCCAAAATCCGGTGGAACATGAGGGAACCTATCCGTTGCCCGAGGCGCAGCTCGACCGTTTCATCATGAAAGTGCTCATCGACTATCCGGAGCGCGAGGCTGAGTGCGAGATTGTGGCGCGGGCGGCCGGCGAGAGACCTGCGGACGGGGCGTGCGGCGTGCGGCAGGTGTGCGGACCGGCCGAGATTGTGGCCGGCCAACTGGCCACCGCGCAGGTGCAGGTGGTGCCCGAGGTGGTCGCCTATGCGGTGGCGCTGGCGCAAGCCACGCGCGAGTCGAGGTCGATCGCGCTGGGTGCGGGCACCCGTGGTGCCATCAGCCTGGTGCGCATCGGCAAGGCCTTTGCGGCGTTGGACGGCAGGGATTTTGTGACTCCCGACGACATCAAGCGCGCCGCGTTGCCAGTGTTGCGCCACCGGGTGCAACTCACGCCGGAAGTGGCCATCAGCGGCCAAGACGTCGATGGGGTGTTGCGCGCCATCGTGGATTCCGTGCCCGCACCGCGACAGTAGCCTTATCCATGACTCCGACCGACCGACTGCTGGCTATGGCATTGGGATGGACGCTCGCCGGAATCCTGGCCGCAGCCATGCCGCTGTGCGTGCTGCCGTGGCTGGTGCTAGGCGCGGTGGCCGGGGCCGTGGCTCTGCTCGACGCGGTGCTGGCAGGGGGTTTCCAGCGGCTGGAAGTGGAGCGGCGCTTGCCGGGACGCTTCGCCCAGGGCGAGGTGGGCGAGGTGCGCCTGATCCTTAAAAATGGCGGTGGGCAAGCGGCGTGGGTGGAGGTGTTTGATGGGATTCCGCAGGGGGCGGAGGCACCGAGCCTGCCATGGTGCGGGTGGGTGCCGGCGCGGCGCGAGGTGCGGGTGTTTCATCCGGTGCGCTTGTGGCAGCGCGGCGAATGGGTGTTCGGGCCGGTCCAGCTGCGGCGCCGCTCGCCGTGCGGCTTGTGGCTGCGCAACTCCCGCCATCTGGCCGCTGAGTCGGTCCGCGTCTATCCAAACTATGAGCCGGTGGTGCGCTACGCGCTGCTGGCCATGCAGCATCGCGACAGCCCGCTGGGCATCGTGCGGCGCGCCCGTGCCGGCACCAGCCGCGAGTTCCATCAACTGCGCGACTACCGCGATGGCGACCCGCTGGCGCAAATCGATTGGAAGGCCACCTCGCGGCGCCAGATGTTGATTAGCCGCGATTTCCAGGAGCAGCGCAATCAGGCGGTGGTGTTTTTGTTAGACACGGGGCGGCGGATGCGCGCGATGGACGGCGACCTGCCGCAGTTTGATCACGCTCTGAACGCGATTTTGTTGGTTTCCCATGTGGCTCTGAAGCAAGGCGATCAGGTTGCCGTCAAGTCATTTGGCGGGACCGACCGCTGGTTGCCGCCGGTGAAGGGGGCGCACGCGATGCCGGTGTTGTTGAATCATCTTTACGACTATCAGACAACGGCCGCCCCCAGTGATTTCGCCGGTGCCGTCGAGCAACTCATGGCCCGCCAACGCCGGCGCTCGCTGGTGATCGTGCTGACCAACCTGCGCGGCGAGGACGGCAAGGAACTGGTGCCGTCCCTGCAAGTGCTGCAATCCAAGCATCTGGTGTTGCTAGCAAGTCTTCGCGAGCGCACGGTCGAGGAGGCGTTGACGCGGCCGGTCGATACGTTTGCCGGCGCCTTGAAGTTTCTGGCGGCCGACCGCTATGTCAGCGAGCGCCTCGAAATCCTCGCCGGCCTCAGCGCGCGCGGCATCCTCACCCTCGACACCACCGCCCAGTTGCTGGCCGTGGCGCTCGCCAACCGCTACCTCGACATCAAGGCCGCCGGCCGCCTGTGAGAGGCGTAGTCCACACAGTCCTCTGTGCGGTCTTAAAGCGAAAACATCGCCAAAACCCGCGCTCCCATTCCTCCCATTCTCAGCGGAGGTCACCGACCTCCGCCACAATCCGCAAATGAAAGGTTGCAGCGCAACACTCAGTAGTTGCATGGTCCGCTTCACTCCCGCCCGCCAACCCACATGAAAGCCATCCTGCCGCTTTTCTCCGCGCTTTTTCTAACATCTCCGCTCGCGCTGCCCGCCGCCGCGCCGTCGCCGTCGGCCAAGCCCAACATTGTCATCCTCTTCATCGACGACATGGGTTATGGCGACATCGGCCCGTTCGGTGCAACCAAGCAAAAGACCCCCAACCTCGATCGCATGGCGCGCGAGGGCATGAAGCTGACCAACTTCTATGCGGCGCCGGTGTGTTCGGTGTCACGGGCACAGCTCCTAACAGGTTGCTACGGCGCGCGCGTGTCGGTGCCCGGAGTGTTCGGTCCCGGCGGCAGGGAGGGGCTCAACCCGGCCGAGCACACCATCGCGGAACGCCTGAAAGAACAAGGCTATGCCACGATGTGCGTTGGCAAGTGGCACGTCGGCGACCAACCGGAGTTTTTGCCCACGCGCCAGGGGTTCGATCATTACTACGGCATCCCTTACTCGAACGACATGCAGAAGAAGTCCGCCGTGACTGGCCAGTCGGTGGTGCCGCTGGTGCGCGACGAAAAGGTCGAGGAGTTGCTCACCGACGAGGCGCAGAATCGCATCGAGGAACTCTACACTAATGAGGCGATCAGCTTCCTCCGCGCGTCCAAGGACAAGCCGTTCCTGCTCTATCTGGCGCACACCGCCGTGCACACGCCGATCCACCCCGGCGCCGCCTTCGCCGGCAAGTCCGACAACGGCCGCTTCGGCGATTGGGTCGAGGAGGTCGATTGGAGCGTCGGCCGTGTGCTCGACACGTTGCGCGAACTGCAACTCGATGAGCGCACCCTGGTGATCTTCACCAGCGACAACGGCCCGTGGTTGATCAAGGGCGCCGATGCCGGCAGCGCCGGTCCCTTGCGCGGTGGCAAAGGCAGCACCTGGGAAGGCGGCATGCGTGAACCCACCATCGCACGCTGGCCCGGCAAAATCGCGCCCGGCAGCGTCTGCACCGCCGTCGCCGGAACCATCGACTTGCTGCCTACCGCCGTCGCACTCGCCGGCGGCACGCTGCCCGCCTCGCCGGTCATTGACGGCCGTGATATATCATCATTGCTGTTAGGCAAGTCCACGCAGTCCCCGCGCGAGGCCCATTACTATTTCCGCGGCTATGCGCTGGAGGCGGTCCGCCAGGGGCCGTGGAAACTGGCCATCGCCCCCCAACATGAAACCATGGGCAAGGGCGTGCTCGCCGACGCCAGTGGCACCGCGCCACGCCTCTACAACCTCGACGAGGACATCGGCGAGAAAACCAACGTGGCCGACAAGCATCCCGACATTGTCGCCAAGCTCCAGCCCCTCGCCGAGAAATTGGCGGCCGAAATCGGCGGCGATCATCCCACGGCCCGCCGTCCCCCCGGCATCGTCGCCAAACCCGCCATGCTCTATCCGACGGCCGCCGCAGTGAAGAAGGGCGACAAGGTCGGCAAACCGCCAACCGAGTGAGATGGACGAGACGTAATCACCAGTCCTTGGTTTGCACGACACGTGGAGGATTTCAAATATTCGGACAAAGAGAACTACTGAGCACACTGACAACCACTGAAAGCACTGAAAATATGAATATATCAGTGTCCTCAGTGGGTTTCAGTGTCCTCAGTGGTAAGATCAGACTGTCCAATCTTGTATAGTCCAACCTACGGACTCCTCAGTAATTCTGAAATTGAAACAGCCCAATGAAATCCATCCTTCATTCTATAACCATACTGGCGCTGGCAATCCCCGCCGCACTCCACGCCGCCGACACTCCCGCCCCGCCGCCGCGCCCTAACATCCTGTTCCTGCTGGCCGATGACTGGGCGTGGCCGCACGCCTCGTGCCTCGGCACGCCGGGCATTGCGACGCCGACCTTCGACCGGCTCGCGCGCGAGGGCGTGATGTTCCGCAACGCCCACGTCGCCGCGCCGTCGTGCTCGCCGTCGCGCGCGGCCATCCTCACTGGCCAGTGGCCCTGGCGGCTCGGTCCGGCTGCCAACCTGCACGCCTTCATCCCGGCCAAGTTCCCCGTCTATCCTTATTTGTTAGAGCAGGCCGGCTACTTCGTCGGCCTCACCGACAAAGGTTATGGTCCCGGCACCAACCAAGGCCGCCCGCACAACGCCGCCGGTGCGGAGTTCAAGAACTTCGCGACTTTCCTAGCAGCAAGGCCCAGGGCCAAGCCGTTCTGTTTCTGGTTGGGCAGTCATTTCCCGCACCGGCCCTATCCGCGCGACAGCGGGGCAAAGGGCGGCCTCGATCCCGCCAAGGTCGTCGTCCCGCCCTATCTGCCTGACAATGAAATCGTCCGCAATGATATCTGCGATTACTTCTTTGCCGCGGAGTCGTTCGATCGCCAGGCCGGTGAAGCAATCGCCGCCCTGGAAAAATCCGGCGAACTCGACAACACGCTCATCGTGATGACTGGCGACAACGGTTGGCCGTTTCCCCGCTGCAAGGCCACCTGTTATGACACTGGTACCCACCAGCCGCTCGCCGTGCGCTGGGGCGGGCACATCAAGGGTGGTCGCGTCGTCGATGATTTCGTTAGCCTCGCCGATCTTGCGCCGACCTTCCTCGAAGCGGCCGGCCTGACCCCGCCGCCAGCCATGACCGCGCGCAGTTTCCTCAATGTCCTGCTCTCTGACAAGTCAGGCCAGGTCGATCCCACCCGCGACCATGTCCTAACCTGTATGGAGCGCCACTTCGTCAGTGCCCGCATCGACGGCGACCAGCGCGACGTCGGCTATCCGATGCGCACGCTCCTCACCAAGGACTTTCATTTCATCCGCAACTTCCATCCGAACCGCTGGCCCGCCGGCGACCCGCCCGCCGCGGCGCCGCCGGACTTCGACGCGTATGCCAAGAACACCGGCGCAGGCTATGCCGACGTGGATGCCGGGCCGGCGAAGGCGTGGATTCTAACACACCCCGACGATCCGGCTTTCAAGCCCGCGTTCGGCAAACGTCCCGCGCGCGAGTTGTTCGACCTGCGCAAGGACCCGTTCGAGTTGAAGAATGTCGCCGACGATCCCGCATACGCCGACACCCTCAAGGATCTCGAAACCAGGCTCATGGCCGAGTTGAAGGCCACCGCCGACCCACGGCTCGCAGGGGAGGAGTTGGACCGCGGAGCTTCAAGCGAGAAGTGATGCGCCTCACGGAGGGGGGACGCTGTCCGCAATGCCAATGACCCGAGAAAGACAGCGCCGCCCCCGTCTCCCTTCATTGCAGCATTCAGCTTTCCCCCCTCTTCCCTTCCTCCGCACACTCTCAATTTGTTACCATGCGACCCCCATACATGCTTCAGCAACCCAGTCTAGCAAAAATAGATGTTGAAATCAAAGGACTGACCCCAAACATCAGGCTGAAATGTGGAAAAACAAGGACTGACCCCAAACAAGCGGCATGCGCCGCCCCGAAGGCGGATCCGCCGGTGGCCAATTGCCAGCGCTGGCCAATGTCGTTCACGGAGTAATCATACTCTGAAACCGTGCTTCCGCCAGCGTTGTTTTGGATTGCGCTAAGGACATCGCGGCTGGCCTCGCAGGTGCGGACGGTTTGCAGGACTGGCGTGCCGGCCGCGGCGTTCTTGGTGAGGGTGTAGGGCATGAAGTCCTGATTGGCGGCACCAACGGAACCGACGCGCGGGTCGGTGGCGGCGGACTGGGTATAGGTGTACCCGTAGGTGAAGGTGTCGATGCCGTTGGTGACGGTCTCAAAACGACCGGTGGCGCCATTGTAGCCGTAGGCGGCCTGGTTTTCGACGGTGGTGGTCGTGTCGGGTGAAGTGCCGGTGATTTTCTGGAGCTGCCATCCGGCGTCGCGGCCCAGGGAGCGGGCGTTGCGGAGAAGGGTGCGGGTGAAGGGGGATTGGCCTGGAATGTTGTAAGTTATGGTGTCATTGTTGTTTGGGGTCAGTCCTTGTTTTTAAACATTTCGTTTTGCAAGATCGTCGGTGGGGTCAGTCCGCGCATGGTAACATTGTGCGTGACTTGACCGTGTTTTCCGGTGGTATTCGCGCATGGTGAGACGTCGTTGGGGAGGGACGCTTGCGGCCACTTCCCGCGCCTTGTTGTGCGGCGGCTCCAATTGGTGTCGCCTACTTCCTGCTTGCTCGGATGCCCTCGAGTAAAGCGAAGTCTTGAAAAATGACCTTGATCGGTGGCGGCGCTATGGCAGAGGTGTGGCGGATGGCGGGATTCCACACGGATTCCACACAAACGACGGGGTCAAGGTGCATCATCCTGCGCCACCCCGGAAAACCAAAGACGCACCAATGCCCATGAAAACAACGATTGACGCAGGAACCCCCATGGAAGGGACTTTTCGGAAACGGGTCCGTGCCAAGCGCGGTGCTTGTCAGAGAGGCACTTCCCTTGGGTGCTGGGGCGCGACAGCGGGGTTGTAAGATTGCCGTCGATGGTGGCGTACCCACAGGACCCGCGACCCACGGGCTCCATCGCAGCTCCATTGGGCGGTGTTTCCACATGAAAGCCTCAATCAAACTCCTGGCCTGCGTGGCCGTCCTGCAGTTCCCCGGCCACGCCGGGGCCGCGGAGTTGCCTGAACAACTCACGAGCCTGCGCCTGGCGATCGATGATCTGACAAAAACATTCGGGGCGCGTTACCCGCAGGGCTCGGCGTTTGCCGCACGCGTGGGCGAGTTGGAGCGGCGTCTGGCGGCGTCGGGGGTCAATCCGGAAATCACGACGTCTTTGGAGCAACTGCGCAGTGACGCGTTGCTGGCCAACCCGCTGTTGGATTTCGGGCGCCTGCTGCTGGTCCAGCGCGATGCCAACAAACTCGGCCTGCCGCAAAACTGGGAGGGCAACTCGAGTCTGCCTCACGATGGATTCAACAACCAGATCGCGGTGCTTTCTCCGGTGAGACCGAGCGGCGAGTTGCGGACATTGTTCCGGCCCGAAGGCGGGCGTTTTGTTGGGGATGTCGATTTGGATTTCGACGCGAAGAAGCTATTGTTCTCAATGCCGGGCGACAACGGCCGCTGGCAGGTGTTTGAGCTGGGCGCCGACGCCGCCAATCTCCAACAATTGCCGCTGATCCACGAGCCGGACGTGGACAATTACGATGCCTGCTATCTGCCCGATGGCAACATTGTCTTCGGATCCACCGCGCCGTTCACCGGGGTGCCCTGCGTCGCCGGCGCCTCGCACGTGGCCAACCTCTATCGGCTGGAACGCGGCAACGGCACGATCCGCCGCCTGACCTTTGACCAGGATCACAACTGGTGCCCGACCGTGCTCAACGACGGACGCCTGCTCTATCTGCGCTGGGAGTACTCCGACATCCCGCATTTTGCCGCACGCATTCTCTTTCACATGAATCCCGACGGCACGGACCAGAAGGAGTTCTATGGCAGCGGCTCCTACTGGCCTAACGCCATGTTCTACGCGCGGCCCATTCCCGGCTCGGCCACCAAGTTTGTCGCGGTGGTCGGCGGCCATCACGGCTTGCCGCGGATGGGCGAACAGGTGCTCTTCGACACCGCCCAG
>Ga0118677_10005198_pt1 | contig 10371 bp, 9 predicted proteins | sample AliMusrvi5mmetaG_FD_86154 | JGI IMG/M metagenome (GOLD analysis project Ga0118677, IMG submission 86154)
GGCTCTTTGGTTTTGGATGAACTGTTCACCTTGTAGACCACATAGGAGTTGATGACGGTCGTGTCCGGACCGAAGATCTTGTTCATCATCCCTGTGGAGCTGAATTTCTTCGGACTTCCTGCAAAGAAATAAGGATCCCTGGAGCCGCCGCGGCAGGCATATTCCCATTCGGCTTCGGTCGGAAGCCTGTATTTCTTGCCTGTTTTTTTGGAAAGCCATTGGCAGTAGGTATTGGCTGCCTTCCACGACATCGTGATGGCCGGGTGGGAGCCTTTGCCCCATCCCTGGTCGGGAGCGCCCCACGGTGGTGTTGGGCCCGTGATGGCATCCGTGACCGGTTGGTTCACCACCGCTTCCTTGCGGCCCTGGGAGGCAGTTGCCTTGAAAAATTCGAGATACTCGTCCCAGCTCACTTCGGCCTTGCCCATAAAGAATCTGGAGAGGTGCACCTTCCTGACCGGACCCTCATCCGGTTTCCGAAGTTCTTCCTTCTCGGGGCTTCCCATTTCGAAGGTTCCTTCCGGGATGGCAACAAGTTCGAAGGTAAGGGTCGTTCCGGGGACTTTTTCGGCAAAATTTTCAAATTTCTGAATGTGTGTCGTTTCCGCGAAGAGCTCCTTGGCTACCGTTTCGGTCACCCCAAAGCTGGCATTGTGGGCGTGGAGGTTGTTCTTGTCGTAGTGCCCCACGTTGAGGTGGCAGTTGATGCAATTGGGCTTAGTCCCCTCCGGTGCGTTGACATATTGGAGGTGGGCATTGCTGCCATTCACAGAAAGTGTGGCGGGAAAAAGATTCTGGTGGCACTTGATGCAGGATTGTTCGTAGACATATCCCTTTGCATTCTCGAGTGTTTTTCTGGTTTCCCAGTCGAAGGAAGCACTGTCCTTAAATAGTTTGCCATATACATCCTTGATCCCGTGTTTGGCTTTCGCCGGAAGGTATCCGTGCCCTTTGGGCGGCAGGTGGCAGTCGATGCAGTGGGTCACGAAGCCTGCCTTGTTGTTGTAGTGCTCGGAGAGTCGCCAGTTTTGATCCTGTACCGGGTGGATGTGACAGGAGACGCAATATTTGTCGGAAGAGGTGTAATCTGAGACACCTTCCAGGGATAGTATAAAGAGGACGGAAAGTAAGATCCCGATTCCCACAAACAGGAATTTCGCATATTTTCCTTTGAATGCATTGCTCAACTTCATTCTGAAATCAATCTATAGTGATATAATTTGTATTTTCAAGAAGGGACGAGACGTACCAATGTGTAAATGTCAAACGACATCCTGTTCATTATTTTTCACAAATAGTTAGGGGTACCCTTGAACCTCGTACCCTGGAAAGGCTGTTATGCAATAGTCGTAGTAGTAGCGCCGAATCCCTCAATTGAAAGCCTAAAAATAGCGTTAATATTAATTCGTCACCAATCAAACGGTTAGAAATTTCGTTTATCAACTATTTTGGACCATTAAGCATCAATCTGAAGTTTAGAAACAGAGTAGGCGATGCACTTTTACCGTTCTCCATTCAGCCTGATCATCGCGGTAGCGGCCCAGAGCACTGCGGCCTGACCGTGGAAATTCCCTGTGCTTTTGGGGCGGGTGAGGTAGTGTTTCCTGTTGTCTTTGGCATTGGTTCCCACGCAGACATTTTTCACCTTCCCCTTTGGAGTGACATATCCCGCCAGGGCATTCCACCCTTTTGAAATATTTTCACGGTACTCCCCGGCAGGGAGCCATCCCGATTTCAGTCCGGATGCGAGGGCATAGAGGAACATTCCCGTGCATGAGGATTCGGGGTAGCTGGCCGGATCGTCCAGCAATTGGTGCCACATACCATCAGTTCCCTGAAATTGAAGCAGGGTCTTCATCATCTTCCGGTAGGTGGTGATCAGGGGTGGAAAATATTTGTTGTTTTCGGGAAGTACCAACAGCACCTCCGTCATTGCGGCAGCGGCCCATCCGTTTCCTCGTCCCCAGAAAAAAGGTGCATCCTTTCTGTGAAAAAAGAGTCCGTTTTCCCGTTGTAGTTTGTCGCAGTAGACCACCAGCTGCCTGGCGGCCCTGTTGAGGTAGAGGGTGTCTTTGGTTGCCTTGTATGCCTGTATTTGCAGGGAGCCAACCATGTACATGTCGTCGACCCAGTACCTGGAATAGGAGGTCAATCCGTCTGCATCTAGTTTTAAAAATTCGCTGTCTGCCTGTTTTTTGGCTTGTTGCAGATAAATTTCCCTAGCGGTATTTTGATAGATTGCGAAGGGCCAGATGGCGAAAACATTGTAATCGACGTGTCCGGACCGTGGTTTCCGTTTGCCCGACAGATAGGGCGCATACTTTGCAGCCAACTGATTCGTGATGTTGCTATCGCCAACAGCTTCTGCAAAGATCAGGCTGCCGTAATAGGTGCAGGCCTTCTGGTACCTGCAGCCGGTAGGACGATTCAGGATATCGGCCACGATTTTTCTGCCGGTTTCGGAAGCAGAAGCTGTGACCACTGTTTTAGCCTCCTTTTCCTGCCGGGGATGGCTGATGGCGAGCATTGGAAGAAACAAGAGGGAAAAGTAGATCAGAAGCCTAAAAGAGATTCTCAAGGTCGTTTAGTTTTTGACAGGTTCAAACTTAAATGCTTCGGAAGGAACTCTGGATTGTGCCATTATTTTCATCAGGTCGGCTACGATTTCGGGATGCTGATCCGCGATATTGCTGGTTTCCCCAAGGTCCTTGCTCAGATCGTACAACTCCGTGGTCGTTTTGGCAGGAATCAGTACCTTGTACCTGACCAGTTTCCAGTTCCCCTTGCGAATGGCTTGTCGTCCGTCCTGTTCGTGAAACTCCCAGTACATGGTTTCGTGCTCTTTCTGGCCTGATTGTCCCAGCAGGGTTGGCAGGAAGGAGATTCCGTCCGTATTGGCTGGAGTTGGTATTCCTGTTAATTCGGTGAGGGTGGGCAGCACATCCCAGAAGGCAGAGAGGTGGTTGGTGGTAGCGCCTTTTTTTATTTTCCCCGGCCACCAGACGATCATTGGCTCGCGGATACCTCCCTCGTAAAGATCTCTTTTGTAGCCTCTCAGCGGACCGTTGCTGTCGAAATAGTCGGGATCGGCACCTCCTTCGAGGTGCGGTCCATTGTCGGAACTGAAGAGGACGATGGTATTTTTATCGAGGCCAAGCTCTTTCAGTTTGGCAAGCAATTCGCCAACCTGTTTGTCGAGCAGGGTGATCATGGCTGCAAAGGCTGCGTGTGTTTCGGCTTGTGAGCCATAGGGCCCGGTTCTGAATCCCTTGTCGCCGGCATCTGTCCCCTTGAATTTTTTCTCTGGAGGGAATTTCCCCCGAAATTTTGCGAGGTATTTTTCGGGAACCATCAGTTCTGCGTGCGGGATGGTGGAAGCATAATAGATGAAGAAGGGTTTGCTTTTGTTTTTCTCTATAAAAAGCAAGGCCTGTTTGTGGATCAGGTCAGGTGCATAATCTTCCATCTGATCTCCGCCATTGTTTTCGAGGACTATTTTTTCCTGGTTGTCCCAAAGGTGATCTGGATAATAGTTGTGGGCCAGACGCTGGCAGTTGAAGCCAAAGAAACGGTCGAAACCCATCTTGTTCGGATCACCAGTCGATCCCGGAAAACCGAGTCCCCATTTACCGAAGGCGGCAGTGACATAACCAGCTTCCTTCAAAAGTTTTGGAAAGGTGATGGTTTCGGCAGGAAGCGGCCACTGGCCCTCTTCGCCCACTTCCATATTGCCGCGAACCGGCGTATGGCCCGTATTCAATCCCGTCATCAGGGAGGAGCGGGAGGGAGCGCTGACTGCACAGCCGGCATAATGCTGGGTGAAGAGCATTCCCTCTTTGGCCATCCGGTCGAGGTTGGGCGTCTGAAAGTGTTTTTGTCCGTAGCAACTCAGATCGCCGTATCCCAGGTCATCGGCTAGGATGTAGATGATGTTGGGCTTCACGGCGAAGGCCGAAACTCCGGCAAGTTGGGTCAATCCCAGCAAAACTGTTTTTAGGGGTGTCATTTGAAAATCAGATTACGGAAGACCGCTGTCGCGGATTCCTTTGGATTGTGAGAAGTGACAGCCACTCCCAGAAATATTTTTTTTGGGAGATCAAGGGAGTAGGTTGTATATGCTTTCCAAGTTTTGCCATCCTGACTACAGAATCCGGTAAAGGCATTTCCCGTGCGTTTCAGCCTGATCCAGGAATTCGGGAAGCTGACGGGAAACTCCGGCAAGGCATCGGCTTTTGCGGGGTAGATTGCTTTCATCTCTCCTCCCTTTGCAGCACGGTATTGAAATTCAAAACCTCCGTTGTTTTTGTTCCGGGGCTTGTTGTCGGGAAAGAGCTGAAAGAAGATGTGACGGCTGTTGTCCGTGAGCTCCTCGCGTACCATCAATCCAGCTTTTGTGTACATATGCGTCGCGGTGAGACTTTCGACGCGTGCAGCCAGATCGAAATCACCAGTTTTTTCGATCCAGGAGAAATGAAACTGGTCGCTGACACCCCATATATCCGCCCCTCCGGCAACGATTTGAATGCCATCCTTTAAAATTTTTGCGGATCCTGTTATGACTGGATTTCCCAGATCTGTTTGCCGGAGCTTGTTCAACGGTATGGCCTTATCCCTGGCCAGGAGCATTCCAACAGAAAAGAGAAGCACAAAGGTTGCGGAAAGCAGTTTTCTAAGCATCTGAATTTGTGATTTGTGTTTGATAAAATTATCTATTTTTTCCGGTATCTTTCAGACTTAAATCCATATTCCTTTCAATATGTTTGGTTTGATCTTCGCGTTGATCTGCATTGTTCCCAATATTTACCTTTTTTTTCGTATCCGGAAAGTTTTTATCGGCAAATCCTACCGCATCTGGTACGCCTTGGTTTACCTGTTGCTGGTGTTGGATTACCCGATCAACAATTTATTGATCGAGGGAAACTTCGAATTGAAATACAACCTGATCAGTTTGGTTGCCAGGTACATTTTGCCCTATTACCTCTACGTATTTCTGCTGATGCTGTTGTTTGATAGTTTTCTGCTTCTCAACAGGTTGCTTAAAACGGTTTCGACGGATACCCTGAAAAGTCTCAAATTCAGGATCATTGCTTTTTCTGCTCTTTTGATTGTCCCGCTAGGAATTGATGTTTTTGGGATCTTCAATTTCAATAACATCCAGACCACCGAATACAAGGTCGTCGTTCCGCGAAAGTCTGCCAGGATCGATCATCTTAAAATTGCCTTCGTGGCAGACTTTCATTTGAAGGAGCGGACGGACATCCATTTCGTGGAGCGGTTTGCCGATAAAATCGCTCAGATCCAGCCTGATCTGATGTTGTTTGGCGGAGATATCGTGGAGGGTATCGGTGAGGGTAAAAAGCTGGATCGGATTGCCAAAATGTTCAGGGAGATCAAAACCAAATATGGGGTTTTTGCCGTATTGGGTAACCACGAAGCTTATGGGGTCCAAAGGAAGGGCGGCTTTTTCGACAGGGCGGGAATGACGGTCTTGTGCGATTCGGTGGTATCCATTGACCACGCGTTTAGCCTTGCGGGAAGGCTGGACAATAAATATGAGCGGGAACCGATTGGCGTACTGATGAAATCCGCCTCCGATTCACTGCCTGCGATCCTGATGGACCACCGTCCCACGGACATCGTTTTAAACAGCAAAACAGCCGTGGATATTCAGTTTTCGGGCCACACCCACAATGGCCAGCTCTTTCCATTTAACCTGATCCTAAAAAATTTCTATCCATTGAGCTGGGGCTACCGGAAAGTTTTGAATACAAACGTGTTTGTGACCAGCGGAATCATGTTGTGGGGACCTCCGGTACGAACGGTGGGAAAGTCGGAAATTGTAGTGGTGGAGGTCGAGTTTAAGTGAATGATGAATGATGGATAAGAAATTTAGAGGATAAAAATTAGGACCATGAAAAAAGCAGTTAAAATTTCCCTGTGGGGAATTGGTACGGTAGTTGGGGTGCTGGTGTTGGCTGGAGCCGGATTCTACCTTAACTTCAAAATTGGAACAGGTAAAATGACGCCTGCCGAAACTTCGGCGATCAATGATTCGGTTTTCTGTGTGAAGGATAATTTTGTGAATGCCTATATTTTCAAGGGCAAGAAGAGCTACCTGATGGTGGATGCGGGTTTCAGCAAGAGTTCAGTGCTCGAACAACTGAAAAAACTGGGCATTGCGCCGGAACAGATTTCGACCGTGCTTTTGACGCATTCCGACGGAGACCATATTGCGGCCATCTCCCTGCTGACGAATCCCAAAATCTACCTGCACCGCGACGAGGAGCAGATGATCAACGGTACGACGGCCAAGATGGGACCATTCAAAGCGCATTGGGCCTTTGGACCCTATACCCTATTCGGCAGCAACGATACCCTTTCCATCGACGGATTGCAAATCAAGATTCTTCACACGCCAGGTCATACACCCGGTTCTGTCTGTTTTGTGATCGGCAAGGATTACCTGGTAACGGGTGACAATTTGATCGTTGTCAACGGCAAGGCAGAACATTTCGTAAAGGCATTCAACATGGATACCCCCAAGCAGATTGAATCGTTGAAGCAGTTGCCGGATCTGAAATCGTTTAAATATATTTTGACAGGACACCACGGGATAACCAGGAATTAAAATCCTTCTATGCAAGGCATACAGGTCAATAGAACCAAGGGCAAGTTCGGGGGCATTTCCCCCGTATGGGGATAAACCGGAACTATTGCGTGCTTTTAAACTTCTATCTCAGAAATTTTTTACTGAATATCTTTTAATAGATATTTGGGATTGTAATCTACTTCAAATAATCTTAGAAACTGTTGATATTCATCATTAAAAGATTGTTTGCAGTGATGTTTCTCTTGATTATCAATGTATTGGATTAATGAGGAAATCTGAGATTTTCCATAACTGAAAGCTCCAAATCCATCCTGCCAGGAGAATCTGCCTGCAACTAATTTTTCATTATTTATCCAGATTGAAGAACATCTCTTCAGATAATACATTAGATCAGACGGGGATTGATTGGCATTCATGCTTACCAATATATGCAAATGGTTTGAAACACCATTTACGGCATACAAATGATTTTTCTGGTGAACGATAATTCCATTTAAATATTGATAAAGATGTTCTTTCCATTCAGGACGAATCAAAGACATCCTGTTTTGAACTGCAAAAACATAGTGAACATAAAGTTGACAATAGGTATTTGGCATTTCGTTTCAGGATTTGGCTCCAATAAATTTAAGGCAAAAATTGATCAAAAACGAAAGAAACGTGATATGAATAGCGATATCTGCTATGGAATTTTATGCTATCAATGGGATTTAAATTGTTCATCCCCTAACGGGGAAAGTTGGTCTCTGGAGAGACGTATTCTATTGACATTGATGCCCTACGGGCAAAGGCTGGGATGGGAACTGTGATCTTGCGAATGAATAGAATTCTTCAATAAAAATTAGCAATTTATCTTTTGAATGGATTGACAAAAAAGTTTGTCTGAATGAATTGAATTCATCATTTGCAAAAAAAAACCTTGCCCGTAGGGCATTAATGTCAATAGACGCAAGGGTAAGATTGGGGGTCTTTCCCCGTATGGGGATCAACCGCTCAATCTACTTGCTAATAGCAAATAAGCCGGAATCTCTTCCTTTTTAGGGACGAAATTCCGGCATTTCGGTATTTTGAAGAGTCAAGCTCTTTCAGCGATTACAATTCGCGGATCTTGAGGTTGCGGAACCAGCAGGAGTAGCCATGATCTTGCAGTCCGATGAATCCCTCCTTGGCAATACCTTCCGTGAATCCCGGGAAAGATTTGAATTTGCTGTTGGCAACCATCGCATCCCATTCCTTGGTCCAGATTGTGTATTTGCACACCAGCGTTCCATTCATCACGTGGGTGGCCACGCCGTCTTTCACCTTGATGACGATTGTATTCCATTGTCCGGCTGGGTGCACGGTCTTGGGATCGCAGGGAAGCATGTCGTAGAGCGAACCCGCAAGGTGGTTGGCCAGTTTGTTGTCGCCTGCATCCACATTGTCCAGCACCTGTACTTCTGGTGCTGCATAGTAGATGGGTTTGCCGGGAACTTCCCTTACGTAGTAGAAGATGCCAGAATTGGTAGCCTTGCCGGCTTTCCAGTCTACGGTGAGCTCAAAATTCTTGTATTTTTTGGTGGCAAACACGATGTCCCCGTTGGAACCTTGTCCGGGCTGTTTGTCGGGAGCAGTGAAGATCATCATGGAATTGTCCTCGATCTTCCAGTTGGTGGGCATGGCCGTTCCGTTGCACTGTCTCCAGCCGTCGAAACTTTTACCGTTGAATAGCAGGGTCCAACCCTCTTTAACCTCTTTTTTGGTCAATTGGTTTACCCCTTGTGAGAAGGCGGGAGCTGCGATCAGCATTGCAGCAAAAAGTGTGAATGTCAAAAAAATGTTTCTTTTCATAAATGGAATTTTATGCCCCTTCTAGGGCGATTAACGAATTAGTGATGCAATTTTAGTCGGTGACTGGACAACAAATTTAATGAATAAACATTGGGTTAAGAATGATTTTTCCATTTTATCTCTCAGTTGAATTCCCGCTTGTTTTGGTTAAAATTCAGGATGAGAAATTTGCCATTTAACTGAAATTTCAACTCCCCTGCCTTCTTTTCCGCCTGGATGTAAGGTGAATCAAATCGTTTGTACCGGGTGTTGATTGCCAATTGGTTGATAGAGAACCCGGATTCCCAGTTCAGCTGATATTCCTTTCTATTTGATTGATACAACAGGGTTAATTTCTCCCCATCGAAGGAGATTCTGTTTTTCAGGATGCGCTGGAAGAAGTTCTCAAAAGTGCCATCTTTCTCTCGCGACCCGGCTTCGATGATCCAGCAGGTTTGTTTTCCCTCCTGAATCAGATCGTCTGTCGATCCGGATTTGTAGTGAAGTGGATTCCTCCCGATCAGGGCGCAATAGGTATCTCCCTTTTTCCCGAAGGCATAATTTCTGATTACCTGGACGCTGTCGAACTTCCCGGCAGGAAACCATGCGTGGGTAAAACTCAGCAGTTGCTTTTCGGATACGTTTTTATGGTCCGGTAAATTGTAAATGGCCAGATTGACTGTGGAGTCCTGGGCTACCAACGGAAACCGTCCATATCCGACCCAGTAGCCAGGTGTTTTTTGTTTACCGTCCTCCCATTGGGCGGGATGGGTATGAAAGATGCTGAAGGAGTTTCCGATGCTCATTCCGGCGGCATATTGCTGGTCGGCATAGCCCCCGGGTTGGTGGTTCTGCAAGGCAAAAAGGGAATAATCCTTTGTCTTGTAGGTGTAGGTATTTCCCTGTTGGATGGCCACGCCGTTGCTGAATGGATCTATCAGCCTGACGATGAATGGTTCGAGGTGGAGCAGGTTCAGCACCGAATAGTTGAGCATCCGGAGATCCTTCAGGGCGAGGTTTGTGAACATTCCGTTTTTACGGACAAAGGCCATCGTATTCCTTACGATACCTGGATTGGTGAAGGCCTCCATCCCGAACTGCATCTGGATGCTCTCCTCTTCCGATCCTTCATATCCTTCTTCTCTCAGCTGGGACAGGTCCAGTCCGTTGCACTGGCGGATGACCACGTTGCCGGTGTCTTTGGCAATTTCAGTAAAGACGGAGGGCAATTTGTATTTTTGGGAGACCATAAGTCCATAGGTTTTCCCCGGTCGGATGGGGGCGCCATTGCCCCAGAAATAATCTGTCACGCCATCGAGGTTGTTGACGGGGCCTCCCTTTCTGGTATGTTCATAGGCCCTGCCGCTCACGCTGCTGAAGACGTTTTTGATGCTTTGGGAGGCCACGTCGTAGAAGAGCAGGTCGAGGATGATCTTGCTTTTCTCCACGATCTCCTTGTCCTCTGCATATTCAATCAGGTTGACCAGGGCTGAGATATCCTCTTTGTAGTAGACATTGGAATAAAATTCTGCAAAACCGTATTTCCAGCGCATGCCCAGCCAATCGAGGATTCGTTTGGAAGCTTTTTGCATATGGGCTTTACCCGTGATACCGCTGTTGGTGAAAACCCTTTCGGGATAGTGCTGTCCAGCCAGGTATTCACTCATGGCGTAGAGGATCTGGTGGTTTTCGCTCCAATAGCACATCGAGTTCCCGCCCGGCTCATCCATCCAATACCTGAATGTGAGCAGGGATGCATCGATGGCTTTGCGGACAGAGTCAGGCAGCTGGTCGCCGAAACCATAGAGGATCTGCAGGACGCCGGGTGTCCGGAAGTCATCCATATTTTGAAGGGTGGTTGCCAGACGGTTCCAGTCGATGGGCAGATTGCCGGTGACCAGATCGCTGTAGATCTTCTCCTCCTGGTACCTGGCATTGTGCGGCGGCCAGTT
>Ga0118677_10015945_pt1 | contig 10371 bp, 11 predicted proteins | sample AliMusrvi5mmetaG_FD_86154 | JGI IMG/M metagenome (GOLD analysis project Ga0118677, IMG submission 86154)
GCATGCCCGTTTTTACGGCGGTCAACTCAATGTCGTCGGTCACCGTGGTCACCTGCGCGGCCACCATTTCGGGCTCGAGGGGGCAGACCGCGGTCACAGAAAACGTGTTCTGGGCGGTGATGGCGGTGAGGGCCACACGTGTCTCCTTGCAGGGCACCGGGCAGCCGCCCGGGCAGGCGGACGGCTGCCCAAGAGTGTCAGGATCAGGTCTGCGAGGCCCTCAGGAGCGCGATGCCGTTGTTGTAGACCAGCTTGGCGCCGTAGGTGTGCAGGCCGCGCACGGCGCTGGCGAACGTGGTCTGCAGACGGATGTCCTCGACCTCGTTGACCTGGTTGGCGAAGGCGATGGCGTCAGGGCCGCCGGCCATGATGGCGTAGTCGTCGCCGGTGATCAGCTGCACGCTGTTCGACAGGTAGACGGTGGCGCCGAGCACCTGACCGATCTGGCCGGTGAGCAGCGTGTCCGCCGTGGTCGCGGCGTTCGCCAGGAACAGGTTGTTCCTGCGCAGCAGCGCCATGTACCAGGGGTCGACCACGACCCAGCGACCGTCCTGCGGCGCGTCGGCCTCGTCCAGCTTCTGGATGAGTGCCACGACGTATTGGTAGGCGAGGTCGCTCGAGGTGATGGCGATGGTGCCGAGGTCGTTGGCCGCCGCGACGCCGGTGTAGAGGCTGGCGATGAACACGTCCGCCTTGAGGGCGAGCTTGCGACCGGCGCGCTGCAGCGCCTTGGGGATCACGTTGGCGGCGGCCTGCGCGGCCTTGATGTCGTCCACCTTGAAGGAGAACGAGTCGCCCTGGTCGATGACCAGCGACTGCGCGGCGGTGTTGGCATCCTCGTAGGTCAGCGTACCGCTGGCCGCATACGAGGAGATCGTCGGGTCTGACACGGTGTTGATCTTGACCGTGTTCCCGAGCTGCGCATCACCCTCGAACTCCCGGCGGCAGAGGCCGGCGAAGATGGTGGCGCGGTCGAAGGCCGCGAGGACGTTCTTCGACCAGATGGTCGCGAGAAATGAATCGATGGCCACCAGGGGCCTCCTTTCGAGACGCTAAGACGCGAACTCCGCGTTTTGCGTCCCGTCGGACGGCCCCTGGTGAGGGCATCTTTCCGCTGGCCTTGCGGCCAGTAGCCCCAGGCCTGGCCCACGCTTACGGGACCGTGAAACTGGCTTGCGCCATGACCAACCGCGCGCTGGGGGCCTGGGCCGACGATGCGCCCAAAGCTGACGCGATTGAGCGCGCCTGCCGAGAGCTTAGTGAAGGCTTGTTGGGCTCGCACATCGTGGTGGACCGCCTGCAGGGCGGGGCGGGGACCAGCACGAACATGAACGTGAACGAGGTGCTGGCCAATCGCGCCCTGCAACTGCTCGGCGAGCCGCCCGGCACCTACGCTCGCGTCTCTCCACTGGAAGACATCAACCTGCATCAATCCACCAACGATACTTACCCAACGGCCCTGCGGCTGGCCGCGATCCTGGCGATTCGCGAACTAGAGCGGCGCGTGGTGGCGCTGCAGGAAGCCTTTCAGGCCGCGGAAAAGCGCCTTGCGCATGTCGTCAAAGTCGGCCGGACCCAACTGCAGGATGCGGTGCTGACCACCCTGGGCCGCGAGATGGGCGCGTATGCCGAGGCGATGAATCGTGACCGCTGGCGCATCTACAAATGTGAGGAGCGTCTGCGCGTCGTCAATCTTGGCGGCACCGCCATCGGCACGGGCCTGGCCGCGCCGCGGCAATTCATTTTCCGCGTAACGGACACCTTGCGCGAACTTACCGGCATCGGCTTCGCCCGCGCCGAGAATCTGGTGGACGCTACGCAAAATGCGGACGTGTTTGTGGAAGTCTCTGGCATTCTCAAGGCCCACGCGGTTTCCCTGCTGAAGATTTGCGGCGATCTGAGACTGATGGCTTCCGGACCGGAAGCCGGGTTAAGGGAAATCCGCCTTCCTGCCCGGCAGGCGGGCTCGTCCATCATGCCCGGGAAGGTGAACCCGGTTATCCCCGAGGCAGTCAGCCAGGTGGCCATGCTGGTGATGGGCCATGACGCGACCATCGCCTATGCCTGCGCCTCCGGCAGCCTGGAGCTAAACCCGTTTCTGCCACTGGTCGCGGCATGCCTGCTCGAAAGCCTCGAGCTGCTCGCCCGCGCCGACGATATCCTCTGCCGCCATTGCGTATCGGGTCTGGAGGCCGATGAAGGGCGCTGTCACGAGCATGTGCTCAATTCGACGGCTGCGGCGACTGCGCTGCTGCCGGCGTTGGGCTACGAGCGCGTTTGTGAATTGGCCCGCATGAGCGCCGAGGCCGGCCGCAGCATCCGTGACCTCGCCCTCGCTCAAGGCTGGCTCTCCGCCGCAGCGTTCGATGAGTTAATCACCCCGGAAGCCGTTTGCCGGCTCGGCACGCCGGACCTGCTGCGGCCTGATGCGGACCATTCCAACCGGGGGGCGAAGGCATGACTGCTCCCACACCCAAAGGTCTGCGGCTGCACATTGCGCTGTTCGGCAGGCGTAACGTGGGCAAGTCCAGTTTGCTCAACGCGGTCACGCGTCAGCAGGTTTCGATTGTCTCACCCATCGCGGGCACAACCACGGACCCGGTGGAAAAGCCGATGGAACTGCTGCCGTTGGGGCCGGTTTTGTTTGTGGATACGGCCGGCATCGATGATGCCGGGACGCTGGGGGAGTTGCGCATCCAGAAGACACGAGAGGTGCTGGAGCGCGCGGACCTGGGAGTGGTGGTAGCGGAGGCGGGCAATTGGGGAGAGTTCGAGGAGCAGCTCTTGACCGAACTCGCGGGTCGAATGATTCCCGCCATCGTTGTATTCAACAAGGCGGATGCCGCCGAGCCGGATCCGGTGCTGTGGGAACAGTTGGGCCAACGACAACTGCGTCGTGTGTGCGTCAGCGCGCTGAAACTCACCGGCATCGCGGAGTTCCGCCAAGCCCTGCTCGAAGCCGCGCCCGCGGACTTTATCGATCATCCCGCCATTCTCGGCGACCTGGTTGGCCCGGGCGAAATGGCCGTGCTGGTGGTGCCGATTGACAAAGAAGCGCCGCGCGGGCGGCTGATCCTGCCGCAGGTGCAGGCCATCCGCGACTTGCTGGACAACGATGCCTTTTGCCTGGTCGTGAAGGAACGCGAACTGCGCAGCGCACTGGAGCGGCTGAAGAGCCCACCTCGACTGGTCGTGACCGATTCGCAAGCTTTCCTGAAGGTCGCTGCCGATACCCCGCGCGAGGTGCTGCTGACCAGCTTCTCGATCTTGATGGCGCGTTTTAAAGGGGACTTGGCGACCCAGGTGCAGGGTGCGTTGGCGATTGAGAATCTGCGTAGCGGGGACCGCGTCCTGATCGCCGAGGCTTGCTCGCACCATCCGATCGGCGAGGACATCGGGAGGGTAAAGATTCCCCGGTGGCTCACCCAGTTTGTGGGTGGACAGCTACAGTTCGAGCACGTGCAAGGACACGACTTTCCGCAGGACCTCGCGCCCTACCGGCTGGTGATTCATTGCGGGGCCTGCATGTGGAACCGGCGCGAGATGCTCAGCCGCATTCTACGATGCCAGCAGGCCGGCGTGCCCGTGACGAACTACGGGCTGGCTATTGCCTACAGCCTCGGGATCTTCGAGCGGGCGTTGGAGCCGTTCCCGGCGGCGCTGGAGCTTTGGCGCCGCGCCGCGCGAAACCCGGCAGCCCGCATACCGGCGCCCCCTGCGGCACCCTGGAAAAGGAGTGCGTGCCCCGCATGAAGATCCCGCTCACGCTCAACGACATTCTCGCCTGGCTTCGGGAGGACAATCCCGAACGCCTCAAGACGCTTTGGGGCTGGGCGGATGAGACCCGGCGCCTGAACGTGGGCGACACGATCCATCTGCGCGGCCTCGTGGAGATCTCGAGCCACTGCAGCCGCCAGTGCGGCTACTGCGGTTTGCGGGTCAGCAACAATTCGCTGAGCCGTTACCGAATGGCGCCAGCCGAGATCATGGCGTCGGCGCGGCAGGCCGTGGCTTTTGGCTACGGCACGGTGGTGCTCCAGGCAGGTGAGGATTTCGGCCTTACCTGCCAATGGGTCACCGACGTCGTCCGGCAGATCAAGCGCGAGACGCCGCTGGCCGTCACGCTCAGCCTGGGCGAGCGCACCGAGGCCGAACTGGATGCCTGGCGCAAAGCCGGGGCGGACCGCTACCTGCTTCGCTTTGAAACTTCGGATACGGGGTTATTCGAGCTGATCCACCCGAGCCGGGGCTCCCGCAATGCCGGCCGCATCCCCCTGCTGCGCCACCTCAAGCAACTGGGCTACGAAGTGGGCAGCGGGATCATGGTCGGCTTGCCGGGGCAGACCTACGAGAGCGTCGCCCGGGACATCGATCTGTTTCGCGAGCTGGACCTGGACATGATCGGCATCGGGCCGTTTATTCCGCATCCGCAGACCCCGCTGGGCAACGGCGAACTCAAACCCTTTGCCTCGCCCGACCAGCAGGTGCCCAATTCCGAGCTGATCGTCTATAAGGCGGTCGCGCTCACGCGGCTGGTGCGTCCGGACGCTAACATCCCCAGCACCACGGCGCTGGCGACCATCAACAAGCGCAATGGACGCGAGCTTGGCCTGCAACGCGGTGCCAATGTCCTCATGCCGAATCTGACGCCGGTGAAATACCGGAAGCTCTACGAGATCTACCCCGCCAAAGCCTGCATCGAGGAAACCGGCAGCGCTTGCAATGGCTGTCTGCAGACGCGGATTAACGTGATTGGCCGGCAGATTGCCCGCGGGCCGGGCGGCCGGAAGCGGCGCGCGCTGGAGCTGGAGGTCGTATGTTAGACCGTGGTTCGCAATTAGTCCAACGCGCGCGCCGAAAACCGAAGGCCGAAACCCGAAGGCCGAAAGAAGGCCGAAATCCGAATGGACGTAGCATCGAACGTGAGTTCGATCTAACCTTCAGTGCCGAAAGAAGCTCGAAATCCGAGGGCCGAATGGCTATCGGCAGCCGGTTGCTTCGGATTTCGGCCTTCGGGTTTCGGCCTTCTTTCGGGCTTCGGGCTTCGGGCTTCGGGTTTGATCTCGATGCTGTCAGTACCTCAACAACCAAGAATAGGGAAGGTCACCACTATGTCACCTGAACCTCTCAACTCCATCATGATCTGCATGGGCAGCTCATGCTTTTCGCGCGGCAACAACCGGAACATAGAGGTGATTCAAGAGCACCTTGCCGTCCAGCCACTTCCCCCCGGGATCGAGCTGACCGGCCACCTGTGCGAGGGCCACTGCAAAGCGGGGCCGAACGTCACAATCAATGGCAAGATGTATCACGAGGTGGACCCCATCGTGATCATCGGCCTGCTTAACCATTACAGCCAGCAGCGCGCCGAATGACCTTCCCGTGAACTTCCTAAACCCCATCTTCACTGAAAAGCGCGAATGCCAGGATTGCTACAAGTGCGTTCGCCATTGTCCTGTCAAGGCCATCAAGGTCGAGGGCGGTTACGCCTCGGTCGTGCCGGAGCTGTGCATCTTGTGCGGGCACTGCGTGGAGGTATGCCCGAACTCAGCCAAGCGGGTGAGGGATGATCTGCCGCAAGCCCGGCAGCTCTTCACCCTGAAACCACGCGTCGTGGTATCGCTGGCCCCCTCCTATGTCAGCGAGTTTCCTGAAGTGACCCCGGGTCAGCTCATCCGCGTGTTCAAACGCCTCGGCTTTTTCGGTGTGTCCGAGACGGCCTTGGGAGCTCAACAGGTCTCGGCCCAGGCGGCCGCGGCCCTAGCGGAGGGTAGCGGGCGGGTGCTCTATTCCTCGGCTTGCCCTACCGTGGTCAGCTACCTGCAGAAGCATCGGCCTGCCGACTCGCAATTCCTCACCGGCCTGCTTTCCCCGTTGCTGACGCACTGCAAAATGCTGCGCCAGGCTTTCGGGCCGGACATCGGCATCGTGTTCATCGGGCCGTGCATCGCCAAGAAACTTGAAGCTGCCCAGCACCCGGAGTTGCTTGACGTTGCCCTCACCTTCGACGATTTGCGCCGATGGCTGGCCCAGGAGAAGATCGCGCCGGAGACGCTGATGCCCGAAACCGGCGACACCTTCATCCCGGAAAACTCCGCTGAGGGAGCCTGGTACCCAGTGGACGGGGGCATGATCGCCGGGATGAAATCCCTCTGCGGGGTGAATGATTGTTCGTTCATGGCCTTCTCCGGCATCAACGCCATCCAGAAGGCCATCGAAGGCTTGGGCTCCCAACCGGCAGACGGCAGCCTGTTCCTGGAGCTACTGGCGTGCGAAGGGGGCTGCGTCAATGGGCCGCGCGCCGCCAAGCGCCACGGCACCGCCGCCAAGCGCCGCCGGGTGCTGCGGTCCGTGCAAGCCCTCGTGCCAGCGCTCCCGCGCCAGTCCAGCCTGGACATCCAATCTGTGTTTGCCGTCGCGGCCCAGCCGCTGCTCAAGTTTCCCGAGGCGCAAGTCCGGGAAGCCCTCCGCGGTGTCGGCAAGCTTACGCGCGATGACGAGTTGGACTGCGGCGGCTGCGGTTACAACTCCTGCCGCGAGTTCGCCGGGGCGTTGATCCAGCAAAAGGCGGAGCGCGCCATGTGCGTCACCTACATGCGCAAGCTCGCGCTCAAGAAGGCGAACGCACTTATCCAGAAGATGCCCTCGGCGGTCGTGATCATCAATGACGCGATGCGCATCATCGAATACAACGCCGCCTTCGCCACGATGTTCGCCTGCAACGTTGCTCCCGCGGGCTCGCCGCCGGCGGCTACATCCCTGGAAGGCGTGATGCTGAGCGAGGTCATGCCCTTCGCGAACCTGTTCCATGCCGTGCTGAAGATGAGTCTAGGAGCGCGGTTTGGGAAGTGGCGAAAGAGGGCGAATTAGGACGAAAGAGGCCGAAATGCTGAGCTTTACGACAGATTCAGGCGGGGAACGGGCGGAGAGGGCGGTTTGAGAAGAATCGGGTCAAAAAGGCCATATTGGAAATGGTTTGATATAAAGAATGGGCAGCTTAAAGGAGGGTTAGCTGGGCTTTAATGGGGGGCTTTTGGGCGGTCTTTTTGGAGCGCTGGGAGAGGCGGAGGAGGTGCGCGGTGGTGGCCAGTTCGCGGACGGGATCGGGAGCGGGCGCCGTGGGGCGCTGGGCAGCCCACAAGGCACGATCGGAGATGGTGCGAATGCTCTTGCCCTCTTCATAATACTCCTCGCCGTGGTGCGCCAGATGGCTTTGGACGATGGAGCGGAGCCAGGCGGGGCGGTAGATGATTTTACCGGTGTTTCCGTGGCGGATGGCGTCCATTAAAACGGTGTCGCGGATGATCTCCAGGAAGCGCCTCGGGGGAAGGGTTACGCCACGGCTTTGGAGCCAGCGGGCGAACTCAAATACTACCCAATCCAGGAGGCGGGGTTTGTCCTTGGCAAAGGCGATGGGATCGGAGGGGTAGAACTGGACCTGAATGAAGCGGAGCAGCTCTTCGAGCAGCTCGGGACTGGTGGGCTGATGGACGGGTAGGCGCTGGGGTTTAGAACGGGCCGGGCGCATACTCTAGTTCGGGAAAGGTCTGGCGGGTGGGAGCGGATTGGGGGCGCTGGGAGTTGGCGTGGCGGCGATTGGCGACGGTGGCGGGTAGGTGCTTGGCAACGGCGCGGTCGGCGAGGGTGTTGCGGAGCTGGAGCATGGTGTCGAGATCCATTGCCGGCCAATCGAGGCACTTGAATCTGGCGCTGGCGGCGAGGGCGACGATGTAGGGCTCGTCGGCGAGCTGGCGGCAGGCGAAAACGAGGCGGGTTCGGGGCATTTCGGCTTCACGAATCTGGGGGGCCAGGTCGTCGGGGCGGGTGAGGATGGCAAGTTCGCTGAGGACACGGTCGTAGCCGGTGAGTTTATCGACGAGGGTGAGGCTGGTGAATCCGGCGCGCTGTAACAGGGCTTTGCGCTGGGTTTCGGCATCGGGTTTGGACCATTTGTGGAGGCGGATGCAGGCGGCCCATTCGCGCCAGAATCGGGAGGATTGGGAGGGGGTGAGAAGCATGGGGAAAGGCTAAAGGCTAAAGGCTAAAGGCTGAATTAGGAAGGGCTATCGACCCCACGGTAGCGGTGTCCGGTTTTAGCGGCATGGGGTCGATAGTCTTGGTGAAGTCGGCGAGGACTGAGGCGACTTCGAGGGCGCTGCGGCGGTTGGTGGCGACTTCGTTGTCAACGGCGCGCAGGGCGTGCTGGATGGCGGTGGGGTAGCGGTGGAAGAGGTAGCCGAGACGGCGGAGGCCCATTGGGGTGTGGCGCTTGATGAGGTACATGGCGAGCCAGCGGGGCCAGACGAGGCGGCGCTGGCGACAGTGACCGCCAATCGCGACCAGGCTGACCCCGTAGCGCTGGCTGATGAACGAAAGGGCATGAAAGGCGGTCGTTAGGTGAGAGGGGTCGAGGGGCATGGGGGGGAAGGCTAAAGGCTAAAGGCTAAAGGCTGAATTATTAAGGGAGTATCGACCCCGCGTCCTAGGTTCCCGGTTTTAACGGCACGGGGTCGATAGCGTGGTTAGTGGGTGAGGACGGCGCCGAGGCCGATGCCGAGGGAGATCCAGGCGGCGGCGTTGAGGGTGAAGAGGATGGCGCGGGCGTAGAATTGACGGCGGCGAGATAGGGCGAGGGCACGCTCGTGGTGGGACCAGGTGTAGTTCAGGAAGATGGGAGTCATGGGAGGTAGGGGAGTTAGGGGAGTTGACGGGTGGTCAGTTCGGTGAGTTTCGGCTCAATGTAGAAGCTCTCTTCCTGGGTGACTTTGAGGCCGATGCGCTTGAGTTCGGCGTCGGAGGCGGACTGGTTTGAGGCTCCGGCGTAGAGGGAGAGGATTTCTTCTTTGTTCACTTCCTTTTTGATGCGGATGAAGCTGGGCCAGTATTGCTCGACCAGGGCCAGGACGCGTTCCCAGTTGAAGGCGCGAGAGAGCAGGGCGAGCTTGGGTGTGCCGGTGCGGAAGCCGAGGGTGCCGGAGGCTAAAACGATGGACTTGCGGTCTTTGGGGAACTCGGCGGGGTTGGCCTCGGCCCACGCGCGGAGGTGGTCGGAAGTGGATTTTATGACTTCGTCGAGGGCGGTTAGGTCGGGGGCGTAGTCGTCTTTGGCGGCGAGGATTTCGGCGTCCAGATCAGCGGTGACGCTGCGGCGTTCGTTGACGTAGGTGGCTAGGTCGTTCATAACGGCTTCGGCTTCGTCGCGGGTGGTGATGAGGGGTAGGTTTAGTTTAATTCTAGTTTTCATTTTTTATTTATGGATGTGAAACGTGAAACGTGAAACGTGAAGGGAGATTCGGAGTGATAGGTTAATTGGAGCCGGTTTCGAGCTGGAGGAGGCCGGTGTGGGCGGTGATGACGTGGGACCATTCGAGCTTTTGCTTGCGCTGGCTGGCGAGCTTGGCGGCCATGCGCAGGAGGGTGAGCCACATGCCGAGGGCTTCGCTTTCGACCATGCTGGCTTCGAGCTTGCGGGCTTCGCCGTGGGAGGGGGGCAGGCCGTTGGCGGCGCTGAAGGTGTTGAGGTCCTGTTGGGTGGGCTGATCGGGGAGATTCAGGGCGCAGAGGCGGCGGCGCTTCATCTGGCGGAGGAGCTTCTCCAGGGCGCCGCGCTCCATTGCTTCCTGGAAGACTTTGGTGGCGCAGATGACGAGGCCGCAGTGGGTTTGGTCGAATATTTCGCGAATAAACTCGATGGTCTGGAGGCGGCAAGTGCTGTAGGCGTGTTCGATGATGCACTGGTGGGCTTCGTCAACGATCAGGAGCATCCGGGAGTCGAAGGCGCCGATGATGCGCTGGCGGAGTTCGGCGGGGCGGAGGCGGGCGCTGATGCGGAGGGTGTCGGCGAGGCGGCAGAGGAAGTGCGAGATGTGTCCACCGGTGGGGACGCTGAGGTAGATGGTGCTGCCGTGGTTGTGGCTGGTGGCGTAGGCGGCGAGGGATTCGCTTTTGCCGATCTGGCTGTCGCCGAAGACAAAGGCGCAGCGCTGGAATTCCAGGGCGGCGTCGCAGACTTTCCAGATGCGGTCGGTGAGTTTGGTGGGGATGAATTGGAGCTTGCGGCCCTGGTTGCGGCGGTCTTCGAGTTCGAAGAAGCGCTCGATGGCGGTGACGACGTTGGCGATCTTGCCGTCATACTTGCCTCGGAAGGTGAGGGAGAGGGTAGCGGATGACACGTAGATTAGCTTGGCGGCTTCGTTGAGGGTGAGGTCTTGTTCCATGTAGTGGGCATGGAAGCGGCGGATGGCGCTGCGTTCGTTGTCGGGCAGGGCGGCGGTGGCCTTGTTGACTACGTCGCCGGGGATTCGCTCGCGGGCTTCGGCCATTGCGGCCATTGCGGCCGTATGCGGGGCGGAGAGCGGGGATAGGGGGGTG
>Ga0118677_10015946_pt1 | contig 10371 bp, 8 predicted proteins | sample AliMusrvi5mmetaG_FD_86154 | JGI IMG/M metagenome (GOLD analysis project Ga0118677, IMG submission 86154)
GGCCCGGCCCGGTTGGAGGCCGCGGGCACGGTCAAGGATCCGTTCGGCAAGCCCCAGCTCCGGGGCGTTGCGGCCAGGCTCCGCCTGGACCTGCCCGGCCTGAAAGGCTCGGATATCCCTTTTTTGAAGCTGCCCGCAGGACTCGCCATCCCGGCCATGGCGCTGGACTCCGGGTGGCGCCTCGATGGGGCCGATGCGTTCGTGGACCGCCTGCATGTCGACACCAAGGCCGGCGTGGTGGACATCAAGGGCTCCCTGCGCGGCGCTTTGGCGGGACGGTTCCAGCCCATTTGGGAGGTCAAGGCCAGGCTGGACCTGCCGTCTCTGCAATCCGCGGACCTTCCTTTCAACTGGGTCCCGCCCGGCCTCGCGACGCCCGCCGCTCATCTGGAAGCGGACGCGGCCGGCGGTTTGGACGCGGTGAACCTGCGCCGCTTGCGGTTGATCCTGGGGAAGAACGACCTGGAGGCTTCCGGCGCGGCCAAGGGCCTGCGCGGCCGGGAACCGGCCTGGGACCTGACGCTCAAGTGCCGTTCTTTTGTCTTGGAAGAGCTTGCCGCGGTCTTGCCGCGGACCCGGTCGCTCAAGCTCAAGGGCGGCGGGTCCTTCGCCTTGGGTTTGAGCGGCCCTCTGTCCAAACCTATCTATCAGGGGAAGTTGCGGTTTCGGGACCTCAGCGCGGACGTGGCCGGCCTGCCCTTGCGGGGATTCCAGGGCACGGCAAGCTTCGACGAAAAGCGCGTCTCCATCCCCGATCTCAAGGGCAAGATCGCCGACGGCGTCCTGGATTTGAGCCTCCTGGTCAGGGATTACAGCCAGCAGCCATTTGTCGAGCTGGACGGCTCGTTGGACCGTTTAGACCTGGGCCGCTACCTTGCGGCCAAGACCGCCTGGACCGCCCAGGCCGACGCCGTTTCTCCCCAGCCCGCCGGGACCGCCGCCGCCAAGCCTCCGCTGGCGACCAAGGGCAAGCTGAGCGTGGGAGTGCTGCGCCATCCGAATGCGACCGTCCGCGGCGTGAAAGTGGTTTGGGATATACGGGGCATCACGCCGGAGTTGGAGGGTTTGGATGGTTCCGCCCAGCTCGCGGCGGCGGGGGGGGAGTTCAGTGATATCGGCGCGCTGGCCACCCAGTCCGCCGCGGCCAGGGTCCTGGCCATGCCCTTTATGGTCATCCAGAAGATCGGCAGTCTGGGCGGCATCCGCGTCTTCCCGGATTTCAACGACATCAGCTTCACCCAGATCGCGGGAGATTACGTTTTCGAGAAGGGCGTCATGACTGTGAAAGACACCTATATCGACAGCGACGCGGGCCAGGTCTCGGCTGCGGGCGTCATCGACCTGCCCACGGAGGGATTGGACCTGGTCGTGACCGCGCAGGTCGGCAACGTGGCTCCGGTGGACATTCAGGTGGCGGGAACCCTCACCCATCCCAAGTCCAAGGTCCGGCTCGGCAAGTTCCTCATGGACCACGTTCTGCGTCTGCCGGCGCCGCAGGCGCCGGCAGACGCAGGAGCAGACGGCCGGTAGCCGGCGTCCGCCTTACTGGTTCTCGAAGTAGGAGCTGATGCCGTCTTTGACCTGCTGGCTGACGCGCTGGGACAGGCCCGCCAGGCTGCGGCGCGCGGCCGTGGCGTAGTCGCCGGAGGAGCCCTTCTCGGTCGAGTCGAACTGCAGGAAGACTTTGGCGGTGCGGCCGTCCTTGAGGCTCACGGTGGCGTAGCTGCGCGCGAACTTCCAGCCCGGGTCCGTGGTGTCCATGGGGGCGGTGTTCACGTCGGCCGTGACCATGATGTCGGCGGCCGAGGCCGCCGGCGCGGCGGCCTGGAAGCCGAACTCGCTCAAGCCCTGGATGATGCCGGTGGCGACCTCGGGGGTCTGGGCCCCGGTCACGGCGACCGAGACATTGATCTCCGCCAGGGACTTGGACGCCGCGGCGTGCGCCGCGGCCGCGTCCACGGGGGCCGGTGCGACGGCGCCGCCCAGCACGCGCAGGTGCCCGGCGACGCGCTGGCGCGCCCGGAGCAGGGAGAGCAGCTTCATGGCGGCCTTGGCCCGCGGGAGCCGGTCCGCGGCCTGCGCCAATTGCGCGTTCCATTCCTTGAGCTGGCCGTCGAAGCCCGCGAGCTTGTCCGCGCAGGCCGCCGCGGCCTTGGCCTTTTCCAGCACGGCCAGGGCGTAGTAGACCTTGGTGGTCTCATCGCGCCAGGTCTCGGTGATCTCCACGCCCTCCAGGATCGTCTTGGAGACCGTGGCCACGCTGTTGGCCACGGATTGGGAGAAGCTGTTGGCGTCAGGCCGGCCCGTGCTCTGGGCCGTGGACTCGGCGGCGTCGGTCTGCGTATTGACCGTGACTTGCGCCGAGAAGATCTTGGAGATCTCGCCGCGCGCGCGGTCCTTGGCCGAGTCCAGGTCGTCGGCGCTGGCCACGCCGATGAGATAGTTCTCCCGGGGGAACTCCATGCTGGAGCCGTCCACCCAGTCCGGCTTGGGGCCCTTGACCATGGCCCGGCCTTGGGTGGCTTTGGGCGCGGCGCAGGCCGAGGCGGCGAGGGCCGCGGCGAGGATGAGTATGGATCTTTTCATGGGTTCCTCCAGCACGACATTAGTTCGAGGTGCGCCAGCTGAGATAGGTCCGTTTGCCCGGCTGTATCGTCACATCAAAAACCCGGCTCGACAGGACGGCGCCGGTCGCGTCCTCGAAATCCACCGTCACCTTGTGCGGGCCCGCGGGCAGGCGCAGGCGGGCCATGCGGATCTGTGCCGGCAAGGCGCCCCAGCAGCGGGTATCCGCGACCTCGGAGAAGGATGCCAGGCCGTGAAACGCGGCGCTGGCCAGGCTCTTGCAGAGTAGATTCGGAAAGCTTCCGGAGGCGGAGTTGCGGTCGCAGCCCTTGGCCGCGGCTTTGGAGGCGGCCTCGGCGATGGCGTACTTGACCGCGGCCCGGGCGATAGCCCGCGCCGTGATCCAGCCGATGCGGTCGCGGAGGGTCTTGGTCGCGATGGCCTGGATGTCTTCCATCAGCGCGGTCTCGGCCGGGGCGCCGCCCGAGTCCGCCGCCACCCGGGAGCGGCGCACGGTAAAAGGCTGGGCTTGGTATTCGGGATAGGCCACGGTGATGGCCCGGCCCATGACGCCCGCGGCCAGGGCGTTGGTGAACCGGGCGCCGTTGGCCTCGGTGTCGGGGCTGGCCCGGGCCATGGCCAGGGCCTGGTTCCACGCCACTTGCAGGGTCCTGGAGACCTTCAGGGGCGCCACGCCGTTGAAGTGGATGAAGACCAGCTCGCCGTCCGGGGCTTCCGGCGGGGACTGGGGCAGGCCGAAATCCGGCCGGGGCGTGCCGTAGTCCGAGGCGTACCAGGCGTAGGCCTTGTCCGCGCTGTCCATGGAGATGCGCGCGTCGTCGTCCTTGCCGGAGTCGGCGTAGAGCAGGGCTGAAAGGTACTGGGCGAAGGCGTCGTCCTTGTATTTGTCTTTGTCCTGCAGGTTCCGATTGAGCTCATCGAGGAACAGCCCGACCTTGCGCGCCTCCACCAATGCCTCGTCGAGCCGGCCCTGAAAGAGCCAGTCCAGGGCCCGGTAGACATGGGTCAGGGCGCGCTCGAAGGGCTCCCCGGCGTAGTCCACGGTGGTGTCGTTCAAGACCAGCGTGCCGGCGGCCTTGGTGACGCTCTTGGTGTAGAGCTCCTGCATGCGCAGCTCGGCCTGGTCGAAGGCGTCGTCGCTCGCCTTGTACTGGCCCTCGTGGTGCAGGACCGTGCCCAGGTCGAGGTTGTAGAGCACGGCATTCTTGCGGCCGTACTCGCTGTCCCGGTTTTGGCGCACGCTCTGCTCGGCGGCGGCGTAGTCCTGGGCCGCAAGCTGCGCGTTGAGCCGCCGCTTGTAGGCGCCGCCGGGCCCGGACTGGCAGGCGGCCAGTCCCCAGACCAGCGCGAGGGCCGCGCTGGCGCGCCTCACAGCGATAGGCTGGACCGCTTGATGAACTTCTTGATCTTCTTCTGGCCGTTCCAGGCGATCTGGTTGGTCTTCATGTCGAGGAGCTTGAGGTTGGTCTGGTAGAACATGACGGTCCGGCCGCCCTCGGAGTCCTGGATGGCGTTGATGACGCCGCTGAGCATGTAGTCCGCTCCGGTCTCCTGGCCGTTGGCCTTGCGGGTGGCCTCGGAGGCGTGGGTGTCCTGGTCCAGGCGCTCGCCGCGCACGTCGCCGCGCTCGGCCTGCGAGGCCACGAAGGAGACCTGCCCGGAGTTGATGAGCGAGCGCTGCAGGTCCTCTACGAAGGTGTCGGTGTTGATGTGCTCGTTGCTCTGGTTGCGCACCGTGCCCACGATGACCGAGGGCGTCTTGCCCAGGGCCGCGTTGGCCCGGGCCAGCCAGGACTGGGACAGGCAATCCTTGATCATCTCCTCGGCCACCAGCCGCGCGTCCGTGTCGTTCCAGCGTCCGCTGATGTCGATGGTGGTGTTGACGTCTTCGCGCTTGACCGAGGTGGCGCAGCCGGCCAGCAGGACGGCCGCCAGCGCGACGGGAATCATGGCTCTGTTAAACATGGGAATCCTCCGGGTGGGGAAGAATCGGGCGGCCGCGCCGCGGGGCGCGGGGCTCCGGCGCGACGGCCGCTGGAGCCCCGGCCGCGGACGGCTTAGTGCTTGGCTTCTTCAGCCGACAGTTCGTCGAAGGCCTTGGCGGCGTTGGCCTTGACGTAGTCGCGCATCTTGGCGTCGAGTTCCTTGGATTCGTCCAGGCTCTTCTTGACCGCGGCCATGTCGAGCTTGACCAAAGAATACATGACCTGGCTGTTCGGGATGCTCCGGTCCACGTAGTGGTCCACGGGGATGGCGCCGATCAGGGTGAACTTGGCGAAGTTCTTCATGGTCTGGCTGACCAGTTGTTCCTCGCTGGACTTGTCCATGGCGCCCGCGGTGGTGGAGGCCATGTAGGACTTAGTCAGGGAGGTGACGTAGCTGTTCATGATCCGGGCGATCTCGGCCCGGCCCAGGTCGTCGGCGGCAGGCCGCGCCAGGCCCTGGTTGCGCACCCCTTGCAGGACGCCGACGCCGTAGAACACCTGTGTGCCGGAAGCGTCCTTGAATGCGCCGGTGCCCTTGTTGACCCAATCCGGGGCGTTCGGGACGATGGGGCTGGACTTGACGCTGGAGCAGCCGGCCGCAAAGGCCATGGCCGCGAAGACCAGCGCGCTCAATTTGGCGATCTTGTTCATTTGTATCCTCCTGGTAAGCGGACCGGAAACGGGCCGGCCAGCTCTCTTTACGCAGTCTATCATATTACGCGGCGGATTTTTTCAAGTCCGCTTGCCTGGTTGGACGCCCGCGGAGCCGGCAAGGTGTCGCCGCCCTTCTGCCGGCCATGGAAGCCTCTTTTGGATGTATTTTCGGTTAAAATCAGGCCATTGTATTGACAGGCCTGTGGCCGGACGCTATACTCTCTGGCGTCGGGAGGGAGGTTTGATGATAAAGGGACGACTGGTTTTGTCGGCGTGCGCGGGGGCGGCTTTGCTGCTGGTGGCGGGCCGGGCCCGGGCGCAGGATGAGAACGGCGACCAGTCGGCCGTCGGAGCCCAGGTGTCCTCGGATACGGCCAATATCCATCCCAACGCCGCGAGCATCGTCAACGCGGCCATGGCGGGTGCGGCCGGTGCAGCAGGCGCGGCCAAGACGGCCGGCGGGGCCGCCCTCTCCGCCCGGATCATGACGAATGCCGCGGTGGTGGCGGCGCAGATCGATTCCACAGGCGGCTACCGTTTCGACGGCCGCAACGATTGCTACGGATTCGTCCGGAGGACCTGGAATCCCGTTCTCGCAGGCATGAAGAAGTCGGCCCTTCCGGTGAACACCTATCCGGATAAGAGGTGGGCCAAAGTCACGTCCTGGGCCTTGCTGCTTCCCGGCGATGTGCTGGCGACGGCTCAAGGGCATTTCTGGGGAGGGACTTGGCACGGCGGCCTTTTCGCGGGCAACGCCAAGAGCGGCCCCCAGGTCTTCGATGACACGCCGGGCTGGGCCGCCCGGCCGCATCCGCTGTCCTGGGAGGCGGGCGTGTTCAAGTGGTATTACCTGCCGACCCACCAGCTCCTCCAGCAGTCCAAATAGATATGGTGAGGGGAAAGCTCCTCTTTTCCGCTTGCGCCGTGGCGGCCTTGCTGCTGGCGGCGGGCCAGGCCCGGGCCCAGGATGAGAACGGGGAGCAGTCGGCTGTCGGAGCCACAGTCTCCTCTGATACGGCCCCGGGCGAAAGCGCGCACTCGGCCAATCCCGGCATGAGCACCTCCGGCATGGTGAACGCGGCCATGGCGGGCGCGGCCAGTGCGATAGGCGCGGCGGGCGGGTCCGGGGCGGCCGGCGGGGCCGCCCTCTCCGCCAAAATCATGGCGCATGCTGCGGCGGTGGCGGCGCAGATCGATTCGACCGGAGGCTACCGCTTCGACGGCTACAACGATTGCTACGGTTTCGTGCGGCGGACCTGGAATCCTGTCCTCGAAGGCATGAAGAAGCCGGACCTGCCGGTGGATACCTATCCGGACAAGAGATGGGCCAAGGTCACCTCCTGGGCCGCGCTGCTTCCCGGCGACGTTCTGGCGACGGCCCAAGGGCATTTCTGGGGCGGGAGCTGGCACGGGGGTCTTTTCGCGGGCAACGCTAAAAGCGGCCCGCAGGTCTTCGACGATACGCCCGGCTGGGCCGCCCGGCCGCATCCGCTGGCTTGGGAGGCGGGCGTGTTCAAGTACTACTACCTGCCGACCCACCAGCTCCTGCAGCAGTCCAAATAGGCTCGGCCGGCGCCTCTAAAGGCGCGCAAAATTCCCGGTGTAAATTCGCAATGCAATTTTACGTCATGATGTAAATTTGCAAGCCCCGTCCAGGAGCCGCGAAGCGGCCCCCGCGGTCAGGGACTGCAGTTCGTGAAGAGGGTCCGGATGTCGTTGATATGGCAGGCTCGGATCTGGGTAGTGCCGCTGGTGACCGTATTGAAGGTGGAATTGATGTCGCAAGGGATGGTTGTGAGGCCGCATTTCCCGGAAATGAAAGAGCCGCTATATATGTGGGAGCCGGTCACATAGAAGAAAGGCGTGTCGAAAGCGGACTGCATCTGGGTTATGTCCACGGCGTGGATGACCTTCCCGGCCGCAAGCGTCGTATTGGTATAGGTAGCCGCCCCGGAGCCTCTCGCGGCACGGACATTGTCGGTATAGGTGCGCAATTCCGTGAAATCTCCCACCCGGATCACGGATTTCCCAGCGGTGACCGTTTGATTCCAGGTCGGCGTGGCGGCCACCGTAAAGGTGTTCACGCTCGACCAAGCGCCCCAAGTTCCAACGTTATCCATGATGCGGGCGCGGAGGTACCAGGTGCCTGTGTTCAGCGTGCAGCCTGCCCTGAATGTGACTTGGCTCCCGCTGCCGCCGGCGCCCATGGGGTAGAATTTGGCGGGCGTGCCGTAGCTGCACCCGGCGGCGGAGCCCGTGCAGCTGGAGTTTGTGCAACAGGCCCAGTAGTCGAATCCGGCGGAGGCTGAACAGCTCAACGCCGATGGCGGCGTGGTGCAGTTGGTGTTGTTGCATACCTGGACTTCGGCGTTATTGACAGGGGTATTGCTGACGGTCTCCGTGAAGGTGACCCAGGGATTGGTGTTGTAGGTCGTGCTGGCGTTGGCGGGCGTCAGAACGCTAACGGTCTGGGCGACGGCCCAGGGCGGCAAGGCCAGGCCAGCAGCCAGCAGAACCGCCAGGACGCATCTCATCTTATTGAGCATAGGTTGACAATCCCTCTAGCGTCCAATGGTTCTGGGCGAATAGCCTTGCCATCCGGTCCGTCTCCCGGCGCAGTGCTTTCTTGTCTCCCGAGGCTTTGCAAACATCCAGAAGATGAACCCAGGCTTCACTGTAGTCAGGCTGCAGGCCGACGGCCTGCCTGAAAAACCGGATGGCGCCCGCGTAATCCTTCCGGAGCGCGCGCATGGCCCCGAGCCGGTCGTAGACCTCCGGGGTCTCCACCAGGCGCAAGGTCTCGCGATAGGCTTGTTCCGCTCCGTTGATGTTTCCGAGGCGCTCGCGGCATTGCCCCAGGAAGTACCAGGTCAGGGGCTTGAGGAACGGGGAAGGCAGGGCCGCGGCGGCCTCGAGTTGGCCCGCGGCCGCGGGGAAATCCTTCGCATCGATCTGGGCCAGCGCCAGATGGTACCTGGCCCTGGGGTTGTCTGGCGCCACGCGAACCGCGGCGGAGTTAAGGGCGAGCATGTCGTGGAAGCGCGCGTTGGCAGACGCCGTCTGTGCCGCGTAGACGCATAACAGCAGGGCCGCCGGCAACCACGCCCAGCCGCGCCCGTGCAGGTTCCGCGCCGCCGAGGCCACCATCAGGCCGAAGCCGGCCATGGGCAGGTAAAGGTAGCGGTCGGCCAGCAGGTTGGGCAAGGGCAGTATGTTGCTGGCGGGCAGCAGGGCGATGAGGCAGAAGGCCAGGCCGAAGCGGAACAGGCGGTCCCGGATGATAAGGAAGATGGCCGCGATTGCGGCCAAAGCCAGGAGTATCGCCGCCGCCTGCCAGGCGAAGCGCGGCCCGAACAGCCGCATCTGGTATTCGATGGACAGGCCGGAGGGCCACAGGAACGCCTTGAGATAATGGCCTGCGGTCAGCAGCACGACCCGCGCATGCGCCGCGCGCGACTGTAATGGCGAGATTGCGTCTGTCAGGGAAGGGTAGACCGCGGCGTGCAGGAAGGGCGCGGACCATTTCCGCATGAGCCAGCCCGCGGCCATCAGCGCGACCGCGACGGCGGCGCCGGCCAGCCCGAGCCGGGCCCGGGCCGAAAGCCGGGGGCCCAGGAGCGCGCGGTAGAGGATGAGTGCCGCGGGGAACGTGACGGCGCTTTCCTTGGAGAGCATGGCAAGCACGCCCGCCGCGCCGCAAAGCCCGGCCCAAAGCGCCTTCTTCCAGAAGCCGACGGCCGCGTATGCCTGGGCGAAAGCGAGCAGGCCGAGCAGATAGAACAACGCCATGAGCAGGTCGGGCCTGAAGGATATGATGTCCACGGCTTCGGCCTGGATCGGATGCAAAGCGAAGGCCAGGCCCGCGGCCGCGGCCCAGGGCCGGGCCTCCTGGCCGCCGCCGAGCAATACCAGCGCCAGGAAGAAGACCAAGGCGCTGTCGGCGCCATGCAGGAGCAGGTTGGTCAGGTGATAGCCGGCGGGAGAGAGCTTCCAGAGCCGGCGGTCGGCCATGAGCGACAGCAGGGACAAGGGCCGCGTCGCGCCGCGCAGGCCCAGGGTGTTGAGGTAGCCCGCCGGCTTGAGCAGCATCGCGGCAGCCCCGGGGTCGGCAAGGTCCTGGTTATAGACGATGAGGGGGAAGTCGTCATGCACGAACGAGCCGCGCAGGGCCGGCGCGTGGAATGCGAAGGCCGCCAGGAAAACGGCGGCGGCGCCGGCCCAGGTCGCGAAGCTATGCGGCTTGATGGCTTCCCTATGCATCAGACGTTTCTCTTGCCTCTCATATTTTACGGCGCGTAGACCGCATAGAATCCCGCCGGCGAGGTCGCGGTGTAGCCCACCTGCAACTGGCCGGAGTTGGCGCTGCCGTCGAGTTTGCCCACGATGGGCGAGCCCACGCTGATTCCCGACGACGCCAGGACGCTGGAGCCCCCGGTGCCCGTGGCGGAGAATGTGATGGCCGCGGGAACACTATTGGACCACGTGGGTGCCGAGCCTGAGCCATTGGCTTGCATGAGGTAGCCCGAGGTGCCAGTGCCCACGGTTCCCATAACGCCGGTGGCGGAGAAGTACGGCACGCCGTTGGCCGCCGCAGCGTTGAGGGCGGCGCCGGTGCCGCCGTACTGCGAACCAACGGTGGTGGCGTTCCAGGTGCCTGCGGTCAGCGTGCCCACGCCCACGATGTTGGTGTAGGAACCCGATATGCTGGCCGAGGGGACGACGTTGGTCAGCTGGGTGGCGTCAAGCTTGCCGCCCGTGGTGGTCACGCGATTACCTTGGAGGTTGATCTGGCCGGCGCTGAGATACACGTCGGTCGACAAGGTGATCTGGTTCTGGAAGGTCTGCTGAGCGGACCAGGTGTTGGTGGAGCTGAGCAGCGAAGAGGAAGCTGCCGAGACCCAGGTCGGTGCCGAGCCTGTGCCGTTGGATTGCAGGATGTAGCCGGAGGCGCCAGTGGCGACGGTGCCCATGGTGCCGGTGCCAGAGAACCAGGGCATGGTGCCTTGGGCGGCGGTGTGGAGGTCCGCGCCGGTGCCGCCGTACTGCGAACCAACGGTGGTGGCGTTCCAGGTGCCTGCGGTCAGCGTGCCCACGCCCACGATGTTGGTGTAGGAACCCGATATGCTGGCCGAGGGGACGACGTTGG
>Ga0118677_10015947_pt1 | contig 10371 bp, 7 predicted proteins | sample AliMusrvi5mmetaG_FD_86154 | JGI IMG/M metagenome (GOLD analysis project Ga0118677, IMG submission 86154)
ATCCAGGATCAATTGCTGGCGGGTGGTGAGGCCATTGTCATCGGCAGGGCCATCGGGCAGTTCAGAGACGGTTGCTGGGGCTGCTGGAGAAAAGGGATCTTTCTTGCTCATGGATTAAGGGTAGGGGAAAGGGGAGAAAAAGTCGAACATATGTTCGAAATTTTCTTGCCAATGTCGGTGGGGTTATGTAATCTTCTCTTTAGAACAGGTGTTCGAATCCCCTCGAACGCCGTTTAAAGCAAGTGAAGGAGCTTCCCCAATGGCTACTAAGTTAACTGCACGAGGTCGGGGCGTCGTACGCGGCGCTGCTGTCGCATCGCTATTGATAGTGATTGGCGCTGGTTTTAGCGCTGTTGGTAATGCATCCGAGAAGGGCGTTCCGTCGACTCCTGCCTCTCAAGGCTACATCCGCGTGGTTGTCGCACCTGGTGAGACCTTGTGGTCACTCGCTTCAATGGTTGCCGGCAATGGCTCGGTGATCGCTGTTGAGCAGAAGATCGTCGATGCCAATCAACTCCAGTCAACCGATCTGGCTGCGGGGGATCGTTTGTGGGTTCCTGCTAAATAGGCTTTTATGCTCGGCGCTTTTCTGTTAGCCTTTGCTTATGGGCGATAAGGTAAAGAGTAAAGATTCTGGTTTTGGGGCGTCCACAGTCAGGGCCACCCGCAAGGGCCGCGGTAACTCTTCTCGATTAAGTTCCAAGCATCAGGTGACGATTCCGGTGGATGTGATGCGAGAGGCAGGATTAAAGGTGGGGGATGAAATTGTTTTTAAAGTGGAGAGCGGCAACATAGTTCTTAAATCGAGGCAACAAGAGTTAATTGATTGGGTCGCTGGATTTGAAGGAATTTATGAAGGTTATGACTTTGCAACAGAACGCGCAGATGCATGGCCGGAGTAATTCTAGATTCGGATGCACTTCTTGCCTTAATCAACAACACGGATATTCATCATGAAAGTATTGTAAATCGCATACTTCGCAGTGATGAAAGACTTGCAATCTCAGTTGTCACCTACTCTGAAGCGTTGGTGCGACCTCACGAAGTCAACAAAGCTGATCTCGCTATTACACAAATCAATTCACGTATCTCTGAAATTTTCGAAGTCACGAGGTCAATTGCTATTACAGCGGCAAAATTAAGGGCGACTTCAAAAATGAAATTACCGGACGCGCTTATTGCTGCCACCGCGATTGAGAAGGGGCTGACGCTTGTGACCTTTGACGAGAAGTTGGCGAAGGCTACCCCGGGGGCGGAACTTCTAACGTCATAGGGCCTACCCATGCGGGCATTGGCTCAGGGAATGTTCACGAAGGGCTGAGTGCTAGCCCGAAGGTGGCCTATTCCATACTGATTGTCTAAGTCGTATTCTCCCACCACGCGACATTGGGGTCGCACTCAAAGGAGAGAAAATGACCGATTACGTTGCCCCGGGGTTACCTGGCAGCAAGGCTGTTTTTAAGAGTAGGTACGACCACTGGATCGGTGGCAAATATGTTGCACCGACCTCTGGACAATATTTTGAAAATGTAACTCCCGTTACCGGAAAAGTATTTTGCGAAGTAGCTCGCGGTAACGCAGCAGATATCGATCTAGCACTTGATGCGGCGCACAAGGCGGCTCGCGCATGGGGCAAAACCTCTGCCACTGCTCGTGCGATTATCTTGAACAAAATTGCAGATCGCATGGAAGAAAATCTTGAAGCGCTTGCCGTTGCCGAAACATGGGATAACGGAAAGCCAATTCGCGAAACAATTAATGCAGATCTTCCTCTCGCAATTGATCACTTCCGCTACTTCGCTGGAGCGATTCGTGCGCAAGAGGGTTCACTCGGTGAATTGGATGATGACACGGTTGCGTATCACTTCCACGAGCCTCTAGGGGTTGTCGGTCAGATCATTCCTTGGAACTTCCCAATCTTGATGGCTGTTTGGAAACTTGCACCTGCGCTCGCTGCGGGTAACTGCGTGGTGCTAAAGCCAGCAGAGCAAACTCCAGCGTCCATTATGTTCTTAATGGATTTAATCCATGACTTACTTCCTGATGGTGTTCTTAACATCGTCAACGGATTTGGTGTCGAAGCTGGTAAGCCGCTTGCATCATCTCCTCGCATCGCAAAGATTGCATTTACAGGTGAGACCACAACTGGTCGCTTGATCATGCAATATGCATCAGAGAACATCATCCCTGTAACGCTCGAACTCGGTGGAAAGTCACCAAACGTCTTCTTCAACGATGTTGCAGCGCATGATGATGCCTTCTACGACAAGGCCCTAGAAGGTTTTACTCTCTTCGCCTTAAACCAAGGTGAAGTATGTACATGTCCTTCCCGTGGACTTGTTGAAGCTGGCATTTATGAGAAGTTCATGGGCGATGTAACAGCTCGCACAAAGGCTATTAAGCAAGGCCATCCGCTTGATCTTTCGACGATGATCGGTGCTCAGGCATCTAATGATCAACTTCAGAAGATCCTTTCCTACATTGAAATCGGAAAGCAGGAAGGCGCAAAGGTTGTTACCGGAGGCACCCAGGCCCATCTCGGAGGCGAATTGGAAGGTGGCTATTACGTCACGCCAACAATCTTCGAAGGTAACAACAAGATGCGTATCTTCCAGGAGGAAATCTTCGGACCAGTTGTATCGGTAACTAAGTTCGATGGTTTCGATCAAGCGATGGAGATCGCAAATGACACCTTGTACGGACTTGGTGCTGGTGTGTGGACTCGCGACATGAACACGGCATACCGTGCAGGTCGTGAAATCCAAGCTGGCCGCGTCTGGACAAACTGCTATCACGCATATCCAGCAGGAGCTGCGTTCGGTGGTTACAAGGCTTCAGGTATTGGCCGCGAGAATCACAAGATGATGCTCGACCATTACCAACAGACCAAGAACCTGCTAGTTTCTTACAACCCAAACAAGCTTGGATTCTTCTAAGCCGGCGGTTAAGAATTAGTTGTGTTTGAAGTTAACAGTTATATGAATTAAGGGGTGTTAATGGAAGTCCCGTCGCGCGTGGATTTCACGGAAGATGCAGCAGCGCTGTTGCGCAAACTTCGTGAAATTCATGGACCGTTGATGTTTCATCAATCAGGTGGTTGCTGCGACGGGTCTTCTCCCATGTGTTACCCAGCCGGTGAATTTAGAACCGGGGGACAAGATGTGCTTTTGCAAACGTTGCATGTTGATGGAATTGCCGAGCCAATTGATTTTTGGATGTCCGCTTCGCAATTTGAATATTGGAAACATACCCATCTGACCGTTGATGTTGTCGATGGGCGAGGTGGCGGATTTAGTTTGGAGTCGCCAGAAGGAAAACGCTTCTTGATTCGTTCGCGTTTATATAGCGATGCGGAGTGGGCGATCTTGGAGAATGAGCCAGTGGTAACGGGAGCTCGTTAAGCTCTATTAGACCGCCAGTCTGGGAAATGGCCCTCTATCGGAGCAAGATGAACATTTCTGGGAAATTGCTGCGACACGCCGATACTGGCCCCGCAAACCCTCAAGTGCGGGTGTACGGTTGGCACAACATATAGGGGTTAACCGCGATTTATGTTCCATAACTTGTGGTTTTCCACTAATGTCAGCGCCTCACGATAACTTCATGGTTCTCTTCCTCAAGGACCAGAAAAGCGCCTCGTAATTGAATATCAGCAAGTTTTAAGTACTAATTAAGGAGCAATTCACATGATCTGCCCATTCTGCCGGCACGACGACTCTAGAGTCGTTGATTCACGCCCTGCAGAAGAAGGCACCCTCATTCGCCGTCGTCGCGAGTGCACCTCATGTGGCCGTCGCTTCACAACATCTGAGACCTCAGTCCTCTTGATCATCAAGCGATCAGGTGCGACCGAGCCATTTAGCCGCGAGAAGGTCATCAACGGAGTTCGCAAGGCCTGTCAGGGTCGTCCAATCAATGATGATGATTTCGCGCTACTAGCCCAACGCGTCGAAGAAGCTCTTCGCGCCGATGGCCAAGCAGAAGTCGAAGCACAAGAAGTTGGCCTTGCAATCTTGGCTCCACTTCGCGAGCTCGATGAAGTTGCATACCTTCGTTATGCATCTGTCTACCGAAACTTTTCCTCTCTCGAAGATTTCGAAGGAGAAATTGCACTACTCCGCGCAGCTCCATCAAGCAGCGCGGTTATGAACTCCGCACAACTACCCTCAACAGCTACCCCAGCTGGCACCACAAACGACGCACCACTTTCATCAGCATCTAAATAAGGAGCACCACGCATGTCTATCGTCGATCGCCCATCCAAAGGCACAGATACAAAGAAGACTTTGGGTAAGGGTTTAACCATTGAACGCATCTACACCACCGAGGGCGTTCATCCCTATGACGAGGTCACATGGCAACATCGTGACGTCGTGCAGACCAACTGGAAGTCCGGAGAGGTTATCTTCGAACAAAAGGGTGTTGAGTACCCAGATTTCTGGTCAGTCAATGCATCGACCATCGTTACAACCAAATATTTCCGCGGTGCCGTGGGGTACGACAACCGCGAGTGGTCACTCAAACAAGTTATTGATCGCGTCGTTCTTACATATACAAAGGCCGGTAAAGAGTTCGGATACTTCGCAACTGATGCTGATGCAGAAGTCTTTGAACACGAACTTACCTGGATGCTCTTGCACCAAGTCTTCTCATTTAACTCACCAGTCTGGTTCAACGTTGGTACATCTGCTCCGCAGCAAGTAAGCGCATGCTTCATCTTGTCTGTTGATGACACCATGGATTCGATCCTCAACTGGTACCGCGAAGAGGGAATGATCTTCAAGGGTGGCTCTGGGGCTGGTCTTAACTTGTCTCGCATCCGTTCCTCTAAGGAGCTCCTCAAGTCCGGTGGAACCGCATCTGGTCCAGTCTCGTTTATGCGCGGCGCCGATGCATCTGCCGGAACCATCAAATCAGGTGGCGCAACACGTCGCGCTGCAAAGATGGTTGTCCTTGATGTTGATCACCCAGATATCGAAGAGTTCATCGAGACCAAGGTTCGCGAAGAAGACAAGATCCGCGCCCTGCGCGATGCTGGCTTCGACATGGACTTGGGCGGCAAGGACATCATTTCGGTCCAGTACCAGAACGCCAACAACTCGGTCCGCGTATCAGACAAGTTCATGCGCGCCTATGAGAACAACGAAGATTTCGGTCTAGTCGGTCGCGCTTCAGGAGAGGTCATCGAGACCATCGAAGCTCGCCGCTTGTTCCGCTTGATGGCAGAGGCTGCTTGGGCCTGCGCCGATCCTGGAATCCAGTACGACGACACCATCAATGATTGGCACACCAACCCAGAGACCGGGCGCATCAACGCCTCTAACCCTTGCTCTGAGTACATGTCACTCGATAACTCATCTTGTAACTTGGCATCACTTAACTTGCTCAAGTTCTTGCAGAGCAATGGTTCATTCGATACCAAGAACTTTGTCAAGGCAACTGAGTTGATCATCACTGCCATGGATATCTCGATCTGCTTCGCTGATTTCCCAACTGAGCCAATCGCACAGACAACCCGCGATTACCGTCAGTTAGGAATCGGCTATGCCAACCTCGGTGCCCTCTTGATGGCATCAGGTCTTGCTTATGATTCAGATGGCGGTCGCCAACTTGCTGGTGCGATCACGTCACTCATGACTGGTACTTCCTACCGTCGTTCTGCAGAACTCGCTGGGATCGTTGGTCCTTATGCTGGTTATGCACGCAACGCACAGGCACACACCCGCGTCATGCAGAAGCACACCAACGCATCTGCCAGCGCTCGCACCGTCACCACACTCGATGCCGATGTATGGCAGGTTGCTAACCAAGAGTGGGCCAAGAACCTGGAGATCGGTGCCAAGAATGGCTGGCGCAATGCGCAGGCTTCAGTACTTGCTCCAACTGGAACCATCGGTTTGATGATGGATTGCGATACCACTGGTATCGAGCCAGATCTTGCACTCGTTAAGTTTAAGAAGTTGGTCGGCGGCGGATCTATGCAGATCGTTAACCAAACCATCCCAATGGCGCTTCGCAAGTTGGGTTATACCGAAGAGACAATTGAGGCGATCGTTGAATTCATCGCTGCAAACGGCAACGTGGTGGATGCTCCTGGCCTCAAGCCAGAGCACTACGACATCTTCGATTGTGCAATGGGTATCCGCTCAATCAGCGCAATGGGCCACGTTCACATGATGGCTGCTTGCCAACCATTCTTGTCAGGTGCGATCTCAAAGACCGTCAACCTTCCATCAGATGCCACCGTCGAAGAGATCGAAGAGGTCTACTACGAAGGCTGGAAGCTTGGACTTAAGGCACTTGCCGTCTACCGCGACAACTGCAAGGTGGGTCAACCACTTTCAACCGGCAAGGGCGATAATAAGGGCGAAGATGCTAACAAGTCAGCATCAGTTGCTGGTCCTGCGGTAGCAACCCGCAAGCGTTTGCCTAAGTCACGTCCTTCGATGACAACATCATTCTCAGTCGGAGGCGCCGAGGGTTACATGACCGCTGGTGCATATGCCGATGGCGCACTCGGTGAGGTATTCCTCAAGCTTGGCAAGCAGGGTTCAACTCTTGCTGGCGTGATGGATGCATTCTCAATCGCAGTATCTATCGGTCTGCAATACGGAGTGCCACTTGAGACTTTCGTCGAGAAGTTCACCAACCTACGCTTTGAGCCAGCTGGTATGACTGATGATGCAGATATCCGTATCGCACAATCGATGATGGATTACATCTTCCGTCGCTTGGCGTTGGATTACCTCCCATTTGAAACTCGCTCCGGTTTGGGCTTGTACACCGCATCAGAGCGCGCTCGCGCTTTGGAGTCAGGTGAATACACCCAGGATGAGGTTGCAGCCCCAAAAGCAGCAGCTGCTCCTGTGGCAGCGCCTGCGGTTGCAAGTAAGCTGGCCTCAGTAACAATCGAAGCAAAGCCTGTCGATAACGGCCTTGCCGGAGTCGGTTCCTCGATGGAGCTCTTCGAGAAGATGAGCGGTCAATCATCAGATGCACCACTTTGCATGACCTGCGGAGTGAAGATGCGTATGGCTGGTTCATGCTTCGTCTGCGAAGGTTGCGGCAATACATCTGGATGTTCATGATCCGTCGCTAGGTAGATAGTAAGAAAAGGCCCTGGGAGAAAATTTACCCAGGGCCTTTTCGTTAGTTTAACAATCTCATTGGGTTAAGGCACCGGCGAAGCTTGGATTGATCGCGGCTTCCTGGAATTCCAGCGAGCACGATAATTCACACAGATTTGGACGAGTTATCTACACAAATAATCTAAAGCACTATATCTTTAGTCGTTAATGGAGAGCAGCAGACTGCGATTTAGAAATTCCGTCCTGCATCAGTTGATGACACAAAAGACTCGGCGGGGATTTTTTCGGGGGAGACGTATGAAGATGGGCAAAGTGTTTAGATTTGCATTCTTTACCGGAGGTATCTTTGCTCTTGTAGGAGTACTTAATTCGACCGCACATGCCTCAACATTTCCTAATTTTCCTGAATTTGGCGGAGAAACAAGGTTGATCACGCAAATTGCTATGAGAAATCCAAATTCCATATACCAACAAAATTTGATCCCCTTGGCGCCGATTAGAGTAGCAAATTTAAATTCAGCTTTAATTCCTACTTTTGGATCCATAACGCCAACTGCCGATGGTTTTACCTTTTCAGTGACGAACTTCGATCCCAATTTCACTTGGAACGTAGTGGCCTCAAATTCGGGGAGAGTTAACATCGATGGCACTGGTCTAGTAACCGTCTCCGGACTCGCTCCAGCTACATCTTCTACTGTCACAGTCACTGCTACTCAAACTGGTTTTACTGATGGAAGCGCAGTTTTGACAAGCATGTCCGCCTTGCCAGCAACGGGAACTACCACCCTTAACTGTCCGGGTGGCGTAACCTACTCTGTTCTAATGCCCGCTGGAATAGTCACCGCAAATTCGAGCTGTGCAGGAAACCTAATCGTGAATCAACAAGTGAAAATAATTAACGACAATGCTTTCAGATTTGACACGTTGCTAACCGGAGTGACTCTTCCAGCTTCTACAACTTATATTGGTGCAACTGCATTTTGGAACACATCGCTAGTCAACGTAACTTTACCTCCAGCGGTTACATCTATTGGCCTTGGCGCCTTTGGCGGAGATAACTATTTAACTACAGTCATACTTGGATCTGGAACTCTTTCGCTTGGAGCAGAATGCTTCGGTGCCGATCCAGTTCTATCATCAGTGACTTTGAATGCGGGCTTGACCACTATTTCCGATATTGCATTCTCCACCGATCCCTCATTGCATTCCATAGTTATTCCCGATTCGGTGACCACAATGGGAATATCAGTATTCGCAAACTCTGGATTAACTTCGGCAAATTGGCCAAGTGGTTTGACGAATATCCCCGCGAATACTTTTTCCCAAGATCATCTCACCAATTTCACTATCCCTTCAGGTGTGCAAACCATTGGCTCGTATGCTTTCTACCAAAATGCTTTAACAAATATGACAATTCCTGCAACCGTATTATCAATTGGCGATTACGCCCTGTACGGATATTTGGGCTCCTCGTTAACTTTGCCAACGTCAATTTCTTCAATCGGAATTGATTCCCTTGCGAGTATGCCAAATATAACAACTCTAACCTTGCCTGACTCTGTCTATACGGTTGGCGCTTCTGCGCTAGCAGGAGATACTGCATTAACGAGTGTGACATTGAGCGCCCACATGGCCAACGTTCCAAGCAATCTATTATCGGGGACCGCCATATCTGCACTTTCAATTCCGGCTGGAGTTACCTCACTCGATTTGTTTTCGCTGGCGGGAATGACGCAATTGAGCTCAATCACTCTCCCAAGCAGTCTTACGACGATTGGTGCATACGCATTTCAGGGAGATAACAGTTTACTCGCGTTACATATCCCATTCAATGTCTATTCGATTAACTCATATGCTTTCTATAGCGCCTTGTCGCTGAGTTCACTTATCATCGACGGTCCTTTGACCTCCATTGCGCCGAATTTCGCTTCCAGCGATCCCTCACTTACATCGGTAACGCTACCTCCCACGGTAACGACGATTGATTCAACCGCTTTTTCGGCAGATCCTTCTCTTGCCAGCATTGTTTATTGCGGCCATGCGAGTGGATTACCTATTGCTCCTTCGTGTACAAATCCGCTTCCTACCCCCACCATTGGTCAACCGATTCTCGCTCTAGATGGTGCCAAAATCCAAATTACGAATTTCGATAGCAACGCTACTTACCAATTTGTAGCTATTTCTCCTCAATATTATTTCGTTGATTATTTGGGACGAATTAATGGTGGAGCTGGATATGCCAATTTGGGAACGGTGAGTCTAAACACTTTAGACGGAGTCGTTACGGTTTCAGCTTTACCTCAACTTGCAGCATTCACTTTAGGTGTCATAGTGTCAAAATCAGGATTTCAATCAGGTGGATTCACTACTAGCCAAATGACGACTGCTTATTCCGGGGCAACTCCTTTTACTCCAACATTCTCGAATTACCAACCAACATCCGATGGTTTTACGGTTGACATAGCAAATTTAAATTTCTATTACTACGCAGGACCAACGAGTTACTATTACACCCTCAGCGATTCTGCAGGTGGGAATATTGCCGTTACAAATAATCGCACGGCTACTGTCACTGGTTTAGCGCCGGGCACGGTATCAACGCTCACAGTTGTGACGGCGCCATCCGCGACTGGATTTCTCTTTCCAGTCTTAATAACCACTTCAAATCCGGTGACAACTTTAAACTCTGCCCTTACTCCTACCTTTGGAACCCCTACTCCCACTGCGGGTGGCTTCACCGTTCAGACCTCTAATTACGATGCTAATTACACCTGGGCTGGAACAGCTACTGCCTCGGGAAGTGTTGCTATTAGTAACACTGGTTTAGTGACCGTCACAGGTGTTGCCCCTGGAATCGCATCGACTGCAACCATCACCACCACCCGCACCGGCTATACCGGCGGCAGCGCCACTGTGAGCGCGACATCGATGAGCAATACCCCGCCTCCTTCCAATGGTGGTGGGGGATTCCCACCTCCACCACCTCCAGCGCTATCGAGTGATGCAACCCTTTCCAAGTTCACTATCAATGGAACTGACGCACTTGCTGGTGGGCTCATCGTCAGCGTTGATAATGGAGTGAGCTTTGTAGTGGTGGTTGCTACCGCGAAGGATGCTGGTGCTAAAGCGGCAATAACTGGGGGCTCTCAATTGGTTACGGGCAAGAATCAAATTGTCGTAAAGGTCACTGCCGCCGATGGAACGGTGAAGAGTTACTCGGCTGAGGTAGATGTTGCGGATCCTGCTCCGACACCAACTCCCACACCAACCCCAACTCCCACAC
>Ga0118677_10014653_pt2 | contig 10370 bp, 5 predicted proteins | sample AliMusrvi5mmetaG_FD_86154 | JGI IMG/M metagenome (GOLD analysis project Ga0118677, IMG submission 86154)
CCAACGACTAGATCGGAGCAAGCGTTCGACAGCATCAGGTTGAGTCCGCGATCCTCGCCGCCCCGGAAGTCGGTTCTGATGCCGACCACACGCTTGCCGCGCCCGCGAGCGTATCCCATTTCGAAGCAAGTACCTGAGTCGGAATCCGATCCGTCGAGAATGGCGACGACGACGCTACAACTGTCGAGCGCGCCCATCAGGCACGCAAACATCTTCTGCGAAAAATCTGGGGCGTCCTGAAACTCCTTGTCGTACCGCTGCGGAAGAAAGACATTAAGAGCAGGGCAAAGGCGCTCAAGTTCAGCGGCAAGTCCTTCGTTGAACTGCCGTTCCGCGAGCGTAAATACTGGTCCTGCCAAATAGATCATCATCGCTGATACCCCTCGGATAATCGTGTCGTCTGCCGTCACTTGGCCGGGTTGATCAGGCGTCCCATGAACAGTATGCTCCCAGCCTTCGTGTCACGGATCAAGAACAGGAAAGGATGATCGGCGCGGAACACCGGAATTGGCTGTGGGAGACGTGCTGACATGGCTATCATCACCACGCCCGTGGCAGCGGCAGCCTCCGTGCCCTCCTCGTTGACGTCCACATACGCCTTGTGTAGCACGGCGGAGATGTAGAGAGATTCCGTGCTGCTAATGCCCGAGAAGTCGGCCTCCCGTGTAAACGCCCGCTTCATCCCCATCGCCTCCAGCGTCGGGTTCAGGCCGAAGGAAGTCTCCAGCTTGAACTTGGGCAGGTAGGCGTTGACCTCGCGGACGTGCAGTTCGGACATCAGTGCGGCTAGCTTATCGACCGTGAGCGACTTTTCCAGTTCCGGCAACCCGTCCACGGTCTTCGGCAAGAGCACGACCATGGACAGTTCCCGGCCCGCGTAGGGGAGTTCCAGCACCTGGAATATTTCCTCCTCCGCGTAGCCCAACTTTGTCTGCTGGTGCATCAGCGGCACCTTCATCTTCCCCTGGACAGAAACAGCGAAGTCCTCCTCCCGCGTGTTCCGTTTGTCGAACGGCTGCACCCAGTCCCCCTTGAAGTACACGGCATTGGTCAGCACCAGCCGGGTCATGGCATCGAGCGAGCTAGATGGGATGAGGTCCTTGACCTTGTCGTTGGTCTGCTGTTCCACCCAGCGGTTGATCTCTCGACTGGCAGCCTCCGCCCGGGCAAAGTCTACCAGCAACATCTCGGCTCCGTACTGCTGGCGCGTTAGGGCAAGGAACTCCGGGCGGATCGAATAGCCCTTCTGTCCCCACAACCTATTGGCCACGCGGAGTTGATAGGCCCGCTTCTCGCCAACCGCGTTCCATTGCTCCAGGAGTTGATGATAATGGGCGTGGGCCTGTGTCAGGTCCGCGTCGAGCTGCAACACGTTGGCCATCTCGGACTGCGTTGGGCCGCGAGCCCCGGCAGCCGTCATGGCCAATGCCACCGAGATGCTGGTGGGCGAAAAGAAGAGGTTCTTGCCCGCCTGCTCCCGGTCCAACTGACCGTACAAGTCCACGGCGAATTGCTTGTCGCCTCGGACGATAGTGGTGTTGTCGGGCGGCTTGATCTGCGCGGCGGATGTCTCGCTGCTCATGTTCACTCCCAGGGAAAAGAGCAGCAGGCCAATGGTAAGTCGCATGGCGGTTCCTCCTGCTGAAACGGAATACGGTTGTGGATAATAGACTTCCCGGCACCCATGATTCTATGACTGGCCGGGAAGGTTGGTCAAATATCCGCGATGTTAAGCTAGGTAATGTCCGTTTACGACTCTTGAAGGCCCGCTGGCGGCCATCCGGCCGGGGAGGCAGGTTTCCGATGTGCAGACGCCCAACAGTGTCCCAGATACGGGCTCACGTTTCTTAGTGGCCTTCTGGTGAGTTGAACGGCTCTACCGGCCGTCTGATGCCCATCCTGGGCATTGCGATTGCCCTTGTCCCCGCAGAGCATCTGCGACATAATCCGCCCCCTTTGAAACGCATCGACGGGCTTCACGACGGGCAGGGCCTGCGACGGTTTCTCGAAGATCGGCAGCATGATGATTTTGTTAGGCAGGGACGCAGGCAGTACGAAGATCCCATGGTTACCAACCATGGGGAGGGCGCTGGCCCACCGCAACTTCCGGCTCTTCACCATCGGCCAGGGCATCTCGGTCGTCGGCACTTGGATGCAGCAGATCGCTACGGTCTGGCTCGTCTACCGGCTGAGCAACTCCTCATTGCTGCTCGGCCTGACCGACTTCGCGTCACAGATCCCTGCGGCCCTCGTTCTGCCGGTGGCGGGAGTCCTCACCGACCGCTGGAACCGGCATCACACCATACTGGCCGCGCAAACCTTGGCGATGGTCCAGGCCTTCCTGCTCATGGCCCTGACGCTCACAGGGCTCGTCAGCGTCTGGCAGGTCATCCTGTTGGGCGCCTTACTGGGGCTGGTCAATGCCTTCGACGTGACCGCCCGGCAGACCTTTGTCATCCAGATGGTCGAGCGGCACGAGGACCTTGCCAATGCCATCGCCATCAACTCGTCCGTGTTCAACGCCGCAAGGCTCATTGGCCCCGCCATCGCCGGGTTCGTGATCGGAACCTTCGGCGAATGCCCCTGTTTCTTCCTCAACGGACTGAGTTACCTGGCGGTCCTGGCCTCGCTCCTGTTGATGCGCGTATGGCCTATCGCCAAGCCCGTCTCCAGCATGGGAATCTTCGCGGGGCTGGGCGAAGGCTTCGAGTACGCGACCGGCTCGATGCCCATCCGCACGCTCCTGTTGCTGCTGGGCCTCGTGAGCATGATGTCCGCGCCGCTGACGGTGCTCATGCCCCCGCTGGCCACCGAGGTCTTGCACGGCGGGCCGCACACACTGGGCCTGCTCACCGCAGCTCTGGGCGTCGGTGCCCTGGCGGCAAGCCTGTTTCTGGCCGCCCGCCAGAGCGTCGTCGGCCTCAAAACAGTGATTGCCGTGGCGACCGGGGTATTCGGCATGGGATTGGCCGGAATATCCTTCTCCCACACCCTCTGGACATCCCTGGTCCTGCTGGTGGTGACCGGGTTCGCCATGGTGGCCCAGATGGCCGCCAGCAACGCCGTGTTGCAATCCATCGTCGAGGAAAGCAAGCGGGGGCGGGTGATGAGTTTCCAAGCGATGGCTTTCTTCGGCATGGGGCCCCTGGGGAGCCTGCTTGCCGGATGTCTTGCCAGTACGCTCGGCACGGCGGCCGCCTTTCTGATCTGCGGCATGGTATGCGTGACGGGGTCGCTGGTCTTCGCTGCCCTGCTGCCCGAATTGCGAAGGACGGTGCGACCTATCTACGTCATGGTCGGCATCCACGAGCATCACCGCCCCCGGAACTGGCTGGACCTGATGGACATGAACAGCGGGAAGAAGTACACCTGCAGCCCGGAGAAGGTCGAGAGCGTGCTGGGCCGGATCGACATCAGCCGGCAGCGGCCGTACATCCTCAATCACCTGCCCCGGCAACCATGCGCGCGTCGGATAGAGATTGCCATTGCGCCTGGCATAGTGCAAGGTGCGCCAGGATCCGGTGCCGTGCTCGACCTCGTTCATCTGGCCGCGCAACTCGTGAATATAAGCCGCTTCCCCATGCAACAGATCGCCAAAAAGCCCCAGCCGACAGAGATTCAGACAAAACAGTTCCTCGCGTCCGTAGCAGCAGTTTTCCATCATCATGCAGTGCTTCTGCGTCTTTTCAGAAGTTTCCACCAACTGCCAGCATTCGTCGAGAGTGACGGCGGCGGGCACTTCGGTAAAGGCATGCTTGCCGGCCTGCATGGCATCGACGCACATCCGAGCATGCCATTCCCACGGCGTGGCGATGATGACGATGTCGATGTCGTTGCGCTCGAGCATCCGCTTGTAATCCTCATCGCCGTTGCCATAGGCGACGGGAGGTTTGCCACCGCTCTTGGCCGCATTGGCACAAACGCTTTTGAGCGTCGGCTCGTGATTGTCGGCAATCGCAACGACCTCGACACCCGCGAAGGTTTTCATCTGGGCGACATGACCCGACCCACGCGCACCTACGCCGATAAACCCAACCCTTATGGTCTTCAGCGGTTTTCCGCTCAAACGCTCGGCCACAGGCGGATCGCCGGCGGCCCATATTTCACTTGCTACCGCGAGCGTAGCGCCGGCGCCGGCCAAAACCCTGAGAAAGTCACGTCGGGACGGTTCGGGATGGTTCATCGATATAAACTCCGAAAAAAACGGATTGAATTCAGCATACCTGAGAGTCTGAGCGATCGCCAATCATCATGCAAAGACGGTAAAGTGTGACTTCAGGGCAACCTTGACATATCTTATCAAAGCTAATAATCTGAGCAAGTACCGTTGCAGGGAAAATCAGGAAAGGATGCGCCGATGAGCCAGTCCACTACGTTTTGACCGTCGGGATCTGACTCTCCGTGGAGATCCGCGATGCCCAAGAAAAAAATCAGAATCGGCATTCATGGCGACACGCCGGACGAACTCGTCGAGCGGCCCTTGGCGGGGCTGCTCGAATTCGCCGCCCAGCGGCGGAACATGATGCTCTGCGATTGCCGCATGTCGTTGGAGGAGTACGATTTCCGCACGAACGACCCGCCCTGGAAAGGCCGGGTGGATGGCGTGGTGCTGACGATCGGATTGCAGCGGCCCGCGACAGCCAACGATATCGCCCGCTGGATCGCCCGCGGCGGCGTGCCCGTGGTGAGCACGTCCTCCGACATCATCCACCCGCGAATTCCCTTGGTCTGCATGGATGTCGCCTCCCTTGCGCAACTGGCAACCGATCACCTGGTGCAGTGCGGCTGCCGGAGTTTTCTGTATGCGGGTTATGCCTTGTCGATGGGGTCTCGCCGCCGCGCCGTTGCCTTCCGCCGCGTGCTGGCCGAGCGGGGTTTCAAGCTCGTCACGTTTGACTTCACGAGCAAGTGTGAGAACGGAACCGAGAGCGCCCTCCAGGCCGACGACGCCCGCAAGCTGGCCCCGCTGCTTGAAGCAGCGGCGAAGCCGCTGGGCGTCCTTGCGCTGGGCGATCCGTTCGCGCGCGGAGTGCTGCGGATCTGCGATTCGCTGGGGCTGCAAGTGCCCCGGCAGGTGGCGATTGTCGGCGCGAACAACACGCCCCTGGCTTACGCCCAGTGGCCCACGCTGACCAGCATCTGCTACCCCGGCGAAGTGGTGGGCCATCGGGCCGCGACCCTCCTCTTGGAACTGATCGCCGGCGCCCCGCCGCCGCGGCGTCCGATCGAGATTCCCGCCCCCGGGTTCGTGGTCCGCGAGTCGACCTCCGGCTCGGTCGAGGAGGGGGACGAAATGGCCAAGGCTCTGGAGATGATCCGCCGCCAGGCGTGTACCGGGCTGAAGGTGAATGACCTCGTCGAGTCGCTCTCCCAATCGAAACGCTGGCTGGAACTGGCCTTCCGCAAAAACCTGGAACGGTCGCCCCGCCAGGAGATTCAGCGCGTGCAACTGCTGCAAGCAAGGCGGTTGCTCGAGTTGACCGACCTGACGATGACGCAGATTGCCGGAATGGTCGGCTTCGCGGAGACCTCGGGGCTGACCCACTTCTTCCGGAAACATACGGGTTACTCACCGACCGAGTATCGCGAATGGGCGCATGGCGTGCGAGGCGTGCCATGAAACTTCATCATTTCAACAGGGCCACGAACCCGGCCTGCTCAAAATGCTTGTCCCCCGTCAGAGCTTCGGCGATGCCTTCCTTTTGCATCACAACGAAAGAAAGGCAGTCGGTCAGTGACCAGTATTTGTCGGGACGCTGCCGAAAAAGGTTGATGCCGGCCTCAAGTAACTCATCGCCGCATCCAATCACCGTGATGTTTGGGTCGGCCCGTAGGGTATCCAAAGTTGCCAGAAAGGCGGGCCGATTCGCGAGGTTTGCCAGACCATCCCCCAATTCGATCAAGATCCAGCCGGTCGTCACCATCCGCCCACGGTAGGATTGAGGGAAAGCCACCGCTCTCTCATGGGCCAGGTCGCGATCGTTAAGCAGTGCGAAGAAGTAAAAAGAATCGGCAAAAACCGTCCTCATCGCTTTGGTGTCCCGTGGATGTAATGATCGTGTTGTGCCGCGAAATCCTCGGGAAGATCCCCCGCGATCCCGGCCAGCTTCAGCAGACCCAAGAGCGTCGGCCTCGCTTCAACCTTCGCGGACTCCGCCACAACCTTCACCCGAGTACCCTCAGGTAACACGGCCCCTTGTTCCAGAACAATAGTGCCGTTTTGTACAATGCCATCGAGTGTCATGGTATCTTCTCCGATTGTCCGTCTATTATATCATGTCGGAGTTGCCCGGTGGCTCACTCTCTGCTAGACGAAATCTTTTTCGTTACCCATTGTCCCGCGATCCCCCCTTGCGACTGGCAAAGTCCGATCTCTTGCGTATTAGCGAGACCCGGGGTAAACGGATTAGATTATCAACGACCTCTCGAAGGGGTCGCAGCCGGGCCGCGTTGTGACCCCTCCGAGGTCGGAATACGCGTCGTGCCTTGAAACCGGTGGTGGCGTCGCCGACCATGATGCGCATGGTACCCGCCCCGCAACCACAGGCTAATCGCTGGCATCCCTCGGCATGTGGGAAAGGTTCGTCTCTAATCCATGAACAGCCGCGGATTGAACTTGAACTGCTCGCACAACTTTCGCAAGTGCTCCACGGTCAGCGACCGTTCGCCCCGAAGAATCTTTGACCCCAGGGTAGCCACTGCGCTGCCAACCCTGGACTAGAGGATATAACGCCGATGGCTAGGGAACAAACAAAGAATTGCGCGTTGGAGCAAGACATGCCTGCGCGTTTCGGGTACAATCGAAAAAATAGGCCGGGGGTCGGGCAAGCGTAAACTGAAAAAATGGCAAACGAAATATTTTGCGCGTTGGAGCAAGACGTGGCTGCGCATTTCGGGTATAACCAGAGTAGCGTAGCCCGCATGCTGTGAGCGGGATGACGATGCGGGTTCGGCACGCGGGGTGAGATCAATACGCGTTGCGGAACCGAGGAAGCCGTGGCATTTTATGGGACCGGGTGTTTCCGGCCGACCGAGGTTTCCAAACCTTGTCTTTGCCCTCATGGCAGAAAGATAATAAGAAGGGTTTCTACAATGAGAACAAAGAATCTGAGTTTGCTTGGTTTGGCGGCCCTTTCGGCCGCGTGTCTGCTGGCCGTTTCTGGCGAGGGCCGCGCGGCGCAGACTACCCGATGGTGGTACCCGTCAGGCGTCGCAACTTGGGCAGATAACAGTGGTACTGGTGACGGTCTTCTTACTGTTACCGATGAAATTGTCATCGGGTCCAGTTCTTACGGACCAGGCACGCTCAATCAGACGGGTGGTATCATCACCGCATTGACTGCTAATACTGGGATGGGGCAGGGTGCCACGGGTGCATGGAATATGTCGGGGACTGCTAGCCTTATTGCGAAAGACGTGGTTCTTGGTCGATGGGGTAGTGACAGCACGTTGAGCCTGACCGATAACGCTAACGCAGCCCTGACTGGTTCTCTGATTTGCGGGCAAAATGCAAATAATGAACTCCTCCTTTCAGGGGCTGCCTCATTTAGCGCGGCTGGCCTTGGCAGCTTCAGCTACCCCGACGAATACATTAGCTTTGCCAGCGGTTCCGCGGCCCAGCTTGCGATTACCGGTAAGGACCAGGCGTACTATGCAGGCTTGGTCAGCGGCGGCTATATCCGCGTCGATGGAGCGGTGCAAACCAACTTCGACAATTTCCTGGTTTCGGGCAACGTGTTGTCGCTCAAGCCCTCTTTCATTTGGAGCGGCACGAACAGTGCTCTTTGGTCCGATGGAAGCAACTGGAGTTCCTCGCCAGCGCCGGGCACGGGCCAGGGCGCGATGTTCAACAACTCCGGCGGCAGCACGAACGTGGATCTCGGGACGGGCGTCACCGTAAAGACTATCATCTTCAACACGGCGGATGCGGCACCTTACACGATCGGTCTGGCGGGAAGCCAGACGCTCACCTTGAATCCCGGCGGCGCGATCGGGGTGAATTCGACCGTAACCAACAGCCAGACGATCAACGCCAGCGTCGTCCTGGGCGACTCCAGCGGGGCCAGTGCGTACACCTTCACCAACGACAGCACCGCGCCCGGCCAACTCCTGACCTTTGCCGGTTCGGTGAGCAGCGCAACGACCGGGACGAAAACGCTGACGGTCAGCGGTTCCGGCAACACGACGATCAACGGCACTATCGGCGACGGTTCGGGCGGAGGCGCGGTTGCCTTGACCAAGGCCGGCAACGGCACGCTGACGCTCTCCGCAAACAACACGTATAGCGGGCCGACCGCGATCAACGCCGGTACGCTGTCGGTGGGCCATTCGCTCGCCCTCCAGCAGACCACCGTGAACGTGAGCGGCACGGGAACCCTCGATTTGAACGGCCTCTCCGTCACGCTGGGCGGGATCACAGGCAGCGGGAACGTGACTATTCCCGCGAGCACGACCCTCTCGGTCGGCAACAACAACGCCTCGACGACCTACTCCGGTTCCTTCGGCAGCAACGCCAACGCCAACCTGAACAAGACGGGCACCGGAACACTTACGATCTCGGCAAGCCAAGGTTATGGCGGCAGCACCACCATCAGCGGCGGCGGCTCGCTGAAGTTGCAGGGAAGCGCATACCGTTATTACGAGTTTGTTCCAGTCCTGACTAAGAATGGTGATCTCCTCGGCAGCGGAGGCCAAATACAACTCGACGAGTTTCAACTCTTCTCGAACGGCACCTGGATCTCGGGAGGAACCGCAACCAGCCCCGGTACCGGTGGATGGGGTGACGGCGCTCCGAGCCACGCGAACGACAACGACCTTGGCACCAAGTGGGGAGGTAACGGCATCCACCCCTTGATTTACGACTTCGGCACGCCGCAGGCGTCCAATATGTACAACTGGGCCACCGGGAATGATTCCATTGGCCGAGACCCGGTGAGATGGATGATCGAAGCGAGTAACGATGGCAGCAGTTGGACGGTCCTTGATGACAAGTCGGGTTCTACCCAATCCGTTACCGATAGTCGCAATACCTGGGTGGCCTCCGGCGCGAGTCGGTATTCCGGCTGGACGTTGGGATCCAATGGCGGTGGCAGCGATCTCCTGCCGATCGGCACGACCCTCTCGATCGGAGTGGGTTCCTCCCTCGACCTCAACGGCGTCAGCCAGCAGCTTGGCTCGCTGGCAGGCTCCGGCACGGTAACGAACACCGGCGGGGCCGCCACGCTGACTGTCAACGGCGGCACGAGCACGATTTTCAGCGGAGTCGTCAGCGACGGGGGGCCGACCAACAAGACCGCCCTCACCGTCTCCGGCGGCACGCTGACGCTCTCCGGCGCGAGCACCTACTCGGGTTCCACTTCCATCACCACCGGGATGCTCCGCGGCGGGGCCGCCTTAGCCTTCTCGGCCAGTTCCACCGTGACCGTAAGCGGCGGCACGCTCGACACCGGGGCCTACGACCAAACCGTCCAATCCTTGACGATCGGGTCGTCGGGAACACTGGATCTTTATGTCGGGAATATTTTGACGAGCAATGGCATCCCCAACTTCGACGGTACGCTCAATATTTCCGGTTTCAAAACCAGCCTTGCGTTCCCGCTGAAACTCCTGGACGGCTATAGCGGCTATTCTTCGAGCAATGGTACGTTCGGCACGGTCCACGGCCTCACTGCCGGATATACCTTGCAGTACAACTCCGGTGAACTCGACATCGTCGGCAGTGCGGTTTCATCCGTCTGGACGGGCGCCGACGGCCCGATCTGGAGCCATACGGGCAGTTGGACGGGCAATGTGCCCGATCGCCCATCCGCACAGGCCGTAATCACTCAGTCCACCAGCAGCGATTTGACGATCACGCTGGACGGCGCGAAGACCGTCGGCACGCTGGAATTGGGTTCCGGCACGGCGACCGCGGGCTACAAGCTGAGCGGCGGCAGCGCGGACATCTTGACCTTCGACAATGACGGCCTCAGCACGATCGCGGTGAACGACGGCAAACATTCCATCGATGCCCCGGTCCATCTGACCCACGGCCTCGCGGTCAGCGGCAGCGGGATGCTGGCCCTCAGCGGCAGCATGACGGGAGTCGGCCCGTTGACCATGAGCGGCGCCAACGGCACGCTGGTCCTCAGCGGCACCGGCCTTTATAGCGGCGGCACGATCGTGAATGCCGGTATCCTGGCCGTGAAATCCAGCACCGCCCTGCCCGACGGGCAGAGCTTGACCGTCGGTGCGGGCGGAACGCTCATCTTCGATCCCTCGTTCGCTGCCTCCTCGATCCAATCGGCCGCGCCCCTGATGAGTGCGGTCGCGCCCGTTCCCGAGCCGGGCACGCTGGCGTTGTTGCTGGCGGGGCTGGTGGTGGGGGTGGG
>Ga0118677_10015948_pt1 | contig 10370 bp, 10 predicted proteins | sample AliMusrvi5mmetaG_FD_86154 | JGI IMG/M metagenome (GOLD analysis project Ga0118677, IMG submission 86154)
CTTATGAATTTAAAAGAAAACAACTCAACTATTCTTGTCACCGGCGCTGACGGCTTCATTGGATCCCATCTCACCGAGACGCTGGTTAGATTGGGATATAAAGTCCGAGCTTTTGTTATGTACAATTCTTTTAATTCTTGGGGTTGGCTAGATCATTGCGAGCCTGATGTCAAGGGTCAATTTGAGGTTTTTTCTGGGGATATTCGTGACCCACATGGAGTTAAGGAGGCTATGAAAGGATGTGAAGCTGTATTGCATTTGGCGGCGCTCATTGCAATTCCATTCTCCTACCACTCTCCGGATACTTATGTGGAAACAAACATTAAAGGCACTCTAAATGTTTTGCAAGCAGCTCGCGAACTAGGAGTTAGGCGTGTGATTCATACCTCTACTAGTGAGGTATATGGCACGGCACGCTTCGTGCCCATTACCGAAGAGCATCCTTTGCAAGGGCAGTCGCCATATTCTGCGACAAAGATCGCTGCTGACCAGTTGGCTTATTCCTTTTATGCTTCGTTTGGCTTGCCGGTAGTTATTATTCGGCCATTTAATACCTACGGTCCACGTCAATCAGCACGGGCTGTAATTCCTACCATCATTACGCAGATTGCAAATGGTAAGCGGCAGATTAAATTGGGGGCGGTCTCACCTACGCGCGATTTTAATTATGTGTCAGACACCATATCAGGCTTTATTGCCGCATTAAATTCTGAAATTGGTTTGGGTGAAGTCATTAACTTGGGCAGTAACTTTGAAATATCGGTTGGCGACACTGCTAAGCTCATTGCCGATGCAATGAATGTTGAGATTGAGATCATTGCCGACGAAGTGCGTCTGCGGCCAGAAAATTCTGAGGTTGAACGCTTATGGGCAGATAATACTAAGGCTGGCCTATTGTTTGGATGGTTACCAAATTATGGTGGTCATGAAGGCTTTAAGCGAGGCCTGACCGAAACTGCTGAGTGGTTTACTCAGGCTGATAATCTAAGTCGGTATAAAGCTGATATTTATAATATATAGATATTATGAGCAATCCCCCCGATCTTGCTGGTCAAGTTATAAGTGCTATTCGTTCTGTAGTTGGTGCGGGGCCGGTCGCATTGCACGAACCCAGCTTTACTGGTAATGAATGGCTCTACCTTAAAGAATGCCTAGACTCTACTTTTGTTTCGTCGGTTGGTAAGTTTGTCGATCGCTTTGAGGATGATTTGGTTAAATTTACTGGCGCTAAATATGCCATAGCAGTGGTTAATGGTACTGCAGCATTGCATATTTCCTTAAAGCTCGCAGGTGTAGGGGCTGGCGATGAAGTATTAGTGCCTGCACTTACTTTTATTGCCACGATCAATGCTGTCACCTATTGCAATGCTACCCCCCATTTTGTAGATAGTGAAATAGGTACACTGGGTGTAGACGCTGCCAAACTGCGTGATTATTTAATGGAGCATACTGAGCAGCGATCGGGGCAATGTATTAACTGCGCTACTGGGCAGATAATACGAGCGCTAGTGCCAATGCATACCTTTGGCCATCCTGTGAATATTGATGGTTTACTCGCCATTGCGCATGATTTCAATATAGCGCTGGTAGAAGACGCGGCTGAATCTTTGGGTAGTTATTATCACGGACAACACACTGGTACTTTTGGGCTAATGGGTACACTCAGCTTTAATGGCAATAAAACTATTACAACTGGTGGTGGTGGTGCCATACTGACCAATGATGCTGAACTTGCTCGTCATGCTAAGCACCTAACTACTACCGCCAAGTTGCCACATGCCTGGGAATTTCGTCATGATGAAATTGGCTATAACTACCGCCTGCCAAATTTAAATGCTGCGTTGGGGTGTGCACAATTAGAGCAATTGCCAGTTAAGCTTTCCGCCAAAAAAGCATTATTTGCGCGCTATCAATTTGCTTTTGAAAAAGTTGTAGGGGTGAAGCTAATGCCTGAGCCTGTGCAATGCCAAAGCAATTATTGGTTACAAACGTTATTACTGGATAATGAGAATGCAAATCAACGCGATGTTATCTTGAAGGCTACCAATGACGCTGGATATATGACTCGCCCCGTTTGGACGCTAATGAATGAGCTAACTCCATTTAAGGAGCGTCCACATATGGATCTGACCACGGCAAAGTCACTAGAGCAGCGTTTAATCAACATCCCAAGTAGTTCACATTTGGTTTGTTAATATTATGACCAAACCTATGTTGATCTTAATCGGTGCGGGTGGACATGCTCGTTCATGCATTGATGTAATTGAGCAGCAAGGCTATTTCCAGATTGCTGGTTTGGTTGGGTTGTCAGAACAAGGGGGCACCCAACATGCGGATTATGGCTATGCTGTGATTGGTGTCGATGGCGATTTATTCAATCTTGCGAAAAGCTATCAATATGCGCTAATTACTATTGGGCAAATGCAAAGTTCAGAACATCGCATTCGCCTTTATCAGCAAGCTACACAACTTGGTTTTCAGTTCCCTACTATCATTGCGCCTACTGCCCATGTTTCTCGCCACTCCACTCTAGGAGCTGGGACGATTGTTATGCATGGGGCGATTGTGAATGCTGGCGCTAGTGTTGGAAATAACTGCATTATTAACAGCCGTTCGCTGATTGAGCACGATGCAAGAGTGGAAGATCATTGCCATATTTCTACTGGAGCCATTCTGAATGGGGATGTGACGGTTGGCGCTGGCAGTTTCATTGGTAGCGGTAGCGTAATTAAGCAAGGCATCACCATAGGTAGAGATTGTTTGGTGGGTATGGGACTAGGTGTCAGACATGATCTTGCTGAATACGCCCAATTTACGGGATATGATAAGGCATGAGTAATAAAATCCTGATCATCGCTGAAGCTGGTGTAAATCATAATGGCGACATAAGCTTGGCCAAGCTATTGATTGATGTGGCAGCTGAAGCGGGCGCGGATTTGGTCAAGTTTCAGACTTTTAATGCGGACCGTCTAGTCACGCGTACGGCAAAAAAAGCTAATTACCAAAAGCAGACCACTGATGGCGCGGAATCTCAATACGAAATGTTGAGCAGATTGGAGTTAACAGAAGCTATGCATCTTGAGCTTATTGCCCATTGTGAAATGCGGAACATTGGTTTCTTATCTACCGGTTTTGATATTGAAAGTATCGATTTGTTATCAAATCTTGGTCAGGAGTGTTTTAAGGTCCCGTCAGGTGAAATTACTAACTTACCGTATTTGCGCCATATTGGCCAGCTTGAAAAAAAGATTATTATTTCCACTGGTATGTCTACCTTGGGTGATATTGAAGCGGCTATTGATGTCCTGGAAAATGCCGGCACTCCTCGCGCTAAGATTACTGTTTTACATTGCACAACTGAATATCCAACCCCTATGGCTGAAGTAAATTTACGTGCTATGCAAAGTATTCATTCGACCTTTGGTACGGCGGTTGGCTATTCTGATCACACTCAAGGCATAGAGGTTTCTATTGCCGCTGTGGCGATGGGTGCCACTGTGATTGAAAAACACTTTACATTAGATCGCAATTTACCGGGCCCCGATCACCAAGCCAGTCTTGAGCCGGAAGAGCTTAATGCCATGGTTACGGCTATTCGCAATATAGAAGTTGCGCTCGGTGACGGTATTAAACGTCTAACTCCTGGCGAAATAAGCAACAAGGCAGTGGCCCGCAAATCGCTGGTCGCTAGTCGACCAATCAAACAGGGAGAGATATTTACTGCTGAAAATCTTACCGCTAAGCGCCCTGGGTTGGGTATCTCCCCTATGTTTTGGGATAGCGTTTTGGGTAAAAGTGCGCCACGAAATTTTAAAGTAGATGAGCTAATAGAATTATGACCCACAAGATTTGTGTTGTTACTGGTAGCCGGGCTGAGTATGGGTTGCTGTTTCCGTTAATGAGGCAGATTCAGTCGGATGCCGATTTGCAACTTCAAATTATTGCCACTGGAATGCATATGTCCCCAGAGTTTGGTTTGACCTACAAACTTATAGAGGCGGATGGCTTCATAATAGATTGTAAGGTCGAAACGCTCTTGTCTAGCGATAGCCCTGTTGGGGTGTCTAAATCAATAGGCCTTGGGGTTGCAAGCCTAGCAGAATGCCTAGAGCGGATTGCGCCTTCTATGGTTGTGGTATTGGGCGATCGTTTTGAGATTTTTGCAGCAGCACAAGCTGCGATGATTCTACAGATTCCCTTAGTTCATTTGGCTGGTGGTGATAATGCTCTTGGTACCTACGATAATGTAATACGTCATTGCATTACTAAAATAGCCTCCTTGCATTTTGTTACAAATGAGGATGCATATCGCCGCGTTATTCAGCTTGGGGAATACCCAAGCAGAGTTTTTTGTTTTGGAGCTACTAGCGTTGAAAATATTACCCACATGCCACTTTTATCTAGGGAGGCATTGGAGAATGAGTTAAAAGTTGAGTTTAAAGAAGTTATATTCTTGGTTACATTCCATCCACTGACAATGGGCAACCTCACTGCTGATGCCCAGCTACAGGCTTTATTAAGCGCCCTCAATGAGTTTCTGTGCGAAAGGAATTGTTCGGTTATTTTCACTAAATCCAATGCAGATAATGGTGGTCGTAGGCTTAACCAAGTTCTTGAAGAGTACGTCAAGGTTCATTCTGACTGTTATCTTTTTGACTCATTAGGCCAAGCCCGTTATCTTAGTTTGATGAAAATCGCATCGGTAGTTATAGGTAATTCCTCGAGTGGAATATATGAGGCACCATATATTCAAACCCCAACAGTCGATATTGGCACTCGTCAACAAGGGCGATTATGCCCCGCTTCTGTTATTCGCTGTGAGGCAGAAAAAATTTCTATTCAAGAGGCAATTTTATCGGCCCTAAAGGTCAATTTTCAAGATGTCACTATGATTTATGGGGATGGGAACGTTTCAAAAAAAATTGTACAAAAAATTAAAGAATTTATCGAATTCCCAGACTTAACTGTAAAAAAGTTTTTTGATTTGGGGCGGAGCAATGATTCCTACTAAGCTAGATTGGTCAACTTTAAGGGGTAGGTTAGAAACGCTTTTTTTAGCATCGTTTGGTCGACCAGTCGATTCAGGTTATCTTGATTGGCGTTATGTTGACAATGATCGAGAAAAGCTTTTGTTCTCAATTGAGATGCTAGATGAGTTGCTGGTAGCCAGTTATTCCGCTTTTCCTGTTCAGTTGGTATCGAATGGAAAATTTTATGAAGTTTCAATATCGATGACAACTATGACTCATCCAGATTGGCAGGGCAGAGGACTCTTTCGGAAGTTGGCGGCGGAGCTTTATTTAGAAGCAGAGGCGCTTCAGATTGCTGCAGTTTTTGGGTTCCCCAATGCAAGCAGTCACCCCATTTTTAATGAAAAGCTGGGCTGGTCGGATATCTATGAAATACCGACTATGGTATTTCATGTGCAAGAGGCTGGTAATGCTAATTTATCTTTGAGTCCTGAAGTTCGTAGGGATGATAGGTTTTTGTTTGGGTATCCCGATCCGCCAGCGGATAGGCTAATTCGAGTCAATCGATCCAGGGATTATCTTTTATGGAGGTACGCTAAAAATCCTATAAATACTTATCAAAATTATGTGCTTTTGAGAAATGGAAGCGTGTCTTCGTACATCATCACTAAATTGTATGGGGAAGGAGTGGATCTAGTTGATATCCAGGCGCTAAATCCGGAAGAGGCGGGGATTTTACTACGGCACATTGCAAAGGAAAGTTTTGATCAAGGCACAAGTCGCTTATCTTGTTGGGCCCCTACGCACCATTTTATTCATGCCGTACTGGAGAGAATTGGTTTTGAAAATGAAGTTCCTGTAACTTATTTTGGGGGACGTGACCTGATGCCATCTGCTGTGCCGCCGGATTGGTTGAATTATAAAAATTGGTATGTTCAAATGGGAGATTCGGATGTCTATTGAGCGTAATGAGGCGATGTAATATGAAAACTATTGTTATAGCACCCCATCCGGATGATGAGGTGCTCGGCGTAGGTGGCACATTATTGCGCCGGAAAGCCGAAGGTTCAAAAGTAGCTTGGCTTATTGTGACCGGCGTTACTGCTGAAGCCGGCTGGAGCGAGGTGAAAATAAAACAACGTGCCAGTGAAATTAAAAAAATTGCAGCACTATTTGGCTTTGATGCAGTATTTGAGCTAAATTTTCCAACAACACAACTCGATCAAGTGCCGACGAGTAATTTGGTGGAGGCAGTATCGGATGTTTTTAAAATTTTTGAGCCAGAGGAAGTATTTTTGCCGCACTTTTCCGACGCGCATACTGATCATCGCATAGTGTTTGATGCGGTGATCGCCTGTACAAAATGGTTTCGTTATAAGTCAGTAAAGCGGGTACTGGCTTACGAAACACTCTCTGAAACAGATTTTGGGCTGGGGGCAAATCAAGTTTTTCGGCCAAATGTTTTTGTGAATATTGAGCCATACCTTGAGGGTAAGCTGAGGGCAATGGATATCTACGCATCGGAGCTTGGAGATTTTCCATTTCCGCGTAGTCATAAAGCAATTCAGGCGCTTGCAGCTCTGAGAGGCGTTTCTTCAGGCTTTAAGGCCGCAGAAGCTTTTGAATTGTTGAGGGAAAGATTGTAATTATGGGTTTAGGTGGGGATTTTTGGCGAAGAACAATTCTGCCGCTTAGTGCAACCATTGCGCAAGCCATTAATAATCTGAATGAATTTTCAATGAAGATTGTTTTGGTAGCCGATGAAGATGGGATACTCGATGGCACAATTTCTGATGGTGATATAAGGCGCGGTTTGCTTAAAGGCCTTGACTTGAAAGATTCTCTCTCTAGCATTGTTCATCGTAATCCTCTAGTAGTGCCGCCTGAGTTGAGCAGGGATCTCGTACTGCAGTTAATGATTTCAAACAAGGTTCAGCAAATTCCTGTAGTGGGCAAGAATCAACTTCTTTTAGGATTGCATTTATGGGAGGAAATTACTGCGCCTAAGGCACGTCAAAATTTGATGGTGATTATGGCTGGTGGTGTGGGCACTCGCTTGCTACCACATACTGAAAACTGCCCAAAACCATTGCTGTTAGTAGCTGGAAAACCGATGTTAGAGCATATTATAGGCCGTGCTAAGTTAGAGGGTTTCAACCAATTTGTGATTGCTGTGGGTTACTTAGGTCATATGATTGAATCTCACTTAGGCAATGGAGAACGCTTGGGTGTGCGAATCGAGTATTTGAACGAAGAGCAACCTCTAGGGACTGCTGGCGCACTTAGCTTGTTTAACCCAGCGCCCCACAATCCATTTATAGTGACGAATGGCGATGTAATTACTGATATTCGATATGGAGATTTACTTGACTTTCATATTCGAAATTCTGCTGTAGCGACAATGGCAGTGAGGTTGCATGAGTGGCAAAATCCGTTTGGTGTAGTGCGTACTGAGGGTATTGAAATTATAGGCTTTGAAGAAAAGCCTATTTTCAGATCCCATATTAATGCTGGTGTATATGCTCTTAATCCCGAAGCATTAAGTCTGTTGATGTTAAATAATCATTGTGATATGCCTGCTTTATTTGAGAAAATACAGTCAGCAGGGAACAGTATTGTGGCTTATCCAATGCATGAACCATGGATGGATGTTGGTCGTCCAGAGGATCTAAGGTTTTTGAATGCCAATCAGTAGTCAAACAATCTCAGACAAAAATAATTATTTAATTTTTATTAAATATGATTGAGCGCATTCTTATAGTGGGTTATGGGAGTATTGGAAAGCGACATCTATATTTGGCGAGGCTACTTTTTCCTAATGCAGATATTCGAGTCTTACGACATAAACCCACTGGTATAGCTATAAAATATGCCAATGGGGTTTTTTATGATGTTGAGGAGGCGCGAAACTTTACCCCGCAAATTGCTGTTATTGCCAACCCAGCCCCATTTCATATTTCAACAGCTCAAACGTTGGCTGAAATTGGAGTCCATCTTCTTGTCGAAAAGCCTTTATCAACTTCATGCAATGGTATTCAAGGATTAATTGAAAAATGCCAGAATCAAAACTTAATACTTTTTACGGGTTACAACCTTAGATTTCTACCTTCGCTTCAAGAATTTCGCATTCTATTAAGCAAGGGGATTATTGGCAAAGTTTTATCTGTGAGGTGCGAAGTTGGTCAGAATTTACCCTCTTGGCGTCCGGAAAGTGACTATCGAAATGGCGTATCTTCGCAATTTAAGCTTGGAGGTGGTGCGCTGTTTGAGCTTAGTCATGAACTTGATTATCTGCGTTGGATATTTGGGGAGTGTGAGTGGGTTAAGGCAAGTCTTAGTCGTCAGAGCAATTTAGATATTGATGTTGAAGATACTGCACATTTAATATTAGGTCTTGCGTCTTTGGCTGATAACTATCAATTGATTTGTTCGGTAGACTTAGACTTTATTCGTCACGATACTACTCGCTTATGCATCGCTATTGGTGAGAAGGGCAGCCTTCGGTGGAATGGGATTACTGGTGAAGTTGAGCTTTATAAAGCTGGTGAGAAAGACTGGAAACTGCTATTTTCCCAAAGAGAGCGCAGAGATGAGAGTTATTTAGAAGAGTGGAAAAATTTTATAGCGGCTATAGAGGGTCGTGATGTACCCTTAATTAATGGCGAAGATGGTTTAAAAGTGATCCAAATTATTGAGGCTGCTCGTAAGTCCTCCTTAGCTGGAGTACGTGTGGATATTCAATCGCCTCAAAACTTGTGAGGATATACCAATGAAAACGATTGCTTTTATTTTTGCCCGGTCCGGATCCAAAGGCTTGCCCGGTAAAAATATTAAAATGTTGGCGGGAAAACCATTAATTGCTTGGTCTATTAATGATGCATTTAATGTACCGCGTATTGAGCGAGTAATTGTATCTACAGATTCACAAGAGATTGCTAAAGTAGCAATTAGACATGGTGCTGAAGTTCCTTTTTTGCGCCCTTTAGAGTTAGCCTCTGATGGTGCGCCAGAATGGTTGGCATGGCGTCATGCGATAGAATATATAAGGAAAACCGATAAAACATCATATGATGCAATGGTTTCAATCCCCACAACTGCACCCTTAAGGCTTCCTGAGGATATTAATGCATGTCTTGATGTGTATGAAAAAGGTGATTCAGAAACGGTAATTGCAGTAGCTGATTCGCATAGAACACCTTATTTTAATATGGTTAAAAAAAATCCTGATGGAACTGTTGGTCTTGTGATTAAAGAAGACCTCAAGGTGAGTCGGAGACAAGAGGCGCCAATTACCTATGACATGACTACGATATGCTACGTAGTGAATATGAATTTTGTATTAAAGAATAATTCTATTTTTGATGGAAGAGTTAGGGCGATTAATGTACCGCCAGAGCGTGCCATTGATATAGATACACCGCTTGATTTTTTGTTTGCTGAAACGCTTATGAATAAAAGATTGATAGAGGGACAAGGGTTTGAGAAATAAAATGCAAGAGTTAAGTTTCCGAAAATTATTTGATTTGGAAGGTAAGGTTGCCCTCGTTACAGGTGGTGCTGGAGTTCTTGGTCAGCAATTCTGTAAAGGACTTGCGGAATTTGGAGCAAATATTGCAGTTGTTGATCTAAATGGAGATGCAGCAAAAAAACTAGCAACCTCGATATGCGCTCAATACGGAGTTAAATCTCAAGGGTTTTCGTGTGACGTAACTAGACGTGATTCAGTAAAAAAAACTATAAACTCAATTATTGAAGAATTCGGCGAAATAAATATATTGCACAATAATGCTGCCGGGAAATCAGAAGATTTAAATGCTTTTTTTGAGAGATTTGAAGATTATGACTTAGATCAATGGAAAAAAATAATGTCAGTGAACGTAGATGGCATGTTTTTGATGGCACAGTCTGTTGGCAGGCAAATGCGAATACAAGGCAAAGGTGGCAGCATCATACAAACTTCTTCAGTATATGGGGTTGTAGCACCTGATTCGAGAATTTATAAAAACTCATATTATCTAGGAAGAGAAATAAATACACCAGCAGTGTATAGCACTTCAAAAGCTGCAGTAATTGGATTGACTAAATATCTTGCAGCATATTGGGGTAGCGAGGGAATTAGAGTAAACACTTTGACCCCAGGCGGGGTTGAGAGCGGACAAAATAGCGATTTTATTAATCGATACTCAAATAGAGTGCCAATGAATAGAATGGCGGATAGAAATGAGATGGTAGGGGCGCTCTTATATTTAGCATCCAATGCCTCTAGTTATGTCACAGGGCAAAACATCATAGTTGATGGCGGATTAACGTGTTGGTGAAATTCCGTGACTTAGACAGAGTCTATAAATCCATATTAATTTTGTGTAGTGCAATATTCTTACTAATTAATATATACACATC
>Ga0118677_10015949_pt1 | contig 10370 bp, 4 predicted proteins | sample AliMusrvi5mmetaG_FD_86154 | JGI IMG/M metagenome (GOLD analysis project Ga0118677, IMG submission 86154)
TCTCCGCACACCAGGTTGCTCACAGTCTGAACCACCGCCTCGGTGCCACCGGTCTTGGTGCCGAACTCCACTTTGTATTTGATCAATCCCGGCTTGAGCTTGATCGAGAACGCGTAGGATTTGTCCGCAGCGGGCTTCTGCGTTTCGGTTTTGATGAGCTTTTCGTCGGCATACAACTTCAGGAAGACAGAATCCGCGGCATTGGTCAGCGTTCCGTTGTAGAACAGCGCTCCTTCATTCCTGTCGTCACGGGAAAAAAACTGATTGTCCACCGGCTTCTCATCCTTGTCAGGCACCCTCTGGACCCAGGCATCCTTCTTGGGTTCGTTGACCGTGATCTGAACCGTCCGCGTGACCGGATCACCTCCATTGCTGATTCTCGCCGTCACGGTCATGGTGCCGCTGTTCTGAGCGCGCTTGAGGATCAGCCTGCCGGGCACGACTTCCTTGATCACCGCAAGGCCCGAAACCTTCCAGTCGTATTTCAACTCGCCGACATTCTTGGCCTGCATGTCTTTCAAGTTGGAAACCTGGGACACGATTTCGATGGTTTCGCGGCCATCCCACTTCGCCGGCGCCTTCAGGGTGAAGAACGGATCAGGGATATCTTCCTTGATGGTTACCGGAATCTCGAGGTTCTTCACCGTATCGGCATAGACCGCATTGAGCTTCAGGGTCATTGATTGGTCGCCACTAACACGACCGGCATCAATCGTGAAACCCGGCTTGTCCACCGCGGCGATGGTTTCAAGCTCGCCCTTCTTCAGGACCCAGTAAGTCTTCTGCGCACCCCCTGCCTTGGCTGTCACCGTGGCGCTCTTGCCCTCCAGGATCGTCAACTTCTTCTCTGAAACCGTGAGTTCCGAACCGGGCTGCACCAGGGGCCCAACCAACGTCTGCATGGGCTTCTGGTTTTCATAGGTCATCCTGACCCAGTCGGCGGAACGCGTGACTTTGGATACCCGCACTTCGTCGATATCACCGACAAACTGGTAATTGGCATACCAGCCGCCGATATACATCCTTTCCGGGCTTTTCACATTCAGCGGGTTGCCGCCCTTGTTCTCACCGTCGAGAACGCCGTTGATGTAGATTTTTGACTCGCCGTCCTTGTAGGTGTGAACCACATGAATCCACTCGGACATGGCCAACCGCGACTTGCTTTGGACGTTGCCGGCTGAAAAACAACAATCCATGGTAATATGTGGTGGACTCTCAAATATCATCGTCACCTTGCCCTGGACCAGTTCATTTCCCCAGCCGAACGGCATGGCGTTGGGTTTCTCTGCCTTGAACCAAACCTCGGAGGAGCTGGGACTGGCTCCGGTGGGAAAGGTGGTGATGTTCTCCCCGCAGTTGATTCCCTTGCCAGGTTCAAACCGCCGGCACTTGCCGATCATCCCTTGGGAGGCCGTGGTTCCGGTATCCTTGGCTTCGAGCACGCCGACCTCATCCTTCACCGGATCGCTCATGTGAAAGACGCAGACATATCCGTTAGCCTCATTGAACACGGCATTTCCCTTGGATTCGCTGACCGCGTCAGCCTTGCCCCAAAACATCTTGATCTCCTGGTGGGCATTGCCCTTGATGACCGGGATGCGCACCCAGATGCTCGCCGTTCCCGCGGCAGTGTCCCATTCATCTATTTGGTAGGCCAGCGGCATGCCGGCGGCATTCGCGAAACGGACGTCATCTCCACCGGCTTTCGCCTTGCTGAAATCGAACCAATCCTTGTTAATCCTCACCAGAACCGGAAAGTTTTCTTCCGATGCCGTCGCCGGCAGGTTGGCGCCTTCCGGGGTCGTGAGGATCCAGATCGAACCCGAATGCTGCCATCCATCGTACCCTGCCTGAGCCGTTGCCAGCATTGTCATGAACCCCATGAGACCCGTTATCAGTTGCTTCTTCATTCTTCAGTTCCTTTCAGGTTGGCTTTCAGATTTATTTTTTGTTTTCCGATGGATCGGCCCATGCGTCGGGCGGCAGGTCGCGGACTTCGATGGCGTAGGAGCCTTGTTTGAGTCCCTGAACATCGCCGGCCTTGCCGTTGACCAGAATGGTCCCGCCTTTCGGCAGCACCACATCCGCCTGCGCGCCCCGCGGAACCGTTAGGTTTAGCTTGAATGATTTACCGTCATTTTCCCAGCCTGCGGCAATCGCCCCGTGCGGAGTTGGAACCACGCCTCTCGCCCAGGTGACTTCCTTGACCGGCATCGGCCGCACCTGGAAGCGGCTGAACCCTGGCGCCGTGGGTGTCACTCCAAGGATGTAGGCGCTGAAATGGGTGGCGATCGCGGTATCCGGATGGGATTCGTCGAACCAACCGCGCGTCATCATGTTCATGCATTCCGACGTGGTGGCCGTGCCTTTCCAGTTGGGATCGAGCAACTGCAGCCAGTGATGATCCAGGATTGCCTGCATTGCCGACTGGCCAAACCCGTATTCGAATCTGCCCCGGCTTGCCAGACTCTGGAACTTCCCATGATCGTTCTTGCCGAGTTGCCGCGCAATCCGCAGCGCTTGCTCTGATGTCACAAACTTCATCGAGAGCGCCAAGGCGTTTGCCTCGGAGCCGGACTTGGGCGTCTCCAACGCCTCGTGGAAACATCCGTTCATCTCGTCCCAGAGCCGCTGGAAGATGGCATCTTTGAGCGCATCCGCCTTGTTCTGCGAGGCCAGCGCGTCGTCCGTCAAGCCAAGCCGGTCGGCAATCCGTGCGGTGTCGGCAAAGACACCCCATAGCAGGATATTCATGTACGAACGCGTGCGGACATCCCCGAGATTCAGATTGCACGCGTGCTTCGAGGTCTCGGAGCGCTGAACAAACAAACCATTTTCGCCTATCCTTGAGCCAAGATACCCTTCAAGGCGCTTGATCGCCGGATAGATGTTCCTCAACGTTTCGACATCATCCGTGTATAACAAATGCTGCCAGGCGACCGGCGCCAGCCACGCGGCAAATTCGTCGGATGGAAATGGCCCGTAATCACCCGTTGGCGGTGGAACGCTGCGCTCGGCGTAAGGCGAGGCATGCACGTACCCATCCGGGGTCTGGTTGAATGCCATCATCTTGAGCGAGTCGCGCATGTAGGTCGGATTCGCGAAGGCATAGTACACATTCCGTTGACCAAAGTAGAGGTCGCCGGTCCAAAGCAGGCGGTCGCGCTTGCCGCCATCGACCACGCACGAAAGCGTGCGCGCGAACTGCCACTGCGACAGATCGCCGGAAAAATCGTCAGCCAGGAGTTTCTGCCCCTTGCCGTCCTTGACGATGATATAGTCAAACAGCGGCCATTTCTCTTTCGGGGTGTAAAAACCCACGCTTCCGGTCGCAAACGTGTCGTCGCGCGACTCATCGATCACCGTGCCGTCCAGCCGCGTCGTCAGGACGGGTCCAACAGCCGAGATCTCCAGCTTGTATTGCCGGCCGTCTATCAGTGGTTTCTTGATCTTCTTCTCGCTGATGACCGCATCCTTGCCAGCGATGCGCTTGCGCAGTTTGAAGGCCCCGTCGAGCGCCACTTCCGCGGTATAGGCATTGCGTGCGTCCTTGGCTCGAAATGCCACGCCCGCGGCGGCGATGTAATGCGGATTGACTCTGAGTTCGAAGAGGGTTTCGACCGTGACATCGCGCCAGTTCCCGCCTGCCGTGCTCAGGCCGATGTCAGCCGCCTGCTCCAGTTTACGGGGCAGCAACCAGCTATTGATCGATTTCCAGGCGTTTTGATTCGGGAGCGAGGCGATCTGCAGCGTCCATGTGCTGATGTACCACAGGCGGTTGATCCGCTCGTCGCTGCACAGGAAATAGCCGTCATGTGGGGAACGGTCATACACTTCTTTGTTCACCATGCTAACAGACCCAATCTCCACCGAGGTTCCTGGGGTATCAAGCTGGACCCGCAGATACCGTGTGTGGCCCTGGACCAAAGGCGCGATGAACTGTCCGGTACGCGGGATGGTGTACGTCTCGTGGCGATTGACATTGGCCGGCAGCACCGGCAGATCGACTTCCCCGCCGAGATAGGTCGCCCTCGACCCCCGGTCAAAGCATCCGGTTTCACCGATTCCATCCGGATGGCAGGCGTAGGCCAGGCGCACCACCGGTAAACCAGTTTTTGCCGTGACGGTGAAAACCGTGAATCCGCCGGTGCCCTGTTGGCCGAAATCCAGTATGACCACCGGCTTCACCCCGCCGTTTTCATAGGTGAGGCGGCAGCTCCGCCCAACTTCAGACAAAAGGGCGTCGCCCCCCTCGACCTTGCCCTCCGTGCGAGTGACGCAGAGGGGCTTCACCCGATCGGTGGTCGGTGTGAGCACGTGCTCCTTGGCCTGTTTGAGCCATGCCGAATCCCCGTCCTTGCCCGACCTCTCCGGAACGGGCAAGCTTGCCTGTTCGGCGCTTACAGCCGTTGGAATGCATAACAGAATTTGCACGCCCAACACCCTGACAATTGTCATTTTCTTGATCATTTTGCCTCCTCGAAACTTGCCGGACTAACAGACACAAAACTCTTGCATTATTTGATTTTCCCTGCCAGAACATCTTCCGGCCTGCCCTTGAGCCGGCCCTGCCCCGACACGTTGCTCGTCATGGCGCCATGAGGGCCGCGCCTGATATCTTCTTTCACCATGACGCGCTCCATGAGTTCCTTGTAATCCATCCCCGTGTCGCCGAATTTCTCCATCCAGGCCAGCGTTTGCGCGTGAAGTTTCTCGCGGACATCCTTCTTCTCCGGCGCATCAAACAGGTTTTTGATTTCACGCGGATCATTCTGATGGTCATACAAGCAGGCAAACCGCATATTCTGCCCATAAATATTGACGCTACCGGGCAGGTCAAAAGCATAGGTGTAGCGGCGCGTATAAACACCCCGCCACTTCCAGGGAAACAGGAAGAGTGGCACGGATTCGACGGCATCGTCATTCGCCATACGGATCACGTCGGCCAAATTCCGGCCCTGGCAGGTCTCCGGTATTTTGAGACCCATCATGCTGAGCAAAGTAGGCATGAAATCCAGCGAGCTGAACAACAACTCACTTACCCGCGGCGTCAGCGCATGCGGCCAGCGGATCAACAGCGGCACCCGCACCGACTCACATTCCGGCCGTCCCTTGTTTCCCCGGAAACCGTGCGAAAGCATTAGATCGCCGTGGTCGGCGGTGAAAACGACAATCGTGTTTTCGCTGAGCTTCAGCTCGCGGAGTTTGGCCATCAATTTGCCAAACGCGCGATCATTGCCGGTACACATGGCCATGTAGCCCTGGTACATCTTGCGGACCTGCGGCGTATCCTCGACGTTCGGGCGTAGAGTCAACTTGGCGGGTTCATAAGGCTTTAGCAAATCCGCCGGTGCTTCATAGCCAAATTCAGCGTTCCAATTGTGCGGCGGATGCCACGATAGAAAGAGCGCGAACGGCTTGGCCGCGTGATCCTCGATGAATTTGACAGCCTGCCGGGTTTGCGAGTATGGCTCCCAGTCGCCGCAAAGCTGTTTTCGTCCGTTCTCGTCCCAGAAATAGGCGCGTTTGTCGTCGAAAAGCTCAGTGCAGTTGTTGGATAGAAACATCTGGTCGAAGCCATAGCGGAACGGGCCGGCGGGAATCGGCCGATTGCGGTCGCCGCCGAAAAGATGCCATTTGCCGACATAACCGCAGGCATAGCCGGCATCGCGCAGGACTTCGCCGAAGTAACGGCCTTCGCCGGGAACGATGCGAATGTCGTTGCAGAACGCACCGCTGCGCAGCGGGTGCTGGCCGGTCAGGAGCATGCCACGGAACGGCGTACACACCGGCGAGCAGGAAATACACTGGTTGAACCGAACTGCTTCCGCCGCCAATTTGTCGAGATTCGGCGTGAGGATGTCCTTGTTGCCCGCGCAGCCAAGCATGTCAAACGACTGCTGGTCGCTGAACACAAAGACCAGGTTGGGCCGGCCCGCGGCGGCATTTCCCGGGGATTGCGCAACCGACTCCGCACACTGCCCCGGCATCGGAACACTCAGGAGCATTCCTGCCCAGGCCGCTCGCAGACAAGCACGCCGTTTGATCATGATCCCTCCTCGTTTGCGTCTCCTTGATCCGTCATGGTCTGTTTCTTTACGCATTTACCCGTTTTGATCGCTGACTGGGGACAGGGGCACGTCCAACCAGTTCCCCACTTTGATGCATCGCGTGGTCCAATCGCCCATCACATCCCATGTCGGCCACAAGTGCATGAGTTCCAGACCGCGTCCTCCGCTGGCAACGGATTCCGCGTCTATCAGGCCGAGGACCAGCCGGGCGTCCCAGACATACTGCCAGCTCGCCCAGCCGAAGGGTGGATGGTATGGCTCTGACCAGGTATGCGGTCCGTGCCAGCTTTGACGTGTCATTCCCTGCCGCCCGATGGAATCCCTCGGCGGGAGTTCCTTTGCGTCAGGCGCTGCCAGGCGAAGCCGGACGCGCTCCAGATAATTGCCGTGGATCGCGCAGCGCTTTCCCGGATCCGTCAGGTTTTGCAGCGGCACGAGCAACTGTTCGTCGGTGCAGCGTTTCGCCGCGGCCAGACGTTCTGTTAGGAATTGCCCGTCCCTGAAGCGGACGGACCCCTTGTGCCATTGGATCAAGGTTTCACGCCCGCCTTGCTGAATCAGGTCGTGGATGATCTTGCTGTCGTCCATTTGCACCTTGACCCGGTTGTACCACGGCTTGCCGTCCCGCACTTCCACGGCGGTCAATGTCGCTGGCCAGGTCTCGGGCTGGTCATAGCGATAGGTCTTGTAATCCTGACTCCACACCGGATGCCCGTCATAGGAATACTCGGCAGCCCATCCATCGGGTTGTTCTTGAGCCTTGAGCCACGTGTAGGACTCCAGAAACAATTGGCCGTATTTTTCCTGGCCGCTCATTGCGTAGAACCAGGCCGCCAGGGGCGCCACGTAACGGTTGAAGTTCCGCGGGTCGATCGAAAGCCCCTCGAAATGCCGGGCAGGGACCGGTTCGTTCTTCGCATTGTAGTTGTCGGCCCAGCCGCGGACGTCGCCCTTGCCGAGCTGCGTGGCGAAGAGCCACTTGCCTAACAGCTCCGACCTTTTCAAATAGGCCTTGTCGCCGGTAGCGTGAACCATGATCACCGAAATGCGAAAACCGTCGGTCGTGCAGGAATCGGCGTAGGATCCGCCACCGCGGACGCCGTAGGCGCCGTGGGACTCTTGCTGTTTGTCGGTGGCGCCCTCGGTTCGCGTGTCGAACTCGGTGGGGCACCAGCCCCAGTCGGGATGTTGGATGCGTTGAGTCACGAGATCGGCCAGCTTCTTCGCACCATCGAAGTATTTTTTTTCGCCGGTGAGCCGATGTGCGAGCATCAGCAGCGCGAAGGGTCGAAACTGATAGCCATCCTCCATGCGGACGGTGGTCAGCGGGCACTTTCCGCCGCCGGCCGTTGCCTTGCCGCCGCGTTCAATGGTGGCCCCGGTGGGAAAGTGCCCGGCGGGCTGCTGCACTTGGAGAAAGAAGTCCGCCGTCTTGAGTCCGGCATCGAGGTATTTCCGATCGCCCAGCATCTCATAGGCGCGAATGAACTGGGCGGCGGAGTCGGCCAGCGCACCGCGGTTCAGATCCACCTTGGCCGTGTCTCCCTTAACCTGAACGCTGTCGTAGCCAAACGAGTAAACGCCGAAATCCCCCGTCGCGGCGATGCGCGCATCGAGCCACGCCCGGATGTCCTGCTCGTTCTGCTGCAGCAGGGTGCGATCGAGCTTCGCCAGCACCGCGGCAAGTTCCGCCGGGGTTTCTGCTCCGGCGGCAGTGACGGACGCGGCAGACTTCCCGATGAAAAGAGCCGAGGCACAAAGCATCAGCGCGCTTCGCCCCGGAAGCCGTTTCCACCGCAGCGGCCCGTTGCCTTGCTCGTGATGATGTCCCCTGATGGCGGCGCTCATTGTGTTAGAATGTTTTTCCCGGGTGCCCATTTCTTTTGCCATGCCGGGTAATCCCTGGCTAGCAGGTCAGCGGGTGTCATGCAATACCACATATAACCACAGCGGCGCTCGGGCTCGACCTCGGCCAGGCTGCGCTTGATGACGCCGTCGTTGCCGCAGAGAATCGGCCGGTAGGTGCCGATCTCGTAGAACCGGGCCCACAACGGTTCGGCGCGCGGGTCTGCGACGAGAATTCTATCATGTCCGCCCGGCAGCGTGGGGGCCACCGTTTCCTCCAGGCGCACGCCCTTGATCTTGACCGAGTCGAACCACGCGACGGCCGACTGGACGGCGTCCACGACCTCGGGCGATGGCGCGCCGAGGCTCATCAAGAACCTCACGATGCCCACCGCCTCATGCCCGCTGAGCGAGACCTTCTCATACACCCTGGCGGCAGCGGGGGCCAAAGTCTTCTCGTCATGCTGGGCGCACCAACCGGTCCGTTTGCCGTTCACCACGACCTGGCATTTGAGGATGCACTCGACGCCCTTGGTCACGGCCTTTGCGCACCGCGTGCGGCGGTCGGCATCGACAAAGGCGTAGGCCGGGTTATCGCTGGCGATGCCTTGCAACAACCGCATCACGGACACCATCGCCTCGTCGTTGAAAGTGATATACCGGAAGTAGTCCTTTGCGTCGTGGTTGGAAGCGATCCGCGCAAGGTATTCCTTGTTCTTGGGGAAGGGATAAAACTGCGGCCAGCCACCGTTTTCATATTGGGCTTTGAGGAGAAAGTCGATGCCCTTCAGGAACGCCTCCTTGAAGCGCTCCTGCTTGGTGGCGTTGAACACCCGGGCTAGGTATTCCATTTGCGTGTAGGTCGAGCCGTTGTCGATCGTGCTGTCGGTCCGGCTCTTGGCTGCCACGATGGCCGGACGTTCCGCGTCGGAGACGCTCGCGGTCAGGTTGATCCTCTTCTTGAAAGCCAGTGTTTTGGGCCAACCGCCCGAATCGCATTGATAGAGAAGCACGTTATCGGCGATGCGGACCGCCTCGGCGGTCGAATACCAATCGGGCAGCTCATGCATGTGGGGACGCAGGCGGGCTTCCCAGTAAAAAGCGGGCTGTTCCGATGGTGTGCGGGCGGTCTGTTTTTCCGGGACAGGCGTGCTTGAGTCCGCCGATGAAGCGAGTGGCTTTCCGCCGCCGGGAGCGACCTGTTCGTAACTTCCCGCTCCGGTCACGACCTTGGTCTCATCGAAGTAAAGTGTGCCTCCCGTTCCGCTGCCATAGGAACCAAACTTGAACGCGAACTTGCTGCGATAATAGAAAGCGTTGCAACCTTTCTCGGCGTGAACTTTCCTGCCCTGGACCCAGATTTCCGTTAGTCCGTCATCTTTCAAGGAAAAGTAATGGTGAAAGACGAAATCATACCATTCGCTGGGTTTGGCCTTTTCCACAAGCGTGGTCACTCGGGTGCCCGGTTCGGACTGCTTGGATGCCTTGTAGTTGGTTCGATAGATGAACTGGCCGTTATCGAGGCGGAGGCAAGCCTCGGGGCCTTGGGCATATTCCTTGCCCTGGGCGGCGTTGGGCACGCCGCCATGCCATTGAATCACCATCCCTGAATGGGCCATGCTGCCTTCCGGAACAAGGATGCTGATCGCGGCCCAACAATGCTGATTCAACCGGGGACTGTCATTTTCATCCCGGTTCACCAATTCGAACTCCATGCGGCGGCCTTCTTGCTTTCGCACGCACCTCATGGCCCCGGTTCCCTTGCGGGCCGGGGTCTTGACCAGGCCGACTTCTCCCGCGCTGCCGGAGTAGCCCTTCGCGGGGTTGATTCTGATGTTGCACCAGGGGCCTCCCTTGTTCTGGGGCTCAACGAAGCAGTTCTTCGAGAACCTGCCTTCGAACGACTCCTCCCACCTGGCGGCGAGCGATGATCCGGTCGAAATTGCGGTTGAGAGCAGTCCCGCCAGGAACGCCTTGGTCGCGGTGGTTCTTTGTGGAATGGACTTCATCCTCTGTTTCTCAGTGGATTTTCGGCCAACTCGGCTGTCGGAACACGGAAGCTCCCAGCCCCATTGCGGCCGCTGCCTGGACTCGACAATCAGGGCGGTTCATCGTCAAGGTCCTGGTCCTTCGAAAAAGCCAAGGGAACGAATCGCGGTTGTCAGCCGGGTCCGATTTGCCTTCAAGCGCTCGCTTCACGCACGAAGTCAGTCACTTTTCCCGGGCGAATCAATCAAAATTTCGCTCAAAGAGGTTGCGATTCGGATTTATTTCGTCTTGGCGCTCACGGTTTCGACGTTTGTGTTGACTTTTTCGATTGAGTTTGTTCTCGTCTGCGGAACCTGATGCGAGCGACGCTGCGAAACCGGGAAATTTTGGAACTGCTCGACGCGATTGGGCAGTTGAGCGTGGCGGAAGTTTGCAGGCGGCTGTCGCTCTCGCCTGCCACGGCAC
>Ga0118677_10015950_pt1 | contig 10369 bp, 12 predicted proteins | sample AliMusrvi5mmetaG_FD_86154 | JGI IMG/M metagenome (GOLD analysis project Ga0118677, IMG submission 86154)
TAATAAATCTGGTATCTGATTTTTTTGATTCACATTTTTCAATTTTGTCTGCAAACCAGCCAATCCTTACATCATGTATAGTATCCACTTGTGGTACATAGGGTTTAATATCCAGCAAGGGTGTTTCGTTGAGAATGTCAACCCCCTCAATAGTTATCATACAACCTTTTACCTCAACTAGCTTTACTACCGTCATTCCGATAGGGTTGGGACGTATAGGGGAGCGCGTAGAAAAAATCCCATGTTCAATTGTATCCATAAAAGGAATTACGTGTAACGAAAAATGATCAACTTGATGTAGATGATAAAGCAGAATAAGGTGTGAAAAACCTTCAATATCTTTTAACCCTGCTGCAAAATCAGGATATAATTCAATTATACCTGTAACTCCATTTGCTCCTATATTTTGGATTGGCATATTTTCCGGAGTATTAAACGGCGAATGTATTAAGCCAATTGGTTGATAAATAATGTTTTCCAAATTAAACCTTCTCTAATCCACAACGCAAATCGTCAAGGATATCATCAACATCCTCGATACCAATAGCGAGACGGATCAAATCATCTGTAATTCCTGATTTTAGTTTGTCTTCAGCGGAAACTTTAGAATGAGTCATTGAAGCCGGATGCTGAATCAGGGTTTCAACACCTCCCAACGAAACTGCAAGAAGTGCCAAATGGAGATTGTTCATAAGAGTTTTCGACCCCTCAAATCCACTTTTCAGTCCAAAAGATATCATTGAACCGCTTCCCTTCATTTGTTTCTTTCCCAAATTATACTGCGGGTGAGATTTCAAACCCGGGTATTTAATCCAGGCTACTTTTGGATTGCTTTCAAGAAAATCGGCGACTTTGAATGCATTCTCTTGTGCCCGGTCAATCCTTATAGCGAGAGTTTTAAGACCTCGTATAACCAAATACGCCTGATGCGGGTCCATATTACATCCCAAACTAATCATCATATTTCGCAATTTAGTATAGATATCTTTTTCTTTGGCAACAATAATACCTGCTACAATATCCGCATGACCGTTTATAAATTTCGTCATAGAATGAAAAACTATGTCTGCACCAAAATCTAATGGGTTTTGAAGGTAAGGGGAACAAAAAGTATTATCCACCACCAACAAAATATTATTTGCATGTGCAATCTCTGCACAGGCAGTAAGATCCGTCATATTCATTGTCGGATTCGCAGGTGTTTCAATGTACAATACTTTTGTATTTGGCCGAATAGCTTTCTTGACAGTTTCAATATCAGATGTATTAATATAGGTTGATTGGAAACCAAACCTTACAAACTGTTTTTCCATAATGCTTCGTGCCGGCCCATAGATAGCATCAGTACTTACAATATGATCGCCGTTGCTTAAGAGAGCGAGATATATAGTTGTTGCAGCTGCCATACCTGAACTTACCGCGATTGCGCCAAAACCGTTTTCAAGCACTGCTATCTGACGCTCAAGTGCATTGATGGTTGGATTAGCTATACGAGTATAAATATAGCCATCGCTTTCACCTGAAAAACACTTTGCTCCGTGCTCGGCGCTTTCAAAGGAAAAAGTTGAAGTTTGATAAATAGGAACAGTTGCTGAACCAAATTGGTCATCAATATCTCCTGCGTGGATTAATTTAGTATTAAATCTGGATTTTTCAGTATTCATTTTTTCTCATTTATATTGGTTAATTCGTTAATTCCGAATGATTCACAATCAATACATTTTTTGTGATTCTCTATTCCCTCAATTAATTTGAAGCATTTGTTACATTTAAACCATTCTTTTTCAAATTCAACATTTCCACCCTCAATTTCGATTGCTAAACATTCTACAAATGCTTTTGCAATTTTCTTTAATGCACTATTGTAAATTCTGGTGAATGTTGGACGTGAAATGTCCATCTTTTCAGCGGCCAGATCCTGGGGCAAGTCTTCATAGCTTACCAATTTGATACTTTCAAATTCATCGTATTGTAATTTGACACTTTTTATTTCGCACATAGGCATCCCAAAAGGCTTAAAACCAGCCATTTGGGGCGGATTGCAGATTTTACGATTTCTTGTTGGTCGTGACATTTAATACCCCAAAGATAATGAACGTACGTTCATAAAGCAAGCGATTAATTTAATATTGTTAATTAATATTGGTTGATAATATTGATTCCGTAGTAAAATTATACTATTATATTGGTTGTATGTTAAATCTAATTAATTGAATTATCATGACTGAAAAACATATCCCCAAGCCTTTTCAAGACAATGGAGGCAAGAAAGTTAAACAACAGACTAACTCACTGGAAAACAACCATGAAGTAAACGTTGGGCGCGAATTACGGACTTTGTGTGCTCAACGCGGCATATCTATTAGGGCATTGGCTGAAAAAAGTGGATTGGCTGTGAATACTTTAAGCCTTATTCAGAATGGCAAAACCTCTCCCAGCGTCTCAACCTTGCAGCAGCTAGCCTTCGCATTAGAGGTTCCCATTACTGCCTTTTTCAAAAATGATTTCCCCAAAAGTCGGGTGGCATATATTAAAGCAGGTCAGCATCCGGGGGCAGCGATTGCCCATGGAATTCTTGAAGATTTAGGTGGCGGACTGGAAGATCCTTCACTTGAACCATTTATAGTGACTATGAATCCTAATTCTACAAGCGGAACGCCCCCGATCGTTCATACGGGGCATGAGTTTGTATTTTGCCTTGAAGGACGGATAGTATACATTATTGAAGATCAAACATATCTGTTAGAACCTGGGGATAGTTTATTATTTGAGTCGCATCTGCCACATAGTTGGCAAAATGTGGAAGAGATATCTGCCAGGGCGATATTGGTACTTAGTCCATTAGATTATCGCGACAATCCCACTCAGCTTCATTTTTTACCAGAAGCCCTGAAAAAAATATGAATGAACAAAAAAAACAAATGATTGATTTAAAAATTAAATATTTATAAACCAGAGAGAAAACCTGTAATACAAAGAGGAAATTTTATGACTAATGTTGAATTAACTACACTCCAACCATCTAAAACAGCGGATGCCCGTGCCATGGCTTGCCCTGGTCCCTTATTGGAAGCCAAAAAAAGTATAGGTACAGTTAAAGTTGGCGAAGTGTTGGAAATTTGGTCGGGTGACCCGGCAACAAAAAAAGATATGCCTTTGTGGTGTACAAAAGTTGGGCACGAGTTTCTTGGTGTCATAGTTGCTGATGGATATGACCGACTTTTTATAAGACGAAAGAAGTAGATATACTTACGTTGATGACGAAAGAAAAAACTAAAGTACATAAAATCCTGATCCTGGCTACATTGTCGGGAGGTTATAGAGGAGCAGATGCTGCCGGACAGTCTCATTTGGAGTATTTACCCAATAGTTACATCTTGCCGGTGAGGACAGCTGCTATGTTTCCATCAGAATTTTATTTGAGTGCTTTCCGAAAAGGTTTTGATGCAATCATCGTGATGTATAGCGGCACTGACAGTCCATATAAAGGAGAGTCTGAGCGAACTGCAGAAATAGTCAACGAGACTTATAGCTTAATGAAGGAACGCGGTTTAGATACGCGTCGGCTTCGGCTTGCGGCAATTTGCACTGTGTGTGTACGTCCCTTTCTCAATGAGATCCAAAAAATGAATACTCTCCTTGAGGAAATTGGATCAGTAAAACTAATTGCATCATCTGCGCCAGACCAAAGTACAGATCAAGAACAAGGAGCTATGCATGGTGTCAGATAAACTCCAATCGGATGTGCTGGTTATCGGTGGTGGTATTGCGGGAATGCAGTCAGCCCTGGATTTAGCAGATCAGGGATACCGTGTAGCTCTTGTTGAGAAAAATCCTAGCATCGGTGGGAAAATGATTGGGCTCAGTAAAGTCTTTCCTACTTTAGACTGTTGCAGTTGTATAACTACACCCAAAATGTCAGCTGTTGCTCACCATGAAAATATTGAATTGTATACATATAGTGAGGTGCAGAGTGTTTCACGAAACGAGAATGGCTTTTCTGTTCAAGTGTTGAAGAAACCTCTTTATGTTATAGAAGAAAGTTGCACAGGTTGTAGATCTTGTGAATTGATCTGTCCTCTTGACATACCGGATGATTCCAATGAATTTGGGCGAACTTCTCACCGGGTAATATATGTACCATTTTCAACTGCCGTTCCTCAGAAAGCATTAATTGATATTGACTACTGTTTTTTCTGCGGGAAGTGTATGCAGGAATGTCCGGCTGATGCGATTGACTTTAACCAGAAACCCAAAAATATAGAATTTGAAACAAAGACTATTATTTTGGCAACCGGGTATGAAGTAACTCCATATAATTCTAAAAAAGAGTATGGTGCCGGAAATTTGCGTAATGTAATTGATGGGTTAATGATGGAGCGTTTACTAGCACCGACAGGACCCTATGGCCGTGTACTGCGTCCGTCTGATGGAAAACAGCCATCTTCAATTGCGTACGTTCAATGTGCCGGTTCCCGTGATCAAACTTTGGGTGTGCCTTATTGTTCAAGGGTTTGTTGTATGTATGCAATCAAACAAGCGATGCTGCTCTCCGGTACCTTGCCAATGGCTGATATTACTATTTATTATATGGATATCCGTGCCTTCGGCAAAGGCTACGAACAATTCTATCAGAGTGCAAAAGCGATGGGGATCGAATTTATTAAAGGCAAGGTTGCCCGAATAAATGAAGATGCTGATCAAACTCCTATTGTGCGAGTCGAATTGATTGATGATAACTCTAAGGTGGTTGAACGAAAACATGATCTTGTGGTTCTCTCTGTAGGCATGGTACCTGGTTGGAATCCTGAATCGCTTGTTGGAGTTTCGACTGCCGAAGATGGTTTCGTACAAATTCCCAATTATAATATTACGCCTACAATAACAACACAGGATGGAATTTTTGCTACAGGCACAGCTATTGGTCCCATGGATATCGTAGACAGTATTATTATGGCTAGTGCCGCTGCCGCAGAAGTTGCGGCTTATATTCAATCGCATAATCATTGTGAAACAGTAGTGATTGATGAGGAAGGAATATAAATAATGACTGGAAAATTGAAAACACCTGATACGTCTGAATCAAACCAAATCAATTCTCACTCTATTGCAGATGAACCTCGCATTGGAGTTTACATTTGTAATTGCGGAGGCAATATAAGCGACACAGTACATTGTGAACAAGTAGCGAAAGTTCTTGAGAAAATACCTAATGTAACAGTCGCACGTCAATACCAATTTATGTGTTCAGATCCCGGCCAAAAATTGATAACAGACGATATTAAAGAAAATGGTGTTAACCGGGTTGTTGTAGGTGCCTGTTCTTTGTTCCTGCACGAGCAGACTTTCCAAAAAACAGTTGAGCGAGCCGGGCTGAATCCTTTTTTATATACTCATATTGGCCTGCGTGAACAGGATAGTTGGGTACATCATGGATGTCCTAAAGAAGCGACCGATAAAGCTATCCGAATGATGTCAGCAGGAATTGCAAAGGCACGGCTGATGAAACCACTGGAAGTTACACATCTTGATGCCAGTAAACATATTCTTGTAATTGGCGGCGGTATAGCCGGACTTCGTTCAGCGCTATCAATTGCCCGCCGTGGTCTAAAAGTTACTTTGATTGAAAAAGCCCACTTCCTTGGGGGTCATGTGAGGCAATGGGATAATGTCTTTCCTATGAATGAAGATGCCACATTTCTCTTAAAAGGTTTGATTGAAAGTGTACTTGTTGAACCTAATATTACAATCTATACAGGAACTGAAATAGTTTCTTTCAAAGGATTTGTAGGAAACTTCGAGATTTTAATTCGCCAACAACCTCGTTGCATAGATAAAAAATTCAATTCATTGGATGAAGCCACATCTGTTTGCCCAATAATGGTGTCAGATGAATTCAATTTTGGTTTGTCTAAACGTAAGGCAATCTATCGACCTTATATGGGATGTTACCCTGAAAGCCCGGTCATCGATAGAGAACATTGTACAAAGTGTGAAGAATGTTTGAAGTTTGATGTAAGCAACAGCATACATCTGGGTGAACCTGAGATTAATATTGAACTGAAAGTAGGTGCAATAGTTATAGCGACTGGCTTCATTCCATACGAACCCTTTAAAGGAGAATTAGGCTACGGAAAATATTCTGAGGTTATCACTCTTCCTCAATTGGAACGTTTGTTATCTACTGAAAGTTCGAAATTAAATGTTCTGAGATGGAACGGACGTTCTATACGTAGTATGGTCATGATCCATTGTGTGGGCAGCCGCCAGATTGAAGGTGTGCACGAACCACAACAGGACGGGAAGGTTAATGATTATTGCTCGCGAGTTTGCTGTACTGCTACGCTCAGCACAGCCAACCATATTCGTGAAAGATTTCCCAATATCAATATTTATGATGTCTATCAGGATATTCGTACCTATGGTCGTGGACATGAAGACTACTATACTAAAGCTTGTAAAAATCGGGTAACATTCCTGCGCTATTTTGGTGAAGAAATTCCGGAAGTAATACAATCTGAAGAGGGCTCAGAGTATCCTATTATTGTAAAAGTGAAAGATCATTTAACCTGGGGGGAAGAAATTGAATTACCAGTAGATATGGTTGTCCTATCTGTAGGAATGATGCCTGGGCCGGTGAAAGATTTAGTGAAAATACTGAAAGTTGCCCCTGGGAATGACCGTTTCTTACTGGAAGTACATCCGAAGTTACGGCCTGTTGAGACAGCTGTGGCAGGTGTGGTGTTAGCTGGTACCGCGCAAGGTCCTATGAATATTCAGGAGAGTTGCGCAGCTGCTGAAGCTGCAGCCACAAAAGTAGCTGTCCTCCTTAATCGGGGGAAAGTTGACCTTGAACCTTATATTGCCAAAGTTGATCCCGGACGCTGCAGCGGTTCAGGAGAATGTATTCGTGTGTGCCCACAAGAAGACGCCATCCATTTTGAAACTTTTAATGAGAGCGGGAAAATGTTTCAGCGGGCAGTCGTAACTGCAGCTAATTGTAATGGATGCGGAGTATGCGTAAGTGCCTGTCCAAGCAGGGCAATCGATGTGCAGGGGTGGCGTTTGGATGAATTCGATGCGATGGTGGAAGCTTTAACAGCAGATATTCCTTTCATTGAGGATATTATATGAATTTGAAAAGTAAAGACGAGAGCAGAAAACAGACGCAGATGTTGGTCGAACTCCGAAAGCAGCATATTACGCAGGTGAAGCGGGCTCAGGAGTTACTTAAAGAACAACAAACAGTTCGCAAGATATTGCAGCATACATTACTCAAGGAGTCTTGCTCGATTCCTCAATTATCCGCGATCACCAATATTGCTCCACATCTGATTTTATGGCATATCGCTGCGATGAAAAAATATGGTATTATTGAAGAAGCTGGAATGGATGAAACGGGTGAGTACTACCTCTATAGACTGGCAAAGGAGACATAAACATGAGCCATTCTGCAGATCCTAATTTCCTAGATGAACTAAAAAATTATGGGATGGTAAATATTGAGTCCTGTTTCAATTGTGGTAACTGTTCTGCTGTTTGTCCGCTTTCGACCGAGGATGATAATTTTCCGCGTAGAATGATTCGCTATACACAACTAGGCTTAAAAGAAGAATTACTAAGCAGTAAAGAACTTTGGATGTGTTACAATTGCGGCGAATGTACTACCACATGTCCGCGTCAGGCTGATCCGGGAGAATTCATGACAGCCGCCAGGCGTTATGCAATAGCGAGATATGATCGTATTGGATTAGCTAAACTTCTTTACACATCTTCCACCTTTACTATATCATTGCTTATTGGACTGGCTGCTGTGTTAGGGGTATTTATTTATTCCTTCCATGGTCCCATGCCGGGAGATGCACTTCGAATGTTTGATTTTATACCTTCAGATGTAATCCACAATTTTGGAGTGGGTGCAGGAATTATTATTGTTCTTGTAGCTCTTTTCGGGATGATAAATATGGCCTTAAGTATAAACAAAGAAAACAAAATTCCGAAGGGGATCCGTCCCAATTGGTTCCAGGCGATATGGGAAATAATTATGATTGAAGTACTGGGGCAGCGCCGCTATCGCAAGGACTGCGAAACATACTCAAAAGAACAACATTGGTATAAGCAAAAATGGTTTATCCATGCTTCAATATTATGGGGATTTCTGGGTCTGTTTTTGGCTACCGTCTTAGATTATATACTGGAATTACTTGGAGTTAAACCTGTCGGAACATTTGTACCCCTCTGGTATCCGGTGCGATTGTTAGGAACACTTGCGGGAATTTCAATGATTTATGGTGTTTCTGCAACCATCATTAGGAGATGGAATAAAAATGATGAAACGTCTGAACATTCTACTCCCTCAGATTGGACTTTTCTAATTCTCCTTTGGCTGGGAGGAATGACCGGTTTTTTACTGGAGCTGTCCGTATATCTGCCGTATCCACATGCCTGGAGTTACTGGATGTTGTTGGTGCATCTTGTTGTGGTTGGTGAATTATTCATCCTGTTACCTTTTTCTAAATTTGCGCATGCATTTTTCCGGACAGAAGCTCTTTTCATTCATGCTCTAAAACCACTGTCAAAAGAAGAACTTGTTGGTGAAGATAATAACAAATAAAAAACAATGTTGGAAGTAATTCAACATCTAAAAATAAAACCATATAATTTAAGGAGATTATCTCATGGCTGAAAAAATGATTGTAGTTTGTAACGGTATGGCACCGAGCAATATTATGCCTGCATTAATATTTGCATCATCTGGTTGCGCACTCGATTATGAAGTGCATATGTTCTTTTGTCCTGCCGGTGCCCAGGCACTTGTTAAAGGTGAATTAGAAAAACTCGGTACTCCCAAAGGCATGCCGAATCCTGTGGAGTTATTCAATACGATTCTGGATCTAAAAGGTAAAGTAGTGTTCTGTGAACTCGCAATCGTAAACAAAGATATTGACCCGAAGGATTTACGTGACAGTCGCATTGTTATTGAAAAAGTACCACCATTTTTAATGGCAGCAGAAGGCGCTAAAATGACATTTGTTTTCTAACTTTTCTATGGAAAAAGGCGGGTACTTCGTTGTACTCGCCTTTATTTTTAATTGGAGTAGCAATACAAGGATTTAAGTAATATGAATGAAAGAGTATATAACAGGGGGATAGATCCGTTGAGGTCGCCCGAAAGAGTTTTACGCCTTGAAGTTCAGAGCGTTATAGATAACTGCCTTACAACGAAAGATATTGCTTCTGTTCTGGACGTTGGAACAGGAAGTGGTCTTTTTGCAGAAGAATTCAATAAACGAGGATTAAAAGTTGCGGCGATCGATCCAAGCCCTGAAATGGTCGCAGCTACTCAGAATTTTCTACCGGGTCTTGATGTCCGGAAAGCATCAGCAGAAGAGGTTCCATTCGAGAACAACTCCTTCGACTTAGTTTTTATGGGTTTGGTTTTTCATGAAGTGGATAATTATTCACAAGCCATTAAAGAAGCATACCGGATAGCCAACAAAGAAGTTTCAATTCTGGAATGGGAATATCTTGAACAAGACTTTGGTCCACCTCTTAAACATAGATTAAAAAGCACATTCATCCGGGAACTGGCCGAATTGGCAGGATTCAAAACAGTGGAGGTTGTAAAATTAACAAACCTTATACTTTATAAATTATACAAATGAATGACCCAAAAGCCGTTCTAAATAATTTTTTATCCAAATAAAATTAAGGAAAAACAATTGTACGTACCTACTAAAATATTTTTTACCAAAGGAGTTGGCAGGCATAAAGATTATCTCAGCTCTTTTGAAGCAGCATTAAGAAATGCTGGCATTGAAATATGTAACCTTGTTATGGTGAGCAGCATTTTCCCTCCAGGCTGCAAAATAATAAATAGGCAAGAAGGATTGAAGTTGATTAAATCCGGACAAATTACTTTTGTTGTTATGGCACGAAATGCAACTAACGAACCAAACCGTTTGATCGCTTCATCAGTTGGGGTCGCAATTCCTGCAGATGGTAAACATTACGGTTATCTTTCGGAATATCATCCGTTCGGTGTAAAAGAGAAAATTGCAGGAGATTATGCAGAAGATTTGGCAGCTCAAATGCTTGCTACAACTCTTGGAGTAGAATTTGATTCTGAAACAGATTGGAACGAAAGAGAACAAGTATTTAAAATGTCCAGTAAAATTGTTAAAACATTTAATATTACTCAAACAGCCGAAGGTGATAAAAATGGATTGTGGACAACCGTTTTAGCGGCCGCAATTCTTTTACCATAATCTATTATCGTTATGTGAATAGTAAAATCGTTATGGAAAGTAACCCCAAGAAGATGAAAAAAATTAAAACCAGGTTGAAGTTGGAAAAGGTATTGATGATG
>Ga0118677_10015951_pt1 | contig 10369 bp, 4 predicted proteins | sample AliMusrvi5mmetaG_FD_86154 | JGI IMG/M metagenome (GOLD analysis project Ga0118677, IMG submission 86154)
GGCGAGCACTGCGGCAGCGCCCAAATTGGTGGGCAGTGGCAACTGGGCAATGGTGGTCAACCCCGTCATCGTCGCCACTTCCCTTTGTTATCCATTTGCCGCTATTGACAGCGATTTGGTACCGGGCATGGGTCAAACCGCTGCCCTCGGCTATCTCGGTTCTTCCGCTCCACCCAGCACCACCCAGTTCATCCGCGTCGGCCGAAAAGTCGATAGCGAACCCATGCTCGCCGGCAATAAGCCCATCATCGACTTCTACTGCCAGATTGGCCTAACCAATCCACCAACAGTCGCAACGATGATTTCGAATTGCTGGTGTACAACTGGGATGACAAGGTGCTGGGCGGACTGACCTTCGACCTGACCAGAAACGAACTGTTTCGCTATGATGCCAATGAGTTCAATACTTCCAGCACGGCTTCCCCCTACACCGACACCGGGCTGAGCCTCTCGTCGCTCTATGGCACGGTGGTCGAGGTGACCATGCACATCAACTACAAGACCAACACGTGGACGGTCACCGTCGGAGGGGTGCAGGTAATCACCGGGGCACCGTTCACTCAGCGTCCAGTCAGCGGCAGCAACTGGGCCACCCGTACCTTTGGCTCACTCTCGGCACGCTGGTACATCACCACCGTCGGTTACCCCGGCAACAACTGGATGCTGTTTGACGATTGGACCATCAGCGCCTCTGCCGAACAAGCGACCATTCCGGCCACCGCCAGCGCGGGCTATGCCGCCAACTCCACCGCAACCATCGCCATAACTGACGCCGGGTCCGTCGGCTGGACAATATCGAGCGACCAGAGCTGGGCCCTGGTGAGTCCGGCCACCGGTACCGGCAGCAGGTCCGTCACAGCCACTTGTGCGGCAAACCCGAGTGCGACAACCCGCAGCGCATCCCTCACACTGGGAACCCAAACCTGCACCCTGACCCAAGCCGCCGCGCCTGCGGTGACCACGATCCCGGCCACCGCCAGCGCCGCGTACGCCGCAAACTCAGCCGGCTCGATCGCGGTGACATCTAACACCACTTGGACCGCTTCGAGCAATCAGACGTGGGCAGTTGTTAGTCCGACGTCCGGCAGCAGCAACGGCACCGTGACGGTGACCTGTGCCGCCAACCCGAATGCCGCAACCCGCAGCGCGGCCGTCACGGTGGGAACGCAAACGTGCATCCTGACCCAAGCCGCCTCACCGTATGCCTTGTGGGCGGCAGGCTTGCCAACCAACAGCCAAGGATTCACTCAGGATGCCGATCATGACGGCGTGAGCAACGGCATCGAATACGCGCTGGGTCGCGATGCGACCAACGCCACCGGCAGCAACGGTGTCTCGCAATTGCCTGTGCTCACGGTGACCGGCAGCGGCACACTGCGCTATTTGACCATCACGCTGAGTCTGCCGCAACCCGCTCCTGAAGATATCATTTGCGATATCCAGGCCTGCAATAATCCCAGCGGCCCGTGGACCATCATCATGGAAAAATCCGGCAACGCTCCGTGGAATGCTGTCGGCAATTCCGGAGCTACCGTCCTGTCATCCCCCAATGGCAGCGGGCGTACCTCCTACGCCATCAGCGACACCCATGGCTACCGGTTCCTTCGCCTGGCAGTGACCGCCCCCTCCCTCGCCCCGGCCATCACCACCATCCCAGCCACCATCGCGGCTTCCTACGCCGCCAACTCCACCGCAACCCTCGCGGTCACGTCAAATACCGACTGGCAGGTATCAATCAACCAAGCGTGGGCGTTAATCAGCCCTGCATCGGGCAGCGGCAACGGGACGGTGACCATCACTTGCTCGGCGAACGCGACGGCGAGCCCGCGCAGTGCCGTGATCCGGATCGGAGGTCAAACGTGCTTACTGACGCAGGCGGCGTCGCCGTACGCGGTGTGGGCGACAGGCTTGGCGGCGGGAGCCCAGGGATTTTCCCAGGATGCCGATCACGACGGCGTGAGCAACGGCGTCGAATACGCCTTGGGTCGGGATGGTGCCAGCGCCACCGGTGCCAACGGCATCAGCCAATTGCCGCTCATCACCCCGATGGCGGGCCATTTGTCCATGGTCCTCAATCTTCCCGATCCGGCACCCATGGATATCGTTTATGACGTTCAGGTTGCCGACGATCTAAGTGGCTCGTGGACCACCATCATTGAAAAGAGCGGAACCGGGCCATGGAACGCACCCGGCAATTCCGGTGCCACTGTGGCGTCCTCCCCCAGTGGCAGCGGACGAACCACCTACACCATCGCCGACGTGCAAGGTCACCCCTTCATGCGCCTGACCGTAAAATCCTTCTAAAAGCGGCTCAAGAGGCGACGATATTCAGCAGTTTGCCTTGGATATAGACGATTTTTCGGATGGTTTTGCCATCGGTGTGGTCCCTGACCTTGGCGCAGGCCAAGGCAGCTTCAGTGGCAGTGGCTTCATCGGCATCCTTGGCAATCACCAAGCGCTCGCGCAATTTTCCGTTCACTTGAATGATCAGTTCGATCGTACTGCGAACCAACGCGGCCGGATCGTAGATGGGCCAAGCGGCCTCAGAGAGCATCGAAGTGCCGCCGAGGCGTTGATGAATTTCCTCGGTAAGGTGTGGGGCGAAGGGATTTAGAATCGTTAGAAACTGGAAAAATTCGGCACGTGGAACCCCCTCAGCCGCCGTAAATGCCTTGGTGCAGGTCATCATGAACGAAATTGCCGTATTGAATTTGAGCGCCTCAATTTCCTCCCCCACTCTTTTGATTGTGTCGTTGAGGATCCGCAGCAATTCCTTGTCGGTGCAGGGGACGTCTTGGATTTTCGGAGATATCCGCCACTCGCCGTCTTGCTCTTCGCAGGCGAGGCGCCAGACTTTTGCTAGAAACCGCGAAACCCCCTCCACACCTTGCATGATCCACGGCTTCACCTGTTCGAGCGGGCCCATGAACATCTCGTAAAGCCGCAAGGCGTCGGCACCATATTCGCTGACCACATCGTCGGGATTAACGACGTTGCCACGGGATTTTGACATTTTCTGACCGTCCTCGCCGAGGATGAGCCCTTGGTTGACGAGTTTCTGAAAAGGCTCCGGAGTGGTGACGTGGCCGAGGTCAAAGAGGACCTTGTGCCAGAACCGGGCATAGAGCAGATGCAACACGGCGTGTTCTGTGCCGCCAACGTAGAGGTCGATCATGCCGGTGGCGGCAGGCACGGGCGGGTCGGCCTTGTCCCGCTTGCCGGCCCAATAAGCTTCGGCCTCATGAGAGATGAAGCGCCCGGTGTTGGACGGGTCGCAGTAGCGCAGGTAATACCAGCAAGACCCGGCCCACTGCGGCATCGTGTTGGTTTCCCGAATGAAGCCATCCGGAAGCTCGACCCACTCGCGGGCCTTGCTCAGCAGCGGCTCGGGCGACCCGCTGGGCTTGTAATCGTCGAGCGGCGGTGCCAGCAGCGGCAAGTCGGACTCGGGAATCGCTTGGTGATGACCGTCCTTCCACACGATGGGAAATGGCTCACCCCAGTAACGCTGGCGCGAAAACAACCAATCGCGCAATTTGTATTGAATGCGGCGGCTGCCAATATTGTTAGCCTCAAGCCAGTCGATCATCGTTGCCTTGGCGGCAGCGGTGGCCAGCCCATCGAGAAACCCCGAGTTGACGGCGACGCCGTGATCGCAGAAGGCCTCAAGGAGAGTGGGCGTCCCGCCCACATTCTCAAGGAGGGTGGGCGTCCCGCCCACCTGTTTCGAATAACCCAAAAAGTCCCCCCCCCTCAGCCTGGCCCGCTCAGGATTCTTAGCAACGTAGTTCAGGATATTGGCCCGATGTTCGCCATCCCTGACCATTCGATCCCAATAATCCCTTTGCCAGAGCACCCCTTCCCGCCCCAGCGCGGCATTGATTTTCTTTGCCGTAAAACTTTTCCACAATTGGATCACGTCTTCCAACATCGACCCTGGAGCGAGACCGAAGAGCACATGCACATGGTTAGGCATCACCACGAACGAATCGATCGAGTAGCGTTCGCCATCAAAGTGCAGCAGGGCATCGGCAACAATTTTGGCGATGGCTGGATCCTTGAGGACACATTCACCGCTTCCAGCGTCCAACCAATGGTCGATGCTTTTGGAAAACATGGCGTGATACTCCTCTTCCGTTGCAGCACTCCACGGTTGCGGGTGTTGCATGGTCCACTCGTCTCGCTGCCTCGTCCATTCCTGAAGCTTGTCCGTCGGCAAGCTGTCGGCGAGACGCCAGGTGACAAAAAAAAGTTTCTCGCCTTGTTGCCAATGGGGCAGATGAAGGGGTTTGTGTTTCTGAATTTCCAGGTCTGGAATCAAGTATGGAGAACCTGTGGGCGGGACGCCCACACTCCTTGAGGTGGGCGCGCCGCTCACGCCGCTCTGAACCACCTCGACAATCGGGAGGTCGAAGCGCCGGGCGAATTCAAAATCTCGTTCGTCATGAGCGGGCACAGCCATGATGGCGCCGGTGCCGTAGCCCATCATGACGTAGTCGGCGATCCAGATTGGGAGGAGTTGGTCATTGACGGGGTTGATGGCGAAGGCGCCGGTGAAGACCCCGGACTTGTCCTTGTTGAGATCGCCACGGTCCATGTCGGACTTGGAAACGCAGGCTTTCTGATAAATTTCGACGGCCCCCCGCTGCTCCTGGCTGGTGATTTGGGCAACGAACGGGTGCTCGGGTGCCATCACCATGTAAGTGGCCCCGAACAAGGTGTCCGGGCGGGTGGTGAAAACCTCGATGTCAGTGGCAAATTTAGCGATCCGGAACCGCACGGTGGCACCCTCGCTGCGGCCTATCCAATTTTTCTGAAGCAGCTTGATGCCCTCGGGCCAGTCCAGCGCGTCGAGTTCATCGATAAGGCGTTGGGCGTACTTGGTGATGCGCAGCATCCACTGGCGGAGCGGGCGGCGCTCAACGGTGTGGCCTTTGGCCTTCCATTCCTCGACTTCTTCGTTAGCCAGCACGGTGCCGAGGTCCGGCGACCACCAGACGGGGGTATCGGCAACATAGGCCAGGCGGACGGCATCCACCTGTTCGCGGGACCAGCCCTTGGCCACGAGTTCGGCCACTGGCTTGGCTTTGCAGTCCACCTCACAAAAATACGATCCGTAGAGTTGGAGGAAAATCCACTGAGTCCAGCGGACGTACTCGGGGTCGGTGGTGGCGAGTTCCCGGTCCCAGTCGTAGGCAAAGCCGAGCGCCTTGAGCTGGCGGCGGAACGTGGTGATATTCGCGGCGGTGGTGATGGCCGGGTGCTGGCCGGTTTTGATAGCGTACTGCTCGGCGGGCAGGCCGAAGGAATCGTAGCCCATCGGATGGAGGACGTTGAAGCCCCTCATGCGTTTGTAGCGCCCGACGATATCGGTGGCGGTGTACCCTTCCGGGTGACCGACGTGCAGGCCGGCACCGCTCGGATAGGGAAACATGTCCAGCACGTAGTATTTCGGCTTGGCCGGATCAAAGCCATCATCCCCCGGACCGGGAGTTCGGAACGTCTTGGCGGCATCCCAGCGGGCCTGCCAGGCTGGCTCAAATTCACTGAACGGAAATGGTTTGCGGGGGTCGGACATGGGCGTGAAAGACGGCCACTGTGGGGACTGCCAGCCCGCTTGAAAAGCAAAACCCCCGCCGCCATGACAAACGTGTCCGGATTGCCAAGTGCGCCACCGCCGGGGCCCGGCCTGAATGGCTTGCGGATGGCCGAATCTGAAAGAAGCCCCGCCCAACGCCAGTATGCCGCAACGCATACCCTATGAAACTACCCATTCAGCACGCTGCGACTGTCCTGCTGGCATCCCTCACGATGGCTCATGCCCAATACCAGGGCTGGCAGCACGAGGGCTCGTTCCACATCCTAACAACCCCGGATGGGGCAAATCTCCCGGCCACTGCGGCTGAGGAAAACTTCCCGGTGCTGGTGCGGTTGAACCGTGAAAGCTTCGATTTCACCCAAGCGAAAGCCCATGGCGAGGACGTCCGGTTCGCAGCCGCCGGCAAGCCGCTGGCCTATCAAATCGAAGAATGGGATGCGGCCAAAGGAAGTGCGAGCATCTGGCTGCGGGTTCCGATGATCAAAGGCAATGCGCGACAGGAGATCAAGATTTCCTGGGGCAAGGCGGATGCAGCCAGCGAATCGAATGGCGCGGCTGTCTTCAATGAGTCCAATGGATACCTCTGCGTCATGCATATGGGCGACTCCGTCAAAGACGAACTCGGCACCGTCTCACCCACCGATACCGGCACCGTGCCAGCACCGGGCATGATCGGCCAAGGACGGCGTTTTGACATAGGCAAGGGAATCAACTGCGGCGAGAAACTCACCACTCTGCCCGTCGGCAGCAGTCCCCACACCACTGAGGCCTGGATCAGAACTGAAGCCACCAACGTCGATGTCGTCGGCTGGGGTAACCAAGAGTGGCAGGGCAAGGTGGTGATGCAGGTGACCAGCCCCCCGCACCTCAACATGGATTGCTTCTTTGCCGATTGTAACGTCGCCGGAACCAGCAAGATCCCGATGGCTCAATGGATCCATGTCGTCAATACCTACAAGCGTGGCGAGTCGCGGGTTTACATCAATGGCGTTCTGGACGGCGAGAATTCCGGTGGACCTGCCGCCGGTGCTAGAAACAACCGCGGAACCCCACTGGCTATCAAAAATCCCGCTAGAATGTATATCGGTGGCTGGTACGGCAATTACAAGTTTGTCGGCGACATCGACGAGGTGCGCCTCTCCAAGGTCGTCCGCTCGGCTGACTGGGTGAAGATGGAGTATGAAAGTCAAAATCCCCGGCAGACGATGGTTGGTTGCCTAGTCAAACCGGGAGACGCTTTCGTCGTCTCGCCTGCCACTGTCACCGTCGAGGAAGGCAAGAGCACGACCGTGACCGCCCAAGTCGGAGGTGCCCAAAAAACGTATTGGATTCTCAAGCGCGATGGTGTCGAATCTGTAGTCGGAGTGGACCAGGCATCTTACACGTTGGATGCCGGACGAGTCGTGGGAGATACCCCTTTGGTTCTCCGGTTCAAGGCAGTGTGCGCCAACGAAGTCAAAACCAAGGATGTGCCGGTGACGATCAAGGAAACGATTCCCGAACCGGCTGTGACGCTCAAGGCACCTGCAACATGGAATGGCCGCGACCCCATTGAAGTTATATCTAACATAAGCAACCTGGCCGCGATGACGGCCAAGGGTGCCGGGCAAATCCATTGCAAGTGGACGGTTAGCGGCGGTGCGGTGACCAAGGAGGTGGTACGCGGCAAACTCATTCTCAAGCGCTCGCAATACACCGGTCCGATCACCGTGACCGTGGCGATTGATAACGGCGGTTCAGCCACCGTGGCTTCTGTCGTGATCCAGATCACCGAGCCGGCAAAAGACCCGTGGGTTGAGCGGGTTGCCAGCAAAGATGAAAAGCCTGAGGACGGCCAGTTTTTTGCCCGTGACGACAACAACGAGGGGACCCTCCATTACAACGGCACCTTATCTAGCAAAGCGGACACGGTGTTTCTGAAGGTCTATGCGGATGACAAACTGCTCAAAACAGAGACCCAAACGCCCACTGCGGAAAATTCCTACTCACTCACCGCAAAGCTCAAACCAGGCCTGATCAAATACAAGGTGGAGTTTGGAACCAAGACCGGCGGGACCGAGACGCTCGTTCAAACCGTCAACAACCTCGTCTGCGGCGACGCCTATCTGATCGATGGACAATCCAACGCACTGGCGACCGATACCGGGGAGAAATCGCCGCCGGACACCAGCGAATGGATCCGCAGTTATGGGCGGCCGGGTGGCGAGGAAAAGGGACCCCACCGGAACCTGTGGTGCAGCCCGGTCTGGAAAGCCGAAAAGGGCGAGATGGCCGAACTGGGCTGGTGGGGCATGGAACTCGCAAAACGCCTCGTCGAAAGCCAGAAAATCCCCGTCTTCATCATCAATGCCGCCGTTGGTGGCACCCGCATCGACCAACATGAGCGCAACGTAACCGACCCCACCGATCTCAAAACGATTTACGGGCGGATGCTCTGGCGGGTTCAGCAGGCCCACATGACTCACGGTATCCGTGGCGTCCTGTGGCATCAAGGTGAGAGCGATCAGGGAGCTGACGGGCCAGATGGTGGCTACGGTTGGCAATTCCACCAGCAGTATTTCCTCGATATGTCTGCTGCCTGGAAACAGGACATGCCAAATATCCGGCATTACTATATCTATCAAATCTGGCCCAACTCGTGCAGCATGGGAAACGGGCATGGAGACATGATGCGCGAAGTGCAGCGGACGCTGCCAAGCCTCTATTCCAACATGGACGTCATGTCCACGCTCGGCATCAAACCGATTGGCCCCTGCCACTATCCATTGATTGGCTGGTCCGAATTCGCACGGTTGATCCAACCGCTCGTCGAGAGGGATTTCTACGGCAAGAAGGTTTCCGATTGCATCACCGCTCCAAACCTCAAGCAGGCATATTTCACCAGCCCCGCGAAAGATGCGATCGCTCTGGAATTTGACCAACCGGTGATTTGGTTGGATTCACTGGCTGGCCAGTTCTATCTGGATGGCGAAAAAGACAAGGTGGCCTCAGGCTCGGTTAACGGCAATGTGCTAACGCTCAAGTTGAAGGCCCCCGCCACGGCAGCCAAGATCACCTATCTCAAGGAAATGAATTGGAACCCGAATGATTTGGTTTTCGGCAAGAACGGAATTGCAGCTCTAACGTTCTGCGATGTGGCCATTGGGGGATCGAAATAAATTGATTCCACTGGACGGTGAGTTGCTGCCAAGCTGAAGAGGCAGTGTGCCAGGTGGCGTCAGTTTTTCGGGTTTAAGAGTTGCAGCGGGCTGGGGGCCAGCTGCATGCTTGGCAGCGATGCGCGACAACACCCGCCGATGGATTGTGGCCGATCAGGCCCATTGCTGGCACCCGTTCACCCGGCAGGCCGAGTGGTGCGAGTGCGAACATGAACCGCTGGTGCTGGTGCGCGGCGAGGGCGTCTGGTTGTGGGATTCCGAGGGACGCCGCTACCTCGATGGCAATTCCTCGATTTGGACGAACATCCACGGCCACGGCCACCCGCACATTCTCGCCGCTGTCCGCGCCCAGCTCGAACGGGTTGCCCACACGTCGTTTCTCGGATTCACCCACCCCGGTGCCGCCGAACTGGCCGAACGCCTGTGCCAGCTCTTCCCTAGCAACACTCTGGAACGCGTGTTTTTCTCCGACGATGGCTCCACCGCCATCGAGGTCGCCCTTAAAATGGCGGTGCAATACCGCCAGCAAACCGGCGACCCACAGCGCAGCGGCTTCATCGCGTTTGCCAACGGCTACCATGGTGACACCCTCGGCGCGGCCTCACTCATGGGCGTGGGACGGTTTTTCGAGCGCTTCCGGGGGCTCGGCTATCCGGTGCACCACGTCGCATCGATGGACGAATTGCGCGGCTTGCCTGACGCTCAATTCGCCGCCACTGCCGGAGTGGTCATCGAGCCGCTGATCCAAGGGGTCAATGAAATGCGGCCGTGGCCAGCGGGCATGCTGGGCGAGCTTCGCGGTTGGTGCGACGATCACGGCATCCACCTGATACTTGACGAAGTGATGACCGGCTTTGGCCGGACTGGCAGCATGTTTGCCTGCCAGCAGGAAAACGTCATCCCGGATTTCCTGTGCCTGGCCAAGGGGCTTACCGGCGGCTACCTGCCGATGGGCGCGACCCTCACGACAGCCGCGATTTACGACGCCTTTTTGGGCGATGGCGGGCGGGCGTTTTACTATGGTCATAGTTTCACGGCTCATCCTCTAGGTTGTGCGGCGGCGCTGGCCAGCCTGGAGATTTTCGAACAAGAACGAACCTTGGATACCTTGCCTACTAAAATCGAGCATCTTCGCCTGGGCTTGGCCACCCTCAAATCCCGCCATCCGGTGATTCATGCCATCCGGCAGTGCGGGTTGATCGCGGGCATCGAATTGCGCCAACCCGACGGCAGCCATTTCCCGCCTGACGCCCGGATTGGCGAAGCCATCTGTCTGGCCGCCCGCCGCCACGGCCTGCTCACCCGGCCGATTCTCGACACGCTTGTGCTGCTTCCGCCGCTGGTGATCACTCCGGCCGAACTCGACCATGCGCTAACTGCCGTGGATGCCGCGCTTGAAGCTGCCATTCCCGCATCTATTCGCCTGCTGCAACGGCCGCCGGATTCCTGACGTGACTCGCGACGAAGAGGTGTGCAAGGTGCCGCCGTGTCCGAGACATCTCCCCAGTATCAGCGATTTGGCGGCATCATGAGGCTTTATGGCCTGACGGCTATGCAGCGGTTTTCACAGGCTCGGGTGGCCGTCATCGGGATCGGCGGCGTCGGATCGTGG
>Ga0118677_10008247_pt1 | contig 10368 bp, 15 predicted proteins | sample AliMusrvi5mmetaG_FD_86154 | JGI IMG/M metagenome (GOLD analysis project Ga0118677, IMG submission 86154)
GTAGAACTGATTGTACCTGTGGCTCTGGAACAGGGTTCGAACTTCGCCATTCGCGAAGGCGGCCTGACCGTGGGTGCGGGCGTGATCACCAAGATTCTTGACGAGAAACCAGGTAAATAAACATGGCATCTAAAAAGAAAGATATCCGACCGGTTATTACGTTTGCTTGCTCTGAATGCAAGGAACGCAATTATACCTCACAGAAAAATCGTCGTAATGACCCGACCCGCATGGAGCTGAAGAAATACTGCAACCACTGCCGCAAGCACACCACGCACCGCGAGACGAAGTAATTTCTTAGAAACAAGTGTGGGGCGTTCACACGCCCCACATTTACATAGGCCAGTAGCTCAATTGGCAGAGTACCGGTCTCCAAAACCGGGGGTTGCAGGTTCAATTCCTGCCTGGCCTGCCTGAAGAAATGAAACGCCGTTTTACTGTAGCGGCGTTTTTAGCCCTAAATAAGGAGTACGCTGTGGCCGATAAGAAAAAAGACGAAAAAGAATTTAAGCAGCCCAACTGGATCGTGCGCTATTGGCGTGAAACAGCCGGGGAACTGCGTAAAGTATCCTGGCCGACCATACCGGAAGCCCGCCGTCTGACCATTATTGTCATCCTGACCATGGTCTTTACCGGCGTTCTCCTGGGCTTGCTTGATTTCCTCTTCTCAAACGGTATCCGCTTGATCATTCTTGGTGTTTAGTAGAAATAAGGTGTCATAATGATGGACGCGGAAAAAGATATGGAACGGGACAATTTGAATGCACCGTCAGGTGAGCAGCCGGCCGGAACCAGCGGCAAAACTGCCCCTTCCAATGCTGCCGCACCGCATTCGGACAAGGGCCAGCCCGGCCAGCCAGCTGAAGGGGAGCGCGCCTGGTATGTAATCCACTGTTATTCGGGTTATGAGAATAAGGTTCGCTATAACCTGGAACAGCGGATTGAAACCATGAGCGTGAAAGACAAAATCTTTGACGTCGTCATTCCCACCCAGGAAGAGATTGAAGTTAAAGATGGCAAGCGGCGCGTGATTGAGCGCCATGTTTTCCCCGGTTACGTGCTGGTTAACATGATCCTCACCGAAGATTCATGGTATGTGGTGCGCAACACCCCGGGTGTCACCGGTTTTGTGGGAATGGGTAATTCACCCACGGCCCTGCGCCCGGACGAAGTGGCCCAAATTTTGCGCCGCATGGAAGCTGAAGCGCCGCATATCAAGGTGACATTTAAAATTGGCGAACGCGTCCGCATTGTGGACGGCCCGTTCAACGATTTCCGCGGTTCGGTTTCGGAAATCGATATGGAACGCAACAAGGTGCGAGTCATGGTCAATTTCTTTGGCCGTGAAACGCCGGTGGAACTGGACTTTTTACAGGTCGAAAAAGCGTAATCTTCGTCCTCAACTGAGGGCGTTGGATGGGAGGACCAGCATACAGACTGGCCCGCTACAACCACGAAGGAGTAAAAATGGCAAAGAAACTAAAAGTAATCGTCAAGTTACAAATTGCAGCCGGTAAGGCCAACCCGGCGCCCCCGATCGGTCCAGCCCTCGCCGGGCATGGGCTCAATATCATGGCCTTCTGCAAGGAATATAATGCCCGCACTTCAAGTCGCGTTGGCGATATCATTCCTGCCGAAATCAGCATCTTCTCAGATGGCTCATTCACCTTTATTCTCAAATCGCCGCCCACTGCTGTGCTGCTGCGCAAAGCGGCTGGTATTGCAAAAGGTTCAGGCACGCCCAATCGCGAAAAATTAGGTAAAGTCACTCGCGCTCAGGTCAAGGAAATTGCCGAGACCAAGTTGAAAGATATGAACGCATTTGACATCAGCGCCGCGATGAAAATGATCGAAGGCACCGCCCGCAATATGGGTATTTCAATCGTTGAATAGGATTATGTGGGAGGGCGGCTGCGGCTGCCCGTTGGCACCACAAAGGAGAAATCATGGCTAAACACGGTAAGAAATATACGGTTGCTGCCGCCAAAATCGACAGCTCCGCCTTATACAATCCCCGCGAAGCATTAACGCTGGTGAAAGAAACCTCTACTTCCAAATTTGATGGATCAGTGGAAGTTCACCTGCGCATGGGCCTCGATCCCCGCCAGGCTGACCAACAGCTGCGCGACGTGGTCGTTCTGCCCAACGGCCTCGGTAAAACGGTGCGTGTGCTTGTTTTTGCACAGGGTGAAGGCGCCGCGGCGGCCACGGCTGCCGGAGCAGATGTGGTTGCTGACAGCGATGAATGGATCACCAAAATCGCCGGCGGCTGGACAGAGTTTGATGTCGCCATTTCCACCCCCGATATGATGGGCAAGGCTGGCCGGTTGGGCCGTGTCCTCGGCCCGCGCGGTCTCATGCCGAACCCCAAGGCCGGTACGGTTGTACCTGCCCAGGACTTGCCGCGCGTGATCAAAGAAGCCAAGGCTGGTCGTGTGGAATTCCGCCTCGACAAAACCGCCAATGTGCACGTGAGCATCGGCAAGGTTTCATTTGAAGCCGAAAAACTGTATGAAAACTTCAAGGCGCTGATGGATGCCATTAAAAAGGCCCGCCCGTCCGCAGCCAAAGGTACCTTCATTCGCCACATCACCGTGGCGGCCACCATGGGACCCGGCATCAACCTCGATGTCAACCTGGCCCAAAGCATGGGAGCAACAGAGTAATCCGTCAGTTATTGCAAAAAGCTGTTCGCCTTCACCGATGAAAGCAGGCGTCCGGGTTTTCCCGGCTTAATTTGACCCGCTGAGGTGATGACTTTCAAACCTGATCCACTGCTTCCCGCGTTCTGCGGGAGATGAAAGTCTTCGCCTGGCATAATGTTAGGCGAAGATTTTTTGTTCAACCCCCTCGATGGGGGTGTTCCAATTCAGAAACGGAAGGAGGTGAAATCTAATATGCCATTCAATAAATCACAAAAAAACGAAATATTAAGTCAATACGAAGGTTGGGTTCGCAAAAGCGAGGCTGTCATCATGTTGGAATACAACAAGATGGCGATGAAGGACATCAACACTTTACGCAACAAGGTGCGTGATGCGGGCTGTCAGGTGCATGTGACCAAAAACACCCTGATGAAACTCGCCCTCGAAAAAAGCGGATACGAAGGTGTGAAACAGGAAGACGGCACCACTTTGTGTGGTTTTGCCAACACCGATGCACCCGCCCTGGCGAAACTGCTGCTCGATTTGACCGTTAAATCTGAAGTCTTTAAGGTTAAAGGTGGGTTTATGGACGGAAAAGCGATCACCGCTGACCAGGTGAAATCGCTTGCCACATTGCCCCCGCTGCCTGTCATGCGCGCCACACTGCTGGGTGTTCTATCCGCCCCGGCTAGTAAACTGGTGCGTACCCTGGCCGAGCCCGCTCGTTCAGTGGCAGCAGTCATCAAGGCTCATTCAGAGCAAGACGCGGTCCCGGCTGCGTAGTTTTTATCCCTTAATGGGATGCCGTGGCGCGTTTTGCGCCTGAATTAAACGAAAAATTGTCAAAAATTGAAAAAAGTATTGCAAGGAGAATTTAGAAATGGCTGATTTAACCAAACTTATTGATGAACTGAGCAAGCTGACTGTTTTGGAAGCTGCTGAACTGGTAAAGGCTCTTGAAGAGAAGTGGGGCGTTTCCGCCGCCGCTCCTGTGGCTGTTGCCGCCGCTGGCCCTGCCGCCGCCGCCGCCGCTGAACCCGTGGAAGAAAAGACCGAGTTTGATGTCGTCATCAAGGACGCTGGTCCGAAGAAGATCGAAGTCATCAAGGTCATCCGCCAGCTCACCAGCCTGGGCCTCGTTGAAGCCAAAACCATGGCCGAAACCTCCGGCGCCAAAGTGCTCACCGGTGTGGGCAAAGAAGCTGCCGCCGATGCCAAGGGCAAGCTCGAAGCCGCTGGCGCTGTCATCGAAGTTGCCTAGTTTTTACGAACGACTGGGAACACATCACTGCCCCGAATTTTTCGGGGCAGTGTGATTTTAAACGCAGGACCAGAATCGGGTGTTTGTGCGCTTCTCAAACACCGCCCCGGCGCTTTCCAGTGATTCTAATTTTCAAGGCGGGGGAAAAGCGGCCGGGGGTCAGCCACATGCGCGCCGGGTTTCAAGCCGCCCCAGGCCAGGCCGTGTGACAGCGGAGCGGGCGGCACCCACCCCAGCTGGGCCCAGATCTCGGCAGTTTTGGCTGGCAGCACCGGCCAGAGCAGCACAGAAACCAGGCGCAGGCTCTCGGCGGCGGTGTATAACACGCTTGCGAGGCGGGATGTCTCGCCTGCCTCGGCCAGTTTCCAGGGGGCAGTGCGTTCCAGGTACTGGTTGGCGGCCGTTAAAACCTCCATCATTTCCGCCAGCGCCTGGTTGGGCGCAAAGGCATCCACCAGTTTAAAAACCCGTCCGGGCAATCCCTGCACCTGGCGGCACAGGTCTTCGCCAGGGCTGTCCAGCGCCGCCGGGGTGGGTACCATCCCGTTAAAATAACGCCAGGTCATGCTCACAACCCGGTTGAGCAGGTTGCCCAGGTTGTTGGAAAGGTCGTTGCGGTAACATTCCGCCAGGCGCGCGTTTGAAAATTCGGCGTCCATGCCGGGGCTCATTTCGCGCATCAGGAAATAACGCAAGGCGTCCACCCCGTAGGTGTGCGCCAGGTCGAGCGGCCTGATGGTTTTCCCCCGGATCCTGGTCCCCGCATGGCCCGGTGTTCGGGGCGCTGCCGTTTTGGGGTCATCCACACCGCTCCACCAGCCGTGGGCAAAAATGCGCCGGGGCAGGGGCAGGCCGGCCGCCTTGAGCATGATCGGCCAATAGACGCAGTGCGTGGTGAGGATGTCCTTGCCGATCAGGTGTGTGGCCTGGGGCCAGAACTGGTTGAAGCGCGCCGGGTTCTGCCCGTACCCCGCAGCGGTGATGTAATTCAGCAGGGCGTCGAACCAGACGTAGGTCACAAACTGGTGGTCAAAGGGCAGGGGAATGCCCCAGTTGAGGCGGTTGACCGGGCGCGAAATGCACAGGTCGCCCAAAGGCTGGCGCAGGAACCCCAGCACCTCGTTGCGCCGGAATGCCGGTTGGATAAAATCGGGATTGGATTGGAGCATGTCGAGCAGCCAACCCTGGTAAGTGCTCATGCGGAAAAAATAATTGGCTTCGACCACTTTTTCCACCGGCCTGCCGCAGTCGGGGCAGGCGTTGTTGACCAGGTCTTTATTGGTCCAGAAACGTTCCTCGTGCACGCAGTACCAGCCCTGGTAGCCTCCCAGGTAAATTTCGCCGCGGTCCCACAGGTCCTGCAGCACCTGCTGCACCACGCGCACATGGCGCGCCTGGGTGGTGCGGATGAAATCGTCATAGGTCACCCCCAATTCCTGCCAGGCGGCACGGAAATGTTCCTGCATCGCGTCGGCATGCGCCAGCGGTTCCACCCCGCGCCTGCGCGCCGATTCCTGCACTTTCTGGCCGTGCTCGTCGGTGCCGGTCAGAAAAAAAACGTCATCGCCGCGCAGGCGGGCATAACGCGCCAGCACATCAGCCAGAATGGTGGTATAGGCATGCCCCAGGTGGGGCTCGTCGTTGACATAATAAATGGGTGTGGTGATGTAAAAAGGGTTGCTCATAATTAATCAGGATAAATGATTTTATCAATATGAATGGGCAGAGTCAATATTTATGAAAAATGGCCGCAAACCAAATATAATCAGGATAGACGCTGAATTATAAACACGAAAAAAAGTTTAGCATGAAACTCCTATTAATCACAGCCTCGTCTGCCGATATTCGTCAAATTCGCCGGTCGCGCTTCCTCAATTTCCAGCAAATTACCATGCCTTACCTGGCGGCCCAGGTGCCTGCCGGCTGGGATGTGGAGCATATCGATGAGGAAGTTGCCCCGGTCGATGTGAACATCCAGGCAGACCTGGTTGGGATCACTTTTCACACCCCCAGCTCGCACCACGCGTACAGCCTGGCAGACCACTTCCGTTCCCGGGGTGTCCCGGTTGTGCTCGGGGGGCCGCATGTCACCCTGCTGCCTGAGGAAGCCGCGCTGCATGCCGACACCCTGTTTGTGGGCGAAGCGGAGGGGTTGTGGCCGCAATTTTTGGATGATTTTGTACAGGGCCGCAGTCAGAAAATGTACCGCCCCGCCGCGGCTCCCGACCTGGCGCATGTTCCGCAAGCCAGAAAGGATTTATTCCACCGCAAGGATTTGACCAACGGGGTCCTTTTTGCCAGCCGCGGCTGCCCGAACCAGTGTGATTTCTGTACGGTATCGGTGATGTACCAGAAACAACTGCGCAAGCGCCCGGTGGCAGAAGTGGCGGCTGAATTTGCCTCGTTTAAAGGCAAGGTGATCATTTTTTGGGATGATAATATTGCCGGAGATTTGAATTATGCCAAGGAATTATTCCGCGCCGTTGCGCCCCAGCGCAAATGGTGGAGCAGCCAGGCCAGCATCCATGCCGGCCAGGACGAGGAATTCCTCGAGCTGGCAGCCCGCAGCGGCTGTAAACAGCTTTTTCTCGGGTTGGAATCGATCTCGCAGGCCAGCATGAACGAGGTGCACAAGCGCTTTAACCGCGTGGAGGAATATGGGCAAATCATCCGGCGCATTCACCGGCACGGGATTGCCGTGCAGGCCGGGATTGTTTTTGGCTTTGACAGCGATACGCCCGCCATTTTTGGTGAAACGCTTGATTTTTTGGAACAGAACGGGGTTCAAAACGCGACGTTTAATATCCTGACCCCCTTTCCGGGGACCCGCCTCTTCCGCCGCCTTGAAGCGGAGGATAGGATACTGACGCGTGATTGGCGTAAATATAACAGCCGGGCCGATGTGGTCTTCGAGCCGAAACAGATGAGCGCCGCAGAACTGCTGGATGGTTTCCAGTCTGCCGTGCGCAGGTTTTATTCCCCGGCGAGTATGATTAAACGGCTGTCCCGCTCTCCGGTTGGCCTGTGGTGGACCCTGCCGCTCAACCTGGCCTACCATTTCTCACTGCGCAGGTTTGGGCTTGTGAGCCACGCCAATCCGGTATAGAATGAAACCAGGATATATTCTCAAGGAGGCTTTATGCCCGATCTGACCCGGCAGGAAGTGATTAAAATTCTGGCCATCGCCACCCAGGCCCGCCTGGCAGGGGTGGACCTTTCAGGCCTTAACCTGAGCGGCTTAAATTTTGCCGAAGCTGACCTGACTCGCGCCAACCTGGCGCATGTAAACCTGACCAACGCCTACCTGCGCAGCGCGCGCATGGAAGATTCGGACCTGGAAGGCGCGCTGCTGGTGAATGCCAACCTCAAGCAGGCCAACCTCAAAGGCGCCAACCTGAAAAATACCGACCTGAGCGAAGCCAACCTGACGGATGCCAACCTCTACAATGCCAACCTGGCAGGAGCGCGCATGGAACACGTCCGGGGAATTTTGCTCTAGTGCTGTTTCAAACATTAAAGTAGAATTTCCGAAAGGCAAATTTCCTCTGGAAATTGCCTTTCGGAAATAACATACACGAGGATTTTACAGGCGTGATGTGGCCCGCGCAGGCAGAGACGCGAAAGGGATGCCTGAAATGGTTCCCGCGCTGCTTGAGGCCGGAACGGCAAATGCCTGAATCGGGCAGATCACAACCTCTTCCGATGGTTTCGCGTATATAATATAAATGGTGGGGTTTTTCATCCTGCCAATGGAGGGCTGATGGCGATTGTATTTGATCCTAATCTTGCTTATGTGGTCCTGGTGCTGGCTTTTGTCCTGGGAATTTTGGCCCTGGTTGCACCCGGCACGGGAGTGATAGAGCTGGGCGCCGTGGGCCTGATGGTCATGGCGGGTTATACGCTTTTTCAACTGCCGATTAATGCCTGGGCGCTGATCGTCCTGGTGGTCGGCCTGCCGCTTTTCTTTTTCGCGGTGCGTCCTGGGCCGCGCGTGGTCCAGTGGGCCCTGCTGGCCCTCGCCCTGGCAGCTTTGTGGGTGGGTTCGGTTTTTATCTTCCGCACTCCTGCCGGGAGTGGGTTGGCGATCAATCCCTGGCTGGCGGGTTTCACTTCCCTGGCGGCCGGCGGGTTCATGTGGCTGGTGTTTAACAAAAGTATCCAGGCCAGCCGGATTCCGGTAAAGCAGGCTTTTTCGGGCATTGAGGGCGCAGAAGGCGAAGCCATCACCGATATCAGCCGTGAAGGCTCGGTGCGATTGGGTGCTGAAACCTGGTCGGCCCACAGCAGCAGCCTGATCCCGCGCTACAGCCGGGTGCGCGTGCTCTCGCGCAAAGGCTTGATCCTTGAAGTGGAACAAATTGAGCAAGCTGCACCTGCCGCCGGGCCGGGCTGAGCGTCCGGCCATCGATGCGGTCAGTCCCTTTTAAAAAATAAATAAAGGAGAATAATTATGGATTCAAGTTTTCTTTGGGTATCAATCTGTGGCCTGGTTTTTCTGGCCGTCATTGTGCTGGTGGCTTTCCTCAGTGTGGTTAAAATTGTGCCTGATTACCAGCGTATCGTTGTCTTCCGCCTGGGACGCGTGATTGGGGCCAAGGGTCCCGGCCTGGTGATCCTGATCCCGTTTTTTGACATTCCGCGCTGGGTGGACCTGCGCGAACAGGTGCGTGAAATTCCGGCGCAGACGTCGATTACGGCCGATAACGCACCGATCTCGATCGATTTCCTCTGGTACTACAAGATCTTTGACCCGGTACAGTCGGTGGTTGAAGTGCAGAACTTTGAAATGGCTTCCCAGGGTATCGCTGCCACGACACTGCGCGCAGTCGTGGGCGGCATCGGCCTGGATGCGGTGCTTTCAGAACGCGAAAAAATTAATATTTCCCTGCGCACCCGCCTGGATGAAATCACCGAACGCTGGGGCGTGAAAGTGACCAATGTCGAAATCCGCGAGATCACCCCGCCCCGGGATGTGCAGGAAGCCATGAACCGCCAGCTTTCGGCTGAGCGTAACCGCCGCGCCATCGTCACCGAATCTACAGGCACGCGCGAAGCGGCAATCAATGTGGCTGACGGCGAAAAACAGGCCGCGGTTTTACGTGCAGAAGGTGAAAAACAGTCGGCCATCCTCAAGGCTGAAGGCGAAAAACAGGCGCAGCTGCTGCGGGCTGAAGGTTATGCCAGTGCCCTGACCCAGATTTTTGATTCAGCCAAGGATGTGGATGCCCACACCATGACCCTGCAGTACTTTGAGACGCTTAAAACCATGGCGACCAACCCGGCTACCAAATACATTTTCCCCATGGAATTTACCTCGTTTTTGGGCGACTTTATCAAGGAACGCGGTAAATAGCATTGTCCATTTCTGAAACAAGCATGGTCGCGCCAGGGTTCGAGATTACCCGGGCCACCTGGCGCGACCTGAACGATCTCTACGCCCTGGAGCACGACTGCTTTGCAAATGAAGCCTGGTCACTCCTCGACCTGGTGGGCGTCCTGACACTTCCGGCCACCAGCCGCCTGAAAGCCGTGGCGGACGGCCGGATGGTGGGATTCGCAGCCGGCGACATCCATAAAAACGAAAAGTTGGGTTGGATCACCACCATTTGCATCGCCACCACCCAGCGCCGCCAGGGAATGGGGCGGCTGCTGCTGCGTGCCAGCGAAGCCGACATGAAAATGCCGCGCGTGTGCCTCTGCGTGCGCAAGAGCAACCTGCCTGCCATTGCCCTTTACACCAGCGAGGGCTACCATTCTTCCGACCTGTGGAAGCGCTATTATGAGGATGGAGAAGATGCCATCGTGATGGAGAAGCAGCTGCGCCGGGGAGAGTTTGAGCGCCTGTCTGCCGGGGATGGTCCATTAACAGTAAATTAATAGTAGGTTAACCGTTGGTTTAAAATTGGTTGACTTTCTAATCCAAAAGGACTACACTTTAGCATATAAGAGGAAAACCAACCTATGCGAGTTATATCCTCAATTTACGGTGAATGTCTCAAATGTGGCACGCGTTGACGCGTGCCGCTTATTTTAAGAATAGATAAAAGGAGAAAACCAAATGGACTATGGGATGATCGGTAAAATTGAGAAAGCCAGACGTTACGCTGAAGAACATAAACGCTTCCACTTCCACAGTTTTTCCGTGACAGTGGATGGTTCAAACAGCAACTCCCACCAGGTCAAATATGAAAATGGCGAGTGGAGCTGCGATTGCGATTTCTTCCATACCCGTGGGCGCTGCAGCCACACCATGGCGCTTGAATTTGTCCTCGAAGGTATGATTGCCGAAGAGGTAAAAACCGCGTAGGCCTCATTTAATAGTAACATCTTGATTTCGCCCGGCGTGAAGCATTAGACGCCGGGCGGATTTTATTGTGGGGAGAAGGTCTCGCACCTTGTTGACACACTTTATCAAATAAGTATAATCAATTTATCTTCGGGATTGTTTTGCCCAAAAATATA
>Ga0118677_10015953_pt1 | contig 10368 bp, 5 predicted proteins | sample AliMusrvi5mmetaG_FD_86154 | JGI IMG/M metagenome (GOLD analysis project Ga0118677, IMG submission 86154)
GAAATAGTCTTTCCTGCATCGAGTCCACGACTTTCGTCAAGGAGGTTCCACTCGATTTCCCGGATTATTTGGGCACTTTGGGCGCTTGTTCGCAAGCTGCTGAAGCGGAGATTTTGTCTTAAGACTTTGCCAGTTGGTGGCCGGCAATCTCATTAAATTGTCTTTCTAATATAAGCCTATTTGGATTATATGGCAAGATTGACAATTTTGCAATTTGGGTGTTAAATGTCTTATTGGTTGTAATTCAATCAATGATTGAAATTTTTAAGCAGTACATTGAAAAACTAAAAAAGAAAAAGGAAAAATTGCCATGCCTCATCAGTTATTGGATTCAAGAAAAATAATCAGAGAGCAGCTTTCTGGTAAGTTAAAAATCGGAAAAGTTTCAATAAGTGACCTTGTTGAATTAAGCCCTATTCAAATGTTGGTGTTGTATGAAATATTTTTTGAGGACTTTTCTAGTGAGAAGATTTTATTTCCTGAAGAATTTTTACCTTCAAATAAATCTCGTCTAATATGTTGCATACCTTCCAGTGAAAGTATTCATCGTAAGGTGGCTGACTCGTTTGTGATTGATTCGCGCATTAAATTAGACAAGCTCAATGGTCAAAGGAGCTATATGAGGGGAAGGGATTACGTCATAAGTATCCCAATTTCTTCTATGGAAATTAATTCAGGCAAATGTGTCAAGAATAGGCAATTGCAATTTATGACATTGCAAGAGACTCAAATATTCGAGTTGTTCTTGCGGTGGCTTTCCTGTTTAGAATTGCTAGTTTCGGACTTCAATTCAATGCTAGTGACTAGTTCACATGACGTGAAGGGGCAGTTTATGATTTTAGATTGCTTAAATTCTGAAGTTTATGGTCATAAATTTGCTAATTCGGATGGTTCAAAAAATCCAACCGGAGCAGGTGTTTTTAGGGTTCGAAATGTTATTTGTAAACGCAATATGCTTAAGGATGAAGAAGTTTTTGGTGAATGAAAAATTATTCATGACTGTTGATTGCTGATTTTTTCTTTTGCATCGTCTTTGTGCGCCGTCTCTTATAATATGTGGTAGTGACATGTATTGTAAGAGCGGTGCTTTTTTCATTGTTTATTTGTTTTGAGCGCCACCTTCTATTTGGAGGATGGCGCATTTTTGTTGCTCAATCTTGACATTTTTGCAATCCTGGTTAATAATTACACTTTGGTCGCAATTGCGTTCAATTTCAGAAAAAATATAAATGGATCTTTTAAAATTAAAAAAGGGAATGATGTTATGCAAAAAGGCGTGATTTCAAAAAAAGAAAAAACATGCATTGGTACTAAAAAGTTTGAAAAAAGACTTTTTGAATTATCACAAGATAAAAATCATCTAATTCGGAGTTATTCGGAATTTTTTCTACGTATTTTTGGCTCTTATGTTACTTTTCCTATAGTTTCTATGCCAAATGAGAGGAAATATCGAGATTGGTTTCCAGTTTGCGTACCTCCGATTCGCTTTATTCGTAATGTGGCATATGCAGGCGACAAGAACAATGTTTTAATGTTTGATTTGTTTAATTTGCGCGAGGATTTTAGGGGGAAAATTGAAAATCTTGGTCGCGCGGAATTAGCAAATAGGCCGTATATTATTCTAACTCCTATAAGAGTTGAAGCTGGTGGAGAATTTGAGCGCGCGTCTTTCGCTGATGTTATAGGGCGAGAGAGAAATGTCTTAACTGCTTGGGAAATGTGGATCCTGAATCTTTTTGTTTATTGGCATTTCGGATCATATATTGACAGGCATAGTATCACCTTGGCTGGGTCTTGCGATCTGTCTGGTAATGTTTTCGGTTTCGGGTATGATGGCAGTGCTGTAACTATTGATACATATAATCCAGCCTTGCGCGCCGAAAAGTTTTATTTCCGAGAAGCAGTCTCTCTTTGATTTTCTTTGCGCTCTTTGGTTCTTACGTCGTTTCGCGGTATGCATTATCAATGCATACCGCGAAACGACGTTTTTTGTTATCCACATATTTCAGGTATCGTGAAAATGCGCTATAATATTTGTATATGAACGAGCGCTTCCGTCTATTTTTTTATTGGGGCTATAAAGTTGGGCTGCATGTTTTTGCTGCAATCGGTTTTGTGTTGGTTTGCGGATTTTTTGCGGTGCGGCTTCATTTGACGGACGTGTCTGGCATGGTGGATGCAAATTCTGATCGTTTTGGAAAAGTTTTGCTTGGCAATAGTGCTAGCGCCAAGACCCAAGTTTTGGGGGTTGAAAGTCAAAAAAGCGAACCTGTGGCAACTTCGATTGATGATTTGGATTCTCAAATAAAGCAATTGGCGCAAGCGAAAGAATTGAAAGCAAAAAATTATTGCGCTATTGATGTGATTGGAACCTTTGCTCCTGGAGCGGCTTGGAAAATAATTCAAAACTATCAGTTGCTTAATTCTGACATCTTGGCTTCAAAAATGATTTTGGCAGCCAGGCTTCGGATTGAGGAAAAAAATGGTAGCAATGTTTTTGACAATTGTGACAATGGAAATGCCAAGATAGATGATAATTTAATTGCTAAAAAATATCTTGGGGCTCAGAGCCAGACGATTTTTCCTTGGATGGATAACCAGCAGTGTGAAACAATCAAAGAAGCGATTGTGAAAGACAAGGATTTGATTAATAGGGCTTCATTAATTGCTGGCATTGAACCTCGCTTACTTGTCTCATGCGCTATTGTTGAGCAAGTTAGGCTGTTTAATTCTCAGCGGGAGCTTTACAAGAAATTTTTTGAACCGCTCAAGATTCTTGGCAATTCAAACAAGATTTCCTTGGGAGTAATGGGTGTCAAAGAGAACACTGCCATTGAAACTGAACAACATTTGAAAGATTCTTTGTCTCCTTATTACTTGGGACCGGAGCTTTCGAGCGCTTTGGATTTTGCTGATGGTGACCCGGTCAGTCAGCGTTATCAACGGTTGACCGATGAAAAAAATCACTACTATTCTTATCTTTATGGTGGAATTTATTTAAAAGAAATGATGATGCAGTGGAAAAATGCCGGCTTTGATATTGATTATCGCCCGGAAATAATTGGCACGCTTTTTAATGTTGGCTTTCCACAATCAAAACCAAATCCAAATCCTAAAGTTGGTGGCAGCAACATTGAAGTTGATGGCACAAAATATACTTTTGGTTCACTAGCCTATGAATTTTATTACTCCGGCGAACTAACCGACGCTTTTCCGTATGTGACAAATTAAGCTTTTTGGAAAGATCAGAAGCTTCTTGGTTGGTTTTTATTATACAAAATATAAATCTTAAAAAACAAGAATGAGTATTAACAAGAACAAACTTATTGAAATTGCAATCATTGTGGGGATTGGGATTATGACGGTGGAGGTTATTGTGTTTATGTCTGCAAAAAAAGTTCAGGCACCATCATTGACAAATCAACCCGCTGCGTCAGTTGCGCAAACAAGTGAACAGTTAGCGGAGAATAATTCTTCAGAAAATAGCAATCAGCAAAATCTTCAAACGGTGACTACGGATGTTTCGAATATTGAACCTGTCATGGAGCCAGGAACGTGTAAAGATTTTAAAGCAATCAAAGAATATGTTTTGAAGAACATTGTTGCGCCTGACGGTCAATGGTATGCCTATGGTGCGGGGAGTATGCCGACTGCTCCTAGTTTATTGTGGTGGAAAAGAAAAATCAGTGAACCTTTTGTGGGATATCCAAGCGTCGATAGTTTGACAGTTGCGTACGGTTGGAATAATAATGCAGCTGTGAATCACAGTGAATCTTTCAAGTCAATCATGAAAAAGGATGCTGATAATATTGGTAAATCAATAAAAGATGAAGCAAAAAAACTTGGTCTAGTTACAGATACATTGAATACTATGCCGTTTCAATCAATATACGATTCGCGACTGCTAGTTCCAATTGAAAGCACTATTGGCGCTTTCTCTCTAAAGAGCGAAAACGGATTTTATCTTATTTCCTTGAACAGCACTGAAAATGGTGGTGGTTCTCCAGGATCTGGATATGTCACGCTTACCTGCGGAAAAGCCAGCAGCTGGTATGATAAGTTTTATGATGTTATGAATTTCAAGGCAAATCCTTCCGCAGCTAAATACCCAGAGCGAGATGAAGTGACTATTTTGGATGTTAGTCCAGATCATACTGTTTATAGGCTAACAACTGATCCATCATATTATTATTTCGATGGGAAAAAAGCAGAGGTGATATCAAAAACCTATTTGATTCAATGTTTAATTCTTGAGTCTCGTAAAATAGGAAAAGGAATGCCATGCACGGATGGGTTAGGTGACGGGTCAGATTCTAAAGATAAAGAACGGCTAGCTACCTATTAATGTTAAACCAAAAATCACCACTTTAAAGCGTGGTGATTTTTTTTCATTCTTTATTCTCCTGAAAAGCTAATAAGCTAAAGCCTAAGAAGCTAGCTATTTAAATCAATTCAACCGTTCCTCCGGCAATAATGTTTTTGATTTCATCGAGAATATTCGGTTGGCTTTCGATGGAGAAAGGCGTTTCCAATTTGTTGGTTTGGTGATGCAAAAAAACTTTACACTGGCCTGATGGGCAAGTATTGAAAGTTTTGGAAAGCTTGCTAATCATTTCAGAATTAGCATCCTGGGGAAGGGTCACAATTAGCTTATAGCTTTTAGCTTCGCTAGCTTTTAGGGGCTCAGCCTCTAGAAGTGCTGGATTATTGTTTGTTGAATTCTGGTGACTAGTTACTGATGACTGGTTACTGATTACTGAACTATGTTGATCATTGACCACACCTGCTCCTCCGTGCGGATTTTGGTCGTTATCTTTGGAACCATAAGTTTTTTTGGTGGCCTCAACGCGCAAATAATTTTCAATCTCGTTGCGGTCAAGATTGCGGACTTCGTCGCAAATTAATTTGTAGGCCCCATCTTTGTCGGAAAGTTTTCCTTCAGCGATAATCATTTTTTCTTCTTCCCAAGCGCTGCCCATTTTTTCCAGCACTTTTGGGAAAACCAAAATTTCAATTTTGCCTTTCATGTCTTCCAGCATCACAAAGAGCATGGTTTCTTGGCGCTTGGTCAGAATCTTTTGCACTTTTTGGATGACACCGCCGACCGCAATTTTTTGACCAACCATTTCTTTGGAAAGTTTGTCCAAAGGCACGGCTACTTTTTCAATGTAGCCCTGATATTCCTGAGCGGGATGGCCGCTAACATAAAGACCAAGCAATTCCTTTTCCCAACGCAATTGTTGTCGTTTGGTGGCTGGCTGGGTTTCAATCAAAGGTACAGTTGGAGTTTCCAAAATAGCTTCGCCAAAGAGACTAACTTGATTGGATTTTTTTTGTTTCTGTACGCTTTTGGTGAACATTAAAATTTGTTCCATGCTCTCAATGATTTGATTGCGTTCGCCGAGTTTATCCAAGGCTCCAACTTTGGCCAAAGCGTCAATGGATTTTTTGTTGAGATCTTTGGTCTCAACTCTTTCTAGAAAGTCAGCCAAGGATTTGAACTTTCCGCCGCGTTTTCTTTCTTCCACAATTTCGTGCGCAATGACGTGTCCAACATTTTTGATGGCATTGAATCCAAAGCGAATTCTTTGAGAACCATTATCCTCAGTAATTACGGCAAAATCTTCAAAACTTTCGTTGACATCCGGGGCCAAAACTTCAATGCCCATTTCTCGACACTCAGAAGCTTCAATTGCAATGCGATCGATGTTGTCTTGATCAGAAGTTAGCAGGGCAGCCATGAAAGCGGCTGGATAGTGCGCTTTCAGATAGGCGGTTTGATAACCGATGATGCCATAGCAAGCAGCATGCGAGCGATTGAAGCCATACCCAGCAAAAGGTTCAATGAAGGAAAAAACTTTTTCGGCAATTTCCTTGGTGCTGCCATTAGTGATGCAACCTTCTACAAATTTTATTTTTTGCTCCTTAATTAATTCCAGAATTTTTTTGCCCATCGCTTTTCGCAACACATCTGCTTCACCCATGGTAAAGCCTGCCAGGTCGCGGGCGATTTGCATTACTTGTTCTTGATAAACTGCCACGCCATAGGTGTTAGCCAAAATCGGTTCCAACTTTGGATGAACATATTTGACCTTGCGTCCATGTTTGCCGGAAATAAAATCTGGAATCCAATCCATTGGTCCTGGACGATAAAGAGCTACCATCGCAATGATATCTTCAATTACGGTCGGTTTAAGCAATTTCAAATATCTTTTCATGCCGGAACTTTCAAATTGGAAAACGCCGGTGGTGTGACCTTCTTGCAAGAGTTTGAAAGCGGCTTGATCATTGATATCAATAGTGTCGATATCGATGTCAACTCCATGGATTTTTTTGGCGATGCGCAAAGTGTCTTGAATAATGGTGAGATTTTTCAAACCCAAGAAGTCCATTTTAAGGAGTCCGATTTTTTCCACATAGGAAGACTTAGTGGAGGATGAGTATTGTGTCACGGTGCCCTCGCGCGAGCCAGTGATGTTTTGAATTGGAGAATAGTACGTGACGGGCTCCTTAGTGATCACCACGCCGCAAGCGTGCATGCCAGCATGACGAATGACGCCTTCCAAGCGCATGGCGCTGTCGATCAATTTTTTGCCATCTTTGTTATTGTGATAAAGTTCTTTGAACTCCGGCACTTCTTCAATGGCTTTTTTGATGGAAGTAAACATTGGAATCATTTGCGAAGTTTTGTTGCAAAAATCATAGGGAAAGCCCAGGGCGCGACCAGTGTCGCGGATAGCGGCACGCGCTGCCATGGTTCCAAAGGTAATGATTTGCGAAACGTGATCGTTGCCATATTTTTGGCGGACATAATTGAGCACGTCGTCACGGCGGTTGTCAGCAAAATCCATGTCGACGTCGGGCATTGACACGCGCTCGGGATTGAGAAATCTTTCAAAGAGTAAATTATATTCAATTGGGTCAACATTAGTGATGCCAGTTAAATATGAAATGAAACTGCCGGCGGCGCTGCCGCGGCCAGGACCAACCACAATGCCATTGTCTTTGGCCCAATTAACGAAATCTTGCACAATCAAAAAGTATGATGCATAGCCGCATTTTTCAATGACTGAAAGTTCATAGGCCATGCGATCAAGATGCACTTGAGTAATTTCCTCGTCTTTATATTTTTTCTTCAGTCCCTTGTTGCAAAGTTCCACTAAATAGCTCATGGCAGTGTGACCAGCTGGCACATCAAAATGAGGCAGCTGAGTTTCGCCAAGTTTCAATTTGAAATCACATTGATCAACCACTAACTGGGTGTTGGAAAGGACTTCGGGATTGTTGGGAAAACCGGACAACACTTCCTCAGGGCTGCGCAGAGACAAATCAAAGTCCATCAAGTTCATGCGGTCAACTTCATCGACTTTACGGTTGGTTTGCACGCAAAGCAAAATATCTTGGGCGCTGGCATCTTCTTTGTTGACATAGTGCACGTCGCAAGTGGCCACCACTGGGATGTTTAGTTCCTTGGAAAGTTTGAAAATTCCTTCGTTGGCAATGGCTTGATTGGAAAATTTGGTGTGACTTTGCACTTCCAAAAAGAAACCATCTTTGTCAAAAATGTCGAGGTATTCTAAGGCCAGTTCCTTGGCTTTGTCATAGTTTCCCATCACGATTTGCGAAGGGATTTCACCTTCCACGCAAGCGGAAAGTCCGATGAGACCTTTGGCATATTGACGCAGAACTTTGCGATCGATACGGGGTTTGTAGTAGAAGCCTTCTAGATGCGCAATGGAAACCAGCTTCATCAAGTTGTGATAACCTTCTTCATTTTTGACCAACAAAATTAAATGATGACGTTTACGATCTTCGGCAATCGGATTTTTGCTGTGTAAATCATTGGGCGTGATATACATCTCGCAGCCAATAATCGGCTTGATGCCTTTTTCTTTGGCTTTAATGAAAAGTTCCACGGCGCCATACATCACGCCATGGTCAGTCAGCGCAATGGAATCCATGCCAAGTTCTTTGGCGCGATCCATCAAATCGTCAATTTTGCCCAAGCCGTCAAGCAGGGAGTAGTGAGAATGGACGTGAAGGTGAGTGTATTTCATATGGTTAGTTTTTTTGTATTTCTTAAAAAGGCTTGGAATTATTTGTTTTGCATAAGCAGGGCGCTGAATTTGCCAACCAGTTCTTTTTTGGTTGGATCGTCTTTGTATCTTTGAATGTAGGAAGTAACAACTGGCATTGCGGCGGAAGAATTTTTGGTGTTGATATAGGCGATGGCAAGGTTTGACCAGGTCTGACCTAGTTCCGGGGTGATGTCATAGATTTGCTTGAGTTGCGGAATGGCGAAAGTGTAGTTTTTTTGTTCAATGTAGATATTGGCCAGATTATACCTGGCTGGCAACAAATATGGGTTTTTTTCGATAGCCAAGGAAAGATATTTTATCGCTTCATCGTTGGAGCCTTGCGACCTTTTAAGGGCGGCGATTGAGATGAGTGAATTTGGAGGATTGTCATAATTTTCCAATGATTTCAACAGGAATTCTTTTGTTTTGTCATTGTCTTTGGCGGCTGTGTATCTGGCAGCCTCATAAGCGTCTGGATCGTAAATCACTTTTTGTTGTCCGACTAGCAACTGATTTAATTGATCTTTGATTGAATCGATTGAATTTTCCTGAGCTTTTTTTAACAGCGCTAGGCTGTCATAATTAGAAAGATCATCAGAACGAATCAGGATAAGATTTTTGATGTTATCTTCAGCTTGCGCCAAATCTCCCGCATGCATATTAATGAGAAAAAGATTTTTGTAAGCCCATTCGTAATTTTTATCTATCGCAATGGTTTTTTCAAAATATATTTTTGCTTCGGTGTAGTTTTTGTTTTCCAAATAGTAAGTCCCAATTTGGTTATTGGCGTTGGCATCTTCTTTGATGGCACCATAAATTTGCAGCGGCGCCACAGACAAGCCTATGCCAAAAAGAATCAGTAAGGAAATTTTGAAGATTGTTCCTTTGGCTCGCACTTTTATCTTCAGCCAAAGATACCAAAGCGTGACCGCTGCAAAGATGGCAAAGAAAGGCACCAGCGGGATGCGATATCTTGAGTTGATGTTTGCAATCAGCAATACCAACACATAACCGCCCGTAAGAGCTAACAATATTTTTGAACGCTGGGAAATTTCCAGCACCTCATTATTGGAAGCTTTGGAAATTTTTAATTTCAAATCATCAGAGAAAAAAATTAGCAGCATGCCGGAAAGTCCTAGGGCACAAATCAACAGAAAACTTGGCAAAAATCTCAAAAGCTGGGTGAATTTGGCGTAAAAATCATAGCTGTAATCATCACTCAATTCATGCCAGTTGACGATCATCAGAACTTTTTTTGACAAGGTACTCAGAAAATGAGCGGGATCCGACCAACTTTCCTGAATGGCTTTGCCCACCCAGAAACTTGAAATTTGAGAAGGGGTCAGGCTTTTGCCAGCATAAGCCTCGGCCATTTTTTGAGTGTCGATTTCTTCATATTTCGGATGCGGTCGCAGGAAACTTGGAACCATAGCAGTTGAACCGTCGGCGCCCCACCAATTTCCCTGGTAAGTCACGATGCCGAAAGAATAATTTGTCAGCACAAAATCTTTGCCGACCGCATAATTCCTGATAGTTATTGGCAGAATTATCAGCAGTATGCCGAGGGTGAAAAAAGCTGACAAAACAATTTTTTTCTGAGTTGCAAATTTTTTGGAAAATGAAATAACAAGCAAAATCACTGGCAGCAAAGCAAGATTGTTTCCTTTTATCAATGCAGTGATGCCCAGCAGTAATCCGCCCAAGAAATAAACCCGGTTGGAATTTTTTTCCAACATCGTCAGGAAAAACCAAACAAACAGCGCCAAGGAAAAAGTTTCCAAAGAAGTTTTCAAAAGTAGATTTTCATAGAAAATGAAAGGTCCATAAAGCGCCACGATGATGCCGGCGATGATGCCAATGTTTCGATTGAAAACTTTTTCGCTAATCTTGAAGATGACAATTGGCAGCAGGGCGCCAAGCAGCGTTTGCAGAATTCTGGCAAGCAAAAAAGCGTTGGCTGAGATTTTCATTAGCGCGGCCAGAAAATAGGCGTAGAAAGGTTCTGTGAAAAAGATTTTGTCTCCAAGTACATTTCCAGCTGCAATTTGTTTGGCCCAATCGGCATAGTATTGCGCGTCCAAGATTTGGATGTTGAGCTCTGGGAAAGAATTTAATTTGAAAAAATAGGAAATTTTAAAGAGCATAGCGCTCTCTGGGCTTGCCTTTGCCATAGCCGGGAGCATGTTTCTGACTAGTTGCGGTGGTTCGGGTAACGGATCAAAAGCCGACAGATCAGCTAACAATGATAATAACAGCCTGATGGGCGCGGGTAGCTCCTTCGACAATCCGC
>Ga0118677_10015955_pt1 | contig 10364 bp, 7 predicted proteins | sample AliMusrvi5mmetaG_FD_86154 | JGI IMG/M metagenome (GOLD analysis project Ga0118677, IMG submission 86154)
GAACTCCGGCAGGTCCAGAACTCGAACGGAATGTCCGGTTTGGACCAGGACGGATGCCAAGTCCGAACCCAGCATGCCTCGCCCGCCCAGGATGGTAATCAATTCGGACATAATCTAAAGTAGTCAGAAGTCAGAAGAGAGAATCCAGGACATATGCCATCCAGAAGATAGCATTCTGAATTCTGACTCCTGTATTCTGACTCCTCCCCTGTTACGTGGCCGACATCATGACTTCGGTGGGTGTGAGCGCGCCGGGGATCACCGTGACGTTGCGCTTCACGCCGAACTCCAGCACGGAAGGCTCGAAGCCGGGGCTGGTGAGGAACGCCGCGCCGGCATCGAGGCAAGCAGCGGCGGTATCAACATCAAGGACGGTACCCGCCCCGACCAGCAGGTCCGGATGGCTCTTCCGCAGTTGTTTGATGACGTCGGTGGCGCCGGGCACGGTCATCGTCAGTTCGAGAACGTGCAGCCCGCCTTTGAAGACGGTCTCCGCCGCGAATAAAGCTTCTTCCGCGGAATGAACGCGGATCGCCGGCACAATTCCGGTCAGTTCTATCGCCGCCCGAACGGCCTCGCGGGTCATCTTTACTCGTGCTCTCCTTCGGGCGCGGGCAGGACGTCTTTGTCGCTCGCCACCCAGACATACAGGGTGGGCAGCAGGAACACACCGAGGATCAGCGCCGCCATCAGGCCACCCACAATCACAATAGCGAAGGGCCGCTGCGAATCCGAACCGATGCCGCGCGAGAGCGCCGCCGGCAGCAGCCCGACGCTCGCCACCAGCATGGTCATCATGATGGGGCGGAGACGTTTCACGGAGCCATCGATGGCGGCTTCCAGAATCGGCTCGCCGCGCGCGCGGAGCTGGTTGATGTATTCGAGCATGATGACGCCGGTCTGCACGGAAACGCCGAAGAGCGCGAGGAATCCGACGCCCGAAGACACGCTCATGTGGACGCCGGTGAAGAGCAGCGCGAGCAGTCCGCCCAGCGGCGCCATCGCCACGTTGGCGATGATCAGCAGCACCCACTTGACGGAGTTGAACATGGTGTAGAGAATCAGGCAGATCACCATGAGCGTGATGGGCACCACGATCATCAGGCGGCGCTGGGAGCGCTTGGCGCTCTCATACTCGCCGGCCCAGTCCACGTGATAACCGACCGGCAGCTTCACCTGCCTGGTGACCTTGGCGATCGCCTCTTCCACGGTGCTGCCCAGATCCCGGCCTTCCACGCTGTATTTCAGCGCGACGTAGCGGGAGTTCCCCTCGCGATAGATTTCCGAAGCGCCATCGAGCACACGGACCTTGCAAAGCTGGGCCAGGGAAACGCGCTCTCCGGACGGGGAGACGAGCCGAATGTTTTCGATTTCTTCCTTCGTGCTGCGGTACGGGGTGTCGTAGCGAACCACCAGGTCGTAACGTTGTTCGCCCTGCAGCACCTGCGTCACGGCCTTGCCGCCGACGGCGGTTTCGATGGCATCCTGCACGTCCGCGACGTTCATCGCGTAGCGGGCGGCCTGCGCGCGGTCGACCTCGAACTGCAGGTTGGGCTGGCCGATCACGCGGAACAGACCGAGATCCGCCACGCCTTTGATGGTGCGCATCACGTTGACGATTTCGCCGCCTTTCGCTTCCAGCGTGCTGAGATCGTCCCCGTAGATCTTGATGGCGAGCTGGCCTTTGACGCCGCTGACTGCTTCTTCCATGTTGTCGGCGATGGGCTGCGAGAAGTTCCACAAGGCGCCGGGAATCTTTTCGAGCTCCCGGTTCAGCGCCGCAATCAGCTCTTCTTTGTTCTCGGCGAAGACGGGACGCCACTGTTCCTTGGGCTTGAGGTCGATGAAGTATTCGGTGTTGAAGAAACCGGTGGTGTCGGTGCCGTCGTCCGGCCGCCCGATCTGCGAAACCACCTGGCGGACTTCGGGGAACGAGGCGATGATCAGCCTGGCGCGGTCCATCAGGGCGATGCCGGACTGCGGGCCGGTGCTGGGCGCCAGTGTGGCGCGGGCCCAGATGGCGCCTTCGTCGAGATGCGGCAGGAATTCCGAGCCGATGGCGCCGCTGGTCAGGAGCCACACCGAGACACCGAAGGATCCGGCGGCGATGGCGAGCGTAATCCAGCGTAGCCGGATGGCGTGCTGCAGAAGCCATCGGTAGCCGGCTGTCATCGCGGTCACCAGCGGATTTTTCCACTCCTTCACATCGCCGCGAAACAAGAAGCTGCTCAATACCGGCGCGATCAGCATGGCGAAGAGCAGTGCGCCGATCAGCGCGAATGACACCGTCCAAGCCATTGGCTTGAACAAGCGCCCTTCCACGCGTTGCAGCGTGAAGATCGGGATGTAAGCCGTAATGATAATACCGATGGAATAAAACACGGGCCGCTGCACTTCATGCGCGGCTTCGCGGATGGAACGGATCGCCGGGCCGGAACCGCTGCGGCGGTGCGCCATGTGGCCGATGATGTTTTCCACCATCACGACCGCGCCTTCCACCACCATGCCGAAATCGAGCGCGCCGAGCGACAGCAGGTTCGCGGGAATTTTATTCAGGTCGAGACAGATGGCCGCGAACAAGAGCGAGAAGGGAATCGTCAGCGCCACAATCAGCGCGCCGCGGATGTTCCCCAGAAAGATAAACAGGATCACCGCGACTAAGATGATGCCCTCGGTCAGGTTATGCAGCACCGTGTGGGTGGTGTACGCCAGGAGTTCGCTGCGGTCCAGATGCGAGACGATCTTCACGCCGGGGGGCAGAATGTGATCGTTCAGTTCCTTGACTTTGTCATGGATGCCGATCAGCGTGGAATCCGAGTCCGCGCCTTTGCGCAGCAGCACCAGGCCCTGGACCACGTCGTTGTTGTCGAGAATATGACCGTCTTCGTGGTGGATTGCCTTGCCCACCTTGCCGAGGCGGATGCGGGGCCCCTGTTCAACGGTGGCGATATCGCGAACGTGAATCGCGGTGCCGTTCTGGGCCTTGATGACGGTGTCTCCGATGTCTTTGACATCCTTCACCAGACCCACGGCGCGGATGTTGATCTGCTGCAGGCCCTGCTCGATGAAACTGCCGCCGGCGTTGATGTTATTGTTCGCCAGTTGCTGTTCCACCTGGCCGATATTCAGGCCGTAGGCGATCAGTTTGTCGGGATTGACTTTGACCTGATACTCGCGGGTGGTGCCGCCGAAACTCGACACGTCCACCACGTTCGGCACGGACTTGAACTGCTTCACGATTACCCAGTCCTGCAGGGACTTGAGGCTCATCAGATCGACGTTCGGATTGGTGCTCTTCAGCGTATAGAAATAAATCTGGCCCACCGGGCTGTAATCCGAACCGATCTGCGGCTGCAGTCCGGCCGGCAGGTTCACCTGGGTGAGGCGCTCCAGCACTTTCTGGCGATTCTCGGCGTTCAGGGATTCGTCGTCGAAGATCAGGTTCAGGCTGGAGAGGCCAAAGATGGAGACCGAACGCAGATGGTCCAGATGCGGGATGCCGTTCATCACGGTTTCAAGCGGCGTGGTGACCTGCTGTTCCACTTCCTCGGCAGCGCGGCCAGGCCACTGCGTGATGATCTGGACATAGTTATTGGCCACGTCCGGATAGGCTTCCACCGGCAGATTGTGGAACGAAATGCCGCCCCAGATCAGCAGGAGCAGGGTGGCCAGCACAATCAGAAAACGATTGTTCAGAGCGAAATCTACAAGGGCTCGGATCATGATTCGCTTCGCTTTTCGAACTACTGGTCCGTCGTGTTCTGCAGCACCAGGGCGTTGGTGACCACTTTGTCGCCCGGCGCCAGACCGGAGAGGATTTCCTGCATGTTCTGCGGCAGCATTTTGCCGCCCGTCACTTCCACCTGTTTGTAGGTGTTGGCTCCGGTGGGGGCATAGACCCAGTCGCGATCGTGCAGATGCAATACAGCCTCGGCCGGTACAACCGTATAGGTCACTTTTTTGCGGCTGGAGAAAGTTGCCGTAACGAACATCCCTAGCCGAAGAATGCCCGGGTTCGGAACCTGGACTCGAACCTTCGCCGTACGAAGCGAAGGATCGAGTACTGGCCCGACATCGCTGACGCGTCCGGTCAGGGGCCGATCCGGGTAGGCATCGAGCTTGATCCTTGCCTCCTGGCCTAGTTGCACATTCTTCAGATCGTTCTCGAAAACGTCGCAGACGATCCAGACGCTGGTGAGGTCGGAAATAGTGAACGGATTCGGCGAGGCCAAGCCCTGCGTGCCGGCCGCCGTGGTGACCTGCTGATCGGTGATCACACCGGAGATGGGCGCGAGAATATCCACGATGGAAGACGGCTTGTTCAGGTCGGCGCCGAGCACGCGGATACGTTCCTGAATGCTTTCGACGGTCACCGCCGCCTTTTCGGCGACGTTCGCGGCGACGTCGTAATCTTTTTGCGCGATGGCGCCTTTATCGAGCAGGATTTTCGCGCGGTCGAGTTGCGATTTGGCCAGCGTGAGGTCGGCTTGTGCCTGGCGGTAATCGGAGAAAGCGCCCGAGATATCGGCGCTCTGCACGCGCATGAGCAACTGGCCTTTGGTCACGGTGTCGCCCAGTTTCGCGTGGACTTCGAGGATGCGTCCGCTGGCGATGGAGATCACGGGAATGGCGCGCGAGACATCCGGCATCACGGACCCGGTCACATTCAGTTCCGCGGGCGCAGTGTACTTGCCGGCTTCCACGACCGGGAAGTGTTCCGGATGGTCTACCTTCACGCTGCCGGTGTCGCCCACGTGTTCGACGACCGGATTGGCGGGCGGCGCTTCGGCAGCCGCGTCCGCCTTTTTCTCTTTGCCGCAGCCCGCCGCGGCGAGCGCCAATCCACCACAGAGCAAAAACTGCAAATACGTTTTCCGGCTCACTGAATCACCTCCCGGCCCACCGCGAGATTCAGTTGGCTCGCCGCCGTCATATAAGCGCCCACAAGATTGAGATAGTTCAGACGAATGCTGCGGTAATCGTTTTCCGCGTTGAGAAAATCGAGCAGCGACGCGCCGCCGCGCTGGTAAGCGAAAGCAATGGTGTCGCGCACGCGCGCCGCCTGTTCGAGATAGCGGGTTTTGTAAGGCCGCAACAACTCGAGATTGCCGTTCAGCGTGGCGTACGCGGTATCGACATCGCTGAAGACCTGCGCCGCCGCGGCTTCCTGGAGCCGCTGGTTGCGCCGGATGTCGATCGCCGTGCGCTCCTTCTCGCCCTGGTTCTTATCGAAGATGCGCAGCGGTATGGTGACGCTGGCGCCGATTGTGTTGTTGTCGAAGGGATTGTTGAATGACGGGTTGTGCGTCACCCAGCCGCTGAAGGTCGGGTCGGTGGAGCCGTTCGCCACCGCCAGGGCATGATCCGTACGGGCTTTTTCCAGCGTCTGCAAGGCCGCTTTGAGATCCGGGCGCGCTTCGAGCGCGATATTGCGGAACTCTTCAAGCGCGCGGGCGTTTTCCTCGAAGTCGAACGGTCCGGTGACGTCGAACTGGTCCACCGGGACGCGGTCGGCGAGTAACTGCTGCAACTGAATTTTCGCGGTGCGCAGATTGACCAGTGAGGTCTGGATATCCGATTCATACTGAATCCGTTGCAGCTCCAGGCGGTCGAGATCCACGCGCGAAATGTCGCCGGCGTTCAGACGGTCGCGGCTGACTTTCAGGAAGTTGTCGTAGTAACTCAGGTTTTCCTGGGCGAGAGCCAGCACGGCACGCGCGCGCAACACCTGATTGAAAGCGCCGCGGAGGGTAAACAGGAGATTCCGAACCATGTCTTCCTGTTCCGAGCGGGCGATCGCGGTGCCTTTGACGGCGCTTTCGAGCCGCAGTTCGCGTTTGCGTTCACGCTCATGCAGGTAACTGACGCTGCTGCCGTACTGCGTTCCGGCGAGGGGCCGATAAACGCCTTTGTAGGGGAGAAGCTGGGTGCCGTCGGTCGAGACCGTGAGATCCGGATTCGGCCGCAGAAACGCCGTGATTTCCAGGCTGCGGGCTTCGTCGATGGAAAGCTGGCCGGCCCGCAGGTTGGGATTGGAGGCTTCAAATCTGGCCCGGAGCTGCTGCCAGGTGAGCGGTTGCTGCGCGAAGAGAGTGTTGGTGAGACAACCCGCCAGTACGACCCACGCGCCAGGCCAGGCGGATCTGCGGGGCTGATTCAGGAGCAACTTTCAATGTAGCCGCCGGGCGGGTCCTGTTGCGGCAATCTTTCGATGTTAAGATCCATCTTTCGGCCAATCTCTTGACATCTTTCGGATTATCGATTAATGTTTTCGGCCGCACGGCATAAGATGGAGAATCGGGCAGGCGGGTTCCTCCCTTCCACTCCGTTTCCCATGCTGTCATTTCTGGTCCGAGGTAGCCGTACTGCTGTGCTGTTACGCGCTGCGTTCATGGTAGCCGTAATCGCAGTGGTCGACTGGCGCATCGAGGGCAACGTGCCGCTCGGCTTCCTGTATCTTTTTCCCATGCTGCTGTTCGGCAGCGTGCTGAACCGGGGGGCGATCGCGTTTGCGGCAGCGGTTTGCGCCCTGCTGACGGAGCTGTTCGACAGTTACGACTGGGTTTCGCTGGTCGCCATTCCGCGCGACATTCTGATTTTCGCCGCTTTTCTCTGCATGGGGCTGTTCGTGTATGAAGCGGGCCGCAGCCGGCAGCTGGCCCAGCGTCATCTGGAAGATATCGAGCGCGAGGCTAAGGCGCGCGCGGAAGCCGAGGAGCAGTTAAAAGTGCTGGTGGAAAGCAGCCCGGCGGCCGTTTTCACCTCCACTTCGGACGGCCGGATTCTGCTGGCCAACGAAGCGGCGCATCGTTTGTTCGGAGTGCCGCAGGGGAGTCTGGCGGGGCGTTCGGTTCACGAATTTCTGCCGTCGCTGGGCAACGTGCCGGCGCCCGACAAAGACCATGCTCCTTTCCGCACCGCCATGCAGTGCCGGGGGCATCGCGCCTCCGGCGAAGTCTTTCTGGCCGACCTCTGGTTTTCCACCTACCAGACAAGCGCCGGCGCGCGTCTGGCGGCTATGGTGGTGGACACATCGGAAGATTTGCGGAACCGGGAGGAAATCGGGCTCAATCAGCTGCTGGCCGGATCGCGGATTCTGGTGGCGGCCGTGTCGCACGAGATCCGGAACGTCTGCGGCGCCATTGCGATGGCCCACAGCAATCTGGCCCGCGGCGGTTCGCTGAACGGCAGCAAGGATTTCGAAGCGCTGGGCAGTCTGATTCTCGCTCTGGAACAGATCGCGGCCATGGAACTGCGCCATACGACGGATCAGGTCGCCAGCGTGGATCTGTCTTCGCTGCTCGAAGAACTTCGAATCGTGGTCGAATCGGCGCTGAGCGAACAGGATGTGCGGCTGAACTGGAATGTCGCGGCTTCGCTGCCGAGCGTGCAGGCGGACCGCCAGAGCCTGATGCAGGTGTTCCTGAATCTGACGCGCAACAGTGAGCGCGCGATGCGCGGGAGGGAGCTTCGGGAACTCACCATCACGACCGAGACCGGCGCGCGCCGCGTGTCCGTTCGATTTCGCGATACGGGCTGCGGCGTGAGCTATCCGGACCGCCTTTTCCGGCCGTTTCAGCAGCAGGCGGCCGCCACGGGTCTGGGGCTCTATCTGTCGAGGGCTTTCATGCGATCGTTTCGCGGCGATTTGAAATTCGAGCCGGAGCCGGACGGGGCCAGTTTTGTGGTGGAACTGGCGCGTTCCGGTCTCGGGAAAGAAGCTTATGACACAGATCCGGATTCTGCTCGTGGACGATCACAGTCTGTTCCGCGAGAGTCTGAGCCGGTTGCTTGAGGCCGAACCGGAATTCGTCATTGCGGCGACGTGCGCGCGGGTTTCCGAAGCGCTGGATGTGCTGGAGCGGGAGCCGATCGACGTGGTGCTGCTCGATTACGATCTGGGCGATGAGCAGGGCACGGCGCTGCTCGGCGAGGCGAAACGGCGCGGGTATGCCGCGCGCATTCTCATGGTGACGGCGGGGCTGAGCGACGCCGGCACGCTGCGGGCTTTCGAGCAGGGCTCGGCGGGCGTTTTTCTCAAGCACAGTCCGCCCGCTCAGCTGGTGGAAGCGATTCGCAAGGTGGCCGCGGGGGGGATGTGGCTGGATTCGCGCGCCGTTCAGTCCCTGGTGACAGGGGCCACCACGCGCGCCGAAGAGCAGCAATCGGCCGAACTGCTGACGGCGCGCGAACGGTCGGTTCTCAAAGCCGTGTTCGAAGGGCTCTCGAATAAAGAGATCGGGGGGCGTTTGCAGCTATCGGAAAGTTCGGTGAAGACGGTGTTGCAGCAGTTGTTCGACAAAACCGGGGTGAGAACCCGCAGCCAGCTGGTGCGAATCGCGCTCGAGAAACATTCGCACGACTGGCTGCGGGATTAATTCGCTACGCTTCCAGAAGTTTGCGGCAATACTGGTAGCACTTCGCGACTTCGGTCTGAGGATCCGCGGCGCCCTTGTACTCGTACTCGATGTTCGCCGGAATTGCGTATTTTTTGTCGCGCAGCACCTTGAGCACGGGCCCGATCGGCGTATCGCCGTCGCCGAACGGCATGTTATCGCCCTGATCCTTTTTACGGTCTTTGACGTGGATGGTGACAATGTCGGCGTGGTGTTTATCGAGGAACTCCACCGGGTCGAAGCCCGCCGCCCAGAAGTGGCCGATATCGAGATTGATCTTGATCCACTTCGAGCGGCCTTCCATGGCTTTGGCGAAGCTTTCGGGAGAGGCGAACTCGCCTTCGGTCATGCGGGAGTGGCCGTGGAAGGCGACCGCGATGCCGTTCTTTTCGCAGTAGGGAAACATCTTTTCGCCCATGGGAACCGTGGAAGAGGCGGTGATGTTCTTTACTCCCAGAGCCTTGGCCATGTCGAAGCCGCGCTGCAGTTCGGCGTCGGAAAAATCCGGGCGGAAACTGTAGTTATACGCGTAGAGTTTCACGCCGGCCTGTTTGAATTGCGCGGCGATTTTATGGAAATGGTCGAGGTCAACCGTCTCGCGCCATTTGCGCAACTCGTCTCGCTTCATGCCGGCCGGTTCGGCGTGGCCCTGATAGAGTTCACACTCGCTCAGCCCGATGTCGGCCATGGCTTTAATGGCGCCTTCGAGGGGCATGGTGCGAAAGCTGTACGACTGCGCGCCGATCTGCACCCCGCGCACCACGGAATTGGGCTTGGCCAAAAGCAGGCTGGAGGCGGGCAGCGTGGCGGCGAGCGCGCCGCCCACCATCTTGTGAAAGTCTCTTCTTGTCGGCATACTGTTGCCGAGTTTATCGCATCCGGTCACGGCGCCGGGTTGCAATGGGGAGATTACAGCACGGGGGAAATGCAAAAGGGAAACGCCTCCGGACGTCTCCCTTTCGTCACCGACAAAAAACCGCCGGAACCTCCGAGAATCCAGCGGTGACGTGAAAAGTCACGTCAAACCTGAGCGCGCGGCTGCCTCCTCCAGGCTGGCCGTGAACCGGAAAGAAGTTCAAACGCCTCTTTTCGTATACAGAGTGCGGCTGCCCTGCCTGCTGTTTCAGGAGGTTGAAAAAAATCAGTACGCGAGGAGTTCGCCGATGGTGCGGACCAGATCGTCCGTCTGCGGCAGAATCCGGGCTTCGAGCTGCGGATGGTAGCCGACCCAGGTATCGAGGGCGGCCACGCGCCGCACCGGCGCGTCGAGGCAGGAAAAGAGTTCGTCGGAAATGCGCGCGGCGATCTCGGCGCCATAGCCGAAACTCAGCGTGTCTTCGTGCGCCACGATGACGCGGCTGGTCTTGCGGACGCTGGCGGCAATCGCTTCCCAGTCATAGGGATTCAGCGTGCGCAGATCGATCACTTCCACGCTCACCTTCTGCTCGTGCGATTTCTCCACGTCGAGCGCGGCCTGCAGCGCTTTTTGGACCACGGCGCCGTACGTGAGAACGGTCAGGGATTTCCCCGCTTTCGCCACGCGCGCTTTGCCGAAGGGAATCAGGAAATCCGGGCCGCGCCAGAGTCCGCGGTTGTACATCTCCCGGTAGAGCTTTTTGTGCTCCAGAAAGAGCACGGGATCGTCACAGCGGATTGCGGTGCGAAGAAGACCCGCGGCATCTTCCGCGTTGGACGGGAAGACGACACGGAGTCCTGGAATGTGAGTGAAAGTGCTCTCGCCACACTGGCTGTGATAAATCGCGCCGCCGTTCAGGTAGCCGCCGATCGGCACGCGGATGACCATGGGAGCGGAGAAGCCCCCGTTGGAGCGCCAACGGAGAGACGCGAGTTCGTCGCGGATCTGCATCATGGCGGGCCAGATGTAATCGAAGAACTGGATCTCGACCACCGGCTTCAGGCCCACCGCGGCCATGCCGGACGCGCGGCCCACGATGGAGGCCTCGGCGA
>Ga0118677_10015956_pt1 | contig 10364 bp, 24 predicted proteins | sample AliMusrvi5mmetaG_FD_86154 | JGI IMG/M metagenome (GOLD analysis project Ga0118677, IMG submission 86154)
GATGCCTCTGATGGCACGGTCAAGGGAGAGATCATCTACGTCGATCAGGAAACTCTTGACCGTCTCGACGTGATCGAGGGAGCGATCAGTTCAGACGGGTTATATAAGAGAATCCCAGCCACGACCACCGATGGCGAAGTCGTTCAAGTTTATGCGTTGAACAGAATTGAATTTATCGGAGAGAAAATAAACCACGGTGATTTCCAGCAATTCGTGGTTTCAATGAAATTGATCGCCATAGCTTTGGATGACGCGAACGATCTCTCTCATGACACGATCAGAGCATTCATTCCCGATCTAGGAAGAATCGTTGAAGTGCCCGTCAAATAGGATTTTTGTCAAAACAATGCGAACAATAAACTTCATCGGCGATCTTCATTGCCAAACTTTCTTCAAGAAATTCTTCACTCCCAACAGCGTCCAGCTCGGAGATCTATGCTTGTTGGGATATGACGAATGGTCGTTTGAGGATGGCAAGAGATATTTCGTGTGTGGGAATCATGACGATTTCACAGTTCTCGATCCTGATGCTCCGGGATTGACGATGGTCGCCAAGAATTTGTTTCACATTCCGCGAGGACATGTTGATGGGAAAATGATGTTCGTTGGGGGAGCAGACTCGATCGATCGCAAAGATCGATTGGCTGGAAGAGATTGGTTTCCGGAAGAGGCAATCAGTCAAAAACAGTTTGACAGGATCATGAGCATCAACAAGAAGATCGAGGTCATCGTCTCGCATGATTGCCCACAATTCGTGGTTGAGAAACTCCTGACCAACAAGTTCGGAGTGTTTTCATGCTACAGATTTCCAAGCAACCTGGCCTTGGAAGCGATCTTCGAAAAATTCAAGCCCAAGATGTGGATCTTCGGACATCATCACAGATATTTTGATCAGACGATTCGCGAATGCAGATTCGTTGGTCTCGATATCGGCCAATCGATGCAGCTTTCAGTTCCTACAAAAATCATTGGAGAACAATCATAGTTCTTCGATAATTTCGAGCTCGTATTTTTGAGCAAACTCAAGAAGATCTTCGACAAATCCGTGAATCAAAACCCCGTAAAAAGTCGCTTTTTTGATGTAGATTTCCTCAGCTATGGCCACGGCCTCGAACGGAGAAAGAATATCTTCTATCCCTTCATCTTTCTTGGCAATCTTGAGGTAAGATCTTGAAATCGCATCTGGTTTATCAAGAATCCATTTGTTTCTCTTGAGCAATCCGTCCTCGAGAAGAATTTTTATTCTCGTCTCGGACATTTTTTTCTCAACATCGTCAATTTGAGCCTTGATGTTTTCAGTGGCGCGTTGAAGATCCATCTCAAGAGAGTGTTTTATTTTTGTCAATGCTTCAAAATCGTTCATATTTTCGGCGATCATTTATTCTTGCCACCAAAATAATATCCGAAAACACCAGCCGTCAAGGCGATGAACCATTCCGGAACCAAGATTCCTCTGACAAGCAAGACTCCGCAAAGTCCGGTCAAAGTCAGGGCAAGAATCGCTCTGACAGATCCTTCAGGTAAGTAGAGAGTGTTCTCGGGATTGAACAGCCTTGCCGGCGGCGGAACCACCTGAACGACCTTCTTCTCCTCTCCTCCTACTAATTCTTCCATTTTTTTTTCTCCTTTTATTCGACATAATAATCATAAACTGTGATATCTCCGAGCAGCATTTCACTAATCTTGAGCTTTCTTGGCGGAACAATGATGCATCTTCCATTCTTCTCGATGAATCTCCACAATTCTTCGAGGCTCAACTCAACATATTGCAGTTTATGAGTTTTACCTTTCTCTGACACATATTCAAATTCTTTGATTTGAGATTCGTCAAATAAAGGCTCCTTGTTCTTCCAGTCTGCTCTGCCAAATGTAAATTTCATCTTTCAAATACCTTCATCAACATCAATCCAATCATGACCAAGACAAGACCTGCCCATTGCCCTCTGTGAAAATTCTTGGCCATGCTCAGATACAGCAAAGCTCCGAGATAGCCGATCATCATCACGAAATCATATAGTACTCCATCAAAGATCAAATTTTTGGAATATCTTGAGATTATCGGCCAAATTTGGATCATCGAAAAACAATAGAGCCAAAAAGTCCAATTTCCTTCAGCAGTTTATCGAGTGAAAATCGTTCTGTCCAGCTGCTGCAGAATCATACGTTTCATTGAACAAATTTCCGCGTCCTTCAACTCTTGTCGAACATGCAAAAATTTTTCTCGCATTCAATGATCGAATCTTTTCCCATGTTTGATCAGGTGAATAAAAAAAGCCGAATTCATCAAGAGCCAAGAAATCGATGTCAGGTTCTTGATCGTGATGTGTGAAATGATCGTTTGTCATGCATTGCACTTGAGATCCGTTTTGAAAATCGAAATCGTTTCTGCCTCTGACTGGAGTCATCAACGGCGGAACGTACATTCTCAAGATCGCGCTATTGATGACATGGATAAAACTTTCTTTCGCGCTGTCATTGGGACCGACAACGACGGATCTGTGATTTTCATTCGTCAACGCTAACCAAAGAGCTCTGATCACGACAAGCGTGGTCGCCCCGACCTGCCTATTCTTTTGAAGGATGACGCGATCGTTCCACTCCAAGGCCGGACAGATCACGTGCCTCTGGCTTTGATTGAGACAGAGAAAAACATAATCGTCGTTGGAAGATCTGATCTTTACTTTGTTGGCGCAAAATCTGATAAATTCGGCGGACGCGTTTGACATCTTTATCTCTTCCTGATTGGAATTCGCAACTCTTGGATGAGTTGATCCATCTGACCCGCAGTTTTAGTTTTGATCCGGATCTGCTCATTCTTGTAGTGGCGCTGATCAATGCTGATCGTGCTCGAGGACGTCAGCGGAGTCCAGGTCGAGAAACCATCGTTCCACCTCATGATGTTCACGATTCCCGGATGAAGACTCGCTCTTATCTGCACGAGATTGTCTTGAGCCCGTTCCCAAGCACTTCCTTTGGCGATCAGAGCGGCGATCTCTTTGAACGCCACAGCATCTCTTTTGAGACAGAGCTTGTCGATCTCAGTTCTCAGCTGCCCGATCCTGCGCTCAAGACTGTCGATCTCAGCGTCAATTTTCGTGATCTCTTCTCGGCTCATCTTCGGCTCCTTTACTCGATCATTTCCAGAATAATTTTCTCAGTCTCTTGCAGTTCCTGCAATCCTTTGTTGAAGAATTCGATCTTCGATTGAACGTCTGAGGATTCGAGGACGAGATCGTGTTTCTTCGCCCAGGCTAAGAGCCTCTCGTTCGGAGAATTCTGTTTGTCCTTGCATTCGAGAGCTACCTTCCCGGATTCGTCTGTTGAGAACAGGATCTCATTGTCGAGCTCGATGGAGATCTTTCCTATTTTTTGATGGAAGACATCTTTGTGAATTGCCGGAAGATCTTTGGCCATGTCGTCGACCTTCAAAAGTATTCGGGTGAATACCGTAGAAACCTTCCATTTAGCTTGATTGAGAAGATTCTCCTCCAAGATCATCTGAATCTCAAGATCTCGGATAAAACGATTGATCTTGGCCAGTCTGTCAAGAAAACCCTGATAAGTTTCTTCGAGCTGTTCGCGTTCTCGCTCAAGGTCCAGAATATCTTCTCTTGCGGTCATTCTATTTCATCCAAAAATGCGTTCAACGATTTGACATCGCATTCCAACTGGCTTTTTTTTATCATGAAAGATTCACCGACTTTGACGAGAAGCGATTGCTCTTTGATGAATTTAAGCAAGTCAGAGTTTGACGATCCAGTTATTCTGACTTGATCAGAGTTGAAGCCAAAATGATCATCCACAGATACGTTCTCAAAAGATACGCAATCGTAGGTCTCGTTCATCAAGAAGTCGTATAATTTCGTGCAATCTTTTGATTCACACGTCAAAAACAATTTTTGATCGATGGAGAGAGTCCAATGCAAGCCCTTGATCAGGTCGAGAACGATTTCTTTCTCGATCAGTTTTATTTCTTCCTTGATTTTGGATCGTTGTCCGCAGATCTTGTTGACCTGCGATAGAAGAGCTGAATCTTTTAACCTGAGATTGTTGAATTTCTCTCTCATCAATTTCTCTCGCAATCTTCCATGAACACGTCTCTCATCTCGTTCTCAATTCCCGAAACTCGATCTTGTTCGACGACAAAAGTTTTGAGCTCGAAAACGGAGACCAGTCTTTCGAGACCAGATTTGTCGGCAATTTCCAGATCACCATCCGGAGTACAAGCGTGAAGATAGATTTTTTCTTCAGAAACGCAAACCATGAAAAAATCATCACCGACGTTGAACACGATCTCATCACACATGAAATCGTACTTTTGAATCAAACCCGCCAATTCTTCGTTGTCCGATTTTTTTGCCGTGAGACAGGTTATAGTTTTTTGATACGCTCTCCACGCGTTCTTCTGAAGAAGCTTGTCCTCGATGACGATTCTTGCCAACTCTCTCTCGATGCTCTTGATCCGAAACTCAAGCTTCTTCTCGAGAATGGCTATATCTTCCTCCAACGCACTTGCCTCGCTCATCCAGCTGTCGATATTTGTGCAATCCATCTCAAATCCCTTTCACTCATAGAGCTTATAAATCAAATTGATGAAATCGAAATCGATCCTGAGAATCTTGACCCTGGCAACAAACATTCTCTTGCCGTTCGCGAGAGACAATTTGGAAAGAATCTCGGTCTTGTTTCTCTCGACCGCAGTATCAAATTCTTCAGAGGTCAATCTCGTCTCTTTCAAAAGAGATTCTTTCGTCCTGAAAAGATATTTGTTGTTCGCTCCCATGACCGTCATCAGAGTTTTGAAGTCGTCGTCGTTCTCTGGAACTTGCAAATTGTAAACTTCCACGAGAGTCTGTCCAAGAACACTTTGAATCATCTCTCTCGGATCTTCTTCAGAATTGTCGTCTCTTGTCTTGCTCATTCCGACGCTGGCCTCTTTTCTCGAAAATTTTCGCTTCAATATCATGAAATAATCAGCGATCTTTTTAATTGCCACGTTAATTGCAAGAATCATTTTTTTCCTCTTTCATTGCCTATCATGTTCGAGCGTCTGCGATCATTCCTGGATCATCCAGGGCATGTTCTTAAATGTTTCCTGTTGCCTTGTTGACCTCTTCGACAGTCATTGATTGAGCATAATCTCCGCCAATCAAATGATCGATGTCAGCTTCCGACCAATTCCATATCGAGCATGCAAATTCGTTTGATGAACGATAGAAAGCCCATCTCGTAATTTGCGCTCCTTCCCATTCAACTTTCCACAATCCACCGAAATCTGAATAGATCAATTTCGAGAAAGAATTGCCGAGCTGACAGTATCGCCAAGTGTCAGGCATCTTTCCTTGAACGATTATATCTCGTTTGTTGTCAAAAATGATTCGATATCCTAGAAAGTTAATCTTGCTGCAAATCTTATTGCTCATTTCGAAACACCTTCTCGTTGACCTCTTGAGCTGTCATCCGGTGAGCATTGTTGAAATTTCTTTCGATCAGGCTGTCGATGTTGGCCTCCGACCAATTCCAGCTCGTGATCAACGAAGCATCCGTTGAAGCATAGAATGCCCATTTTGCATATTGTGGATCGAAACTGTTTTGACGCAATATTCCAAAATCACAATAGATCAATCCTGACTGATTTCCTCCGGTATGGCAATAACGCCAATTTCCAGGCATCTTTCCTTGAATGATTACAGAGTGATTAGTTATCGAAATAATTCGACAACTTGGACGATCGATCTTGCTGCAAATTCTGTTGCTCATTGTTCGCTATTTGCGATTCTTTTCCGTATTATGAGGGTTGTCTCGCCGCTGTCGAGCTCTCGATAATTCTCAGGATGGCATTTGGCGATATTTCCAATGTCGTTGGCTGACCACATCCACTTCATGAACCCGTCTTTATCTTTGCCGCAAAAAAAAGCCCACATGCTTTTTTCATAACTGTTGTGATATGATCCTCCAATATCAGAATAGATCATGTAATTGTTGCCATCTGAAACAAAATATCGCCAATTGCTCGGCAAATTTCCTTTTATCATTAAATGCATGCTTCGTTCTTTGATGATAAGAGTCTTTATCATGCTGCAAATCTTATTACTCATCGCATCTCATTATTCTTGACTGTTTGAAATATCATGGAAACTACTTTTGCTCTGTCGACAAATTGATATTTTTCAGGATAAAGTTCAGCGCGAGCTTCGATATCACTGTTTGACCACATCCATCTTGTTGAATCTCCATCGGCGCAGCATAAAAAAGCCCACAGAATATTTCCAAAAAAATTACGACGCATCAATCCGAAGTTGGAATAAATTATTCCCTCTGAAACAATATATTTCCAATCATTTGGCAGATTCCCTTTGACTATCAAAATATTTCCACTTTTTTCAATAGCAAAAAATCTTATCTTGCTGCAAATTCGATTGCTCATGTTCAGAAATGCCTGTTAGCCAGCGGTGCCACGATCTCGTCGATCGATCTGAAGTTTGGAAGAACGTCAAATCTCTCTACCGTCTCACCCTCTTCTCCTTTGATGATGAAGACTCCGTTCCTTTCCCAGTCAGAGAGATCGTTAGTCCAATTCTTTCCGGCTTGATGGAGCATCTCGTGCATGTTCTCTTTCTTCTTCTCGATCAATTGCTTATGGCTGAAAATCGATCTGCAATACATTTGCAAAGAATTCCTCTCCCAATCCTTGGCTCGCCACAAAAAATAGTTTGAAACTTCCTCGACTGGAATATTCCAGGCTCTGGCATCGAATCTAGCCATGCCGTTGAATCTCAGCGCATCAGGGAAATCTTTTGTGTCCCAAAGCTCTGGATCTATTTTATATTTTTCAATATAGTCGTTGAAGAACATGGTCATGTCGGAAGCTGCGGCGGTCGTTATTTTCTGGAGATTGTAATCGAACCAAGCTTCGGTCTCAATCGATTCATAGTCTGTCAGCAAAAAACTTGCCTCGTCAGACTGGACGTATCCGACCTTGAAACCTTGCATGTCTTTCGCACTGTTTAATGCTGCCGAGAGCATAGCGTGCATGATCAACGAATCGAAAGGTTTTTTGGCCTTGTTGGTATAAGTGTGAAAAGCTCTTCCATCAACTCGAATCATTACTGGAATCCTGCGGGTCAAGGAAATTCTCGGAATCGATTCATAAGATTTCATTCTGTTTCCAAGAGCGTCAGGTTTCATCTTTGTCTCCAATAAACTGTGCGGCCAATTCTCTCAATTCCTCTATTTCTTTGGTGGTATTCTCGATTATTTGATTGAGAGATTTTATCTGACCATTGAACGACACGCTACAGGATTTAACCTTCAAGCCGCTCTTCTTGACCCAGCCCGAAAGATCTTTCACCTTTCCATTGATTTTGATGATATTTTTGTTTTTGTGGTCCGTGTAAATATGGATCCAAATTCCATCATCAAGTTGATAATTTTGATTGTGATAGCGGTTTTTGTCAAAATGATTGAGAAATTCAGTTATTTTGGGCGAGGTAGATCTGAGACAGACATCATGAGCATATTGATTGTCAAGTGAGAACCTCCAATCAATCTCTTTGATGAAAAATCGCAGCGATTCGACAAATGATGTTTCAAGAATTTTTGAGATTTCTTGAGATCTTTTGCTCATCTCATTCATGACATCTCTAAGCTGTTTCAGCTCGTCTCTCAAATCCTTGCATTCTTGTTCGGAAAGCATTTTCTCAACCTTTTGTCGCGCGTTTTGCCAGATAATATGCCCCACCGATGATGATCGTGAATGGAGCGAAAAAGATCCATGCGGCAGAAAATAGAAAACTTAAACCAATGATAGCTATGATAACACCCTCTGAGTCAGATCCAAAAAAATCTTCCATCATCGTTGGATTGATCAAATTGAACCGGAATGATATGGTTAGTGCTATAAAAAAAATAACAACAGCTATGATAAAATATGCGATCACGATCATGATTGTTCTCCTATTTCATTCTATCTTTTAAGCTTCTCATCGCAACAAATATCATTTTTTTGCAAGACGATTCGCGATCATACTCGATATTTTCGCGCAGATCCGGTTGATCGCAGCACAAGCGAATGACAGCAAGACCACTAAAATCATGACTGGCCAGAAAAGGATCGTGAGTATTTGAAGATCTTGTTCCAAGAAAACGAGATTGTTCGAGGTTAATTTTTGGAAATCTACCATCACGCCAACGATGATTCTGGCGATCGCGTAAATTACCGCACCAATCATGAAATAAAGCATGATCCAAAGTGCTAGGACCAGCATGATTGTTCTCCTTAGCAATTTTGATTGTAAATTTTTTCTTGGTTATGCCAATATCCGGGAAATTGCCGGCGAGCGATTCTTATTGCAAGAAGACGCTGCAATTCGTGCAAATTCTTTTGAAATTCGACGTTGTCAGACGGATGTTGCTTGGGAAGCTTGACGAAAAGATTCCAAGCCTCGTTGAGATGGTCTATGATCAACGGCTCGTCCCCGACCAATCCATTCTTCTCTTGTTCTTGCTCGTTCATCACAATTCCCTTTCATGTTATTCACGATTCTCTCACACGAAAATCTCGTCGCTTTCTTGCATGTTTTAAAGTGTTCTCGTCAATTATGCGACAATGAAAAGATGTTTTATTTCTATAATCAAGCAGTGATGAGAATATTGAAAGATTTGCATATAGGAAAGACCGTTAACGGGATTTACATTCTCGACCGACTTGAGAAGCGCGATCACAGAGGGCGCAGAATATATCTTTGTCGCTGCCATTGCGGCGAAACGTTCGAGACATCTTCTTACAATATCATGTCCAAAAGAACGAGAAGCTGCGGATGTTTGAGAAGATTCGGGTGGGCGATCGTCGACACACGGAGAATGATGTCGAACGACGGTCGAGTTTGGATGAAGATCGAGGATCGATGGATCAGGGAAGACATCATCATAATGGAGAAGATTCTTGGCCGAGAGATGCGAAAAGACGAGTTTGTCCACCACAAGAATGGCATGGTTGGAGATTCCCGTCCAGAAAACATCGAGCTCTGGACACGTGATGTTCCTCCGTTCGGCGCCAGAGTAGCGGACATGATCGAATATTGCAAAGATTTTTTGGTCAAGTATGACGGCAAAGTGGCAGAGGAAAGAAAGAGAATGGACATGAATTCGATATCTGATCTTGAAAAGAGACTTGAATCTTTATGAACAAAATATGTTCCACGGTCATGATATTGAATAGCAAAGAGATTGAGTGGAAACTGGATTGTGATGAAAAATTCCCCGAGAATGTAAGTTTGTTTGGAAAATGTGGAAAATATTTTTTGTTGAGAATTGTTCCTCTCCAATATGGAAAGGATGGTTTTTGCCATTCTTACCGTTTACAGATTGATTTCAATGTCGATTCTTTGAATCGAGCCGTATGGGTTGAAAACTGTGATCGAATCAGCATTGAACAATCGAAAAAATTGTTGAAAGAAAAAATAAAAACGATCGTCGATTCTTTTGAACATGATCTGGGAAAACCATGGGCTTTAGCTGATTATTGCGTGTATGCAAATCGTTTTGAGTTGGCGATCGATGGAAGAATAATTCATGCATCCATTTTTTTTGACGAATCTGATTTGAACAAATCTGTTGTCAGAGCAGAGAATTTTGTTCGAGAAATCGTTCGAGACGCGAGGAAAACAAAATTGACATGAATCAAATTTACACCACGATGAAAATTCCAGATCTTCCAAAAATAAAATGAGAGAGAATTAGGGATAGTAGCTCGATGTGGGTTTCTGACATGGAAAAATATTATTTGTGTACTCATATTTATGAGGTGGGTGACAAGGTGGATTATAAGCTAATTTATGATTCAGGAAAATGTTTTTTGCAAGGTGATGAGAACGCGAGAATCGAGCAAATGAAAAAGACGTGCGAGCAAAAATTGCAGGAATTGGAAATTGTTCAATGAATAGAATTTGTGTCAATGCCAAAATTAAGAAAAAATCAGAATGGATCTACGATATTGTTGGTGGATGGGTCAAATGCGAGGACATGCCTCAAACATGGTATAGGGTGGTAGATGAAAAACATGTTCTGGCAATATTTGAGGAAGAGGATCGCTGGTTGGCGCGGCACTACAAGAAACCTGAAGAGAATCGCATGTTGAAAGATTATCAAAAAAAACTAATAACTGTTTTTAGTGTAAATTTTCCAAAAGAGTTTACTTTAGACGAGATCATTGAAAAAGTAGATCATGATTCCCGATGAACAGAATATGTGTTCACGATCTTTTTGTTTTTACGCCATTCAATCCCAACAATTTGTTTGGGCCCGATGTTTTCAAATGTTCCCTGGAAAACAATTGCAGCTTGATATTGCAGAAAAGATATCTT
>Ga0118677_10015958_pt1 | contig 10364 bp, 5 predicted proteins | sample AliMusrvi5mmetaG_FD_86154 | JGI IMG/M metagenome (GOLD analysis project Ga0118677, IMG submission 86154)
AAGGCCTGAAGTTTTTGAAGAAACCAGACCATTTACTGGAGTTCATTCTGGAAAGACTTCCCACAGGTATGCACGGGCTGCATCGGAACAATATTTTGCTGGTCAGTTCAACCGCGCCGTAAATCGGTTGCTATCCTATTGGGTGACTATCCAGCACCCAGCTTTGTCATTCATTTGGGAACTACGAGATTTGGTTGACAAAGTAGGGCACTTGTATATGACCTTTAACAGTGGTGTACGTGTGAGTATTGCACATACCATGGTTTCTGAAAGTGTTTGAGAAAGGAGTTGTTTGTGTGTAGATGTAATTGAAGCTTTCATAAGTTGTTTATAATGAACGTGTGACAACTTATGGACCGAACCATATGTGCGCGCGGATTGACTGCCAGTCAATAAGCTGTCAATTAAGACTTGGCCCATTCTCATATCCTTACCCATTCGTAATCATTCGTAATCATTCGTAATCATTCACTTACCAGTGCCCACACACCGGCCTTGCCGTAGCCTTCCACTTTGATTTTGCCATCCCGTTGCAACCGTTGCAGCAAATTGTGGATTTTCATGCGTTTTTGGGCGGGTGACAGAAGGTCCGAAAGCTTGCCGTCCAACAAGCGATTGAACTTGGCCCTTTTGGCTTTTCCAAACTTTCTTAGGAACTCGACGATCAAATCGCAGTAATAAGCGTCGTCAAAGGCCTTGTGGTGCAGGTATTCGGCCTCGGTTTCCGTGGCGGCGGCAATGTGCGAGGCAACATGAACGTGCGGGCGGCGGCCTTCAACCAAACCTTGACGGCGCAGTGTAGCAACCATTTCCTCTTCAGGGTTCTGCCCCTTCTGAATGGTGTCGAGGGCGAGCAGTTCCGGCCATGGCAAATCGGTGTGGGTCAAAAGTGTGCGGCTGTAATTTTCATCCAAAAAGCGGCCTTGAAGGCGCATGATGACATGATCGGGGCCAGTGCTGTCGTAGTCCGGCATAGGGAGGTAGCGGTTGGCCTGCCCGCGAAACATGATTTCCCGGATGCCGAAGCCCATCGTATCAATCATGCGAAGTTGAACCATGGCCTCGGCGAGGAATCGGTTGCGGTATCGGGTGGGCGTGCGGTTGTTGAGCACATATTCACGCGGAGTTCCGTCGAAGAAATTCCCCGCATTCTGGAACATGAGTTCGCCCTGGCGTTCGACGACCAAAATGCGTTCACATCGGGAATAATCCTGGTGGGCGATGCAATTGTGGAGCGCTTCAAGCACAATGCGCTGGTCGTACTTGGAGACGTCCACCGGGATGAGTTGGTTTGCCGGAAGAAACGTGAGGCGCAGGTTGCGTATCTTTTGAAAGAGCAGTGAAGTGGTGAGCAGAAAGGGTGGATGAAAATGTTCATAGGCTCGTTCGGGGCCCTCCAGTTTCCAACTCATTTCCGCGACATAGGGGGAAAGGAAGACCGTAGACTGCGGACGGCCCAGAAGCAGAAGGGTGGCGCGGGTGATGCGCCCATTGCTGGTCAGTCGGGCCTTATCCAGAAAGGTGGCCTCATCCCATGAGCGGACCGTTCCGACTGGGATGCGATCGCCATGTTTCTGGATGAAAATTTCACGGGCTTTGGACAGGGCGTCAGGGTCCAAATCTGAAATCGTGGCGTCCTTATAGATAAAAGCAGACCAATCATCGGCGAGAGTCTGGGCACGGATTTCGTCCTGCTTGGCGATGCTTAACCCGGCCAGACTGGCGCCATTCCGGGCGTAGTAATGGGTTTTCCAGGAGATCGGGATGCCCCGGGGTGCCGCCGGAATCTCGAAAAGCACAACGCGTCCTTGCGAAGTCGCCAACTCGTGGATTTCCCGAAAAGACATGGAGGGTTCGATGTCTTGGGCAATCTGGTGTTTGAGGCTATGCAATCTTTCCTTATCTTGCCGATAAGTCGTGCCGATGATGTGGCGAGTGGCATTATCCACGCCGAAGACAAGCCAGGCGGCTGACAAGCCTCGCAGGTTGGCTTCGTTGCTCAAGGCGGAAAAATATTTACCTATGTCCGAGGTGGAGAAGTTATCGTTGGCATCCTTAAACTCGACGCATTCTCCCTCCCATCCGGAGATAAGCTGCTGCAAGGTTTGTTGAAGTTCCTGTTCCGTCATGACTTAAAATCCATGAAACTCACCGCAAGCGAGGAAAAAGCCGTCGGGTTGTGCTTGTTAAACCCGGCCTGATCCACGAAAACGAAATCATAGCGTTGGCCATTATCCTCGGCGGCGGTGGCGTCGGCGCACCATTGCTTGAGCCGGGCCATCTTTTGCGGCAGGTCGAGTTCGGCGCGGCCCTTGGTTTCCACAATCCAGATTCGCGCATCATTGGTCCGCACAATGAAATCGGGTGTGTAGTTGGAGAGGTCGCCGTCGGTTCTGACGTAATCCAGTTTGAAGCCAATGGCCAGGTAGTTCTTGGCGAAGGCCTGTACATCGGGCGCTTCCTCCAAAAAAGAGGCAAACAGCAGTTCGAAGCCGCCCGAATGGGGTTCACCCACGATCTTGTTGAAGATACTTTTGCCGGCCGTCAGATGGGCGCGGTAATCGGTGCGGAAAGGACGCATTTCCTTCAACCGAATCCGGTCCTCGATATGAGTCGCACCGATTTCCTGAACAGTGAGGGCATTGATCGCGGACTTAAAGGCATCGTAGAGAATCTTGCCGGCGTCCGGTTCCGACAAATTACGCAGGACCACCGGGTCTTCGAGATTCACCGGCGACGGGGTGAACAGGTGGTCGCGCATGAAATCGCGTACCCGGGGATACAGCACGTCGTAGCCGCCGACCAGTCGGAGATCTTTGAGCAATTGCTGGGCGAAAAAGGCGACGACGGAACGGTAATCGGCCGGGCCCGTGCCATCAAGTTGAATGGTGTGATGAATCTTCGCGTCGAGCATGGTTTTGAACACGATTTCGCGGGTTTCTTCCGGCGTAAACGGCTTCAGCGGCAGGGGCGGGTTTCCGAATTTCGCCGGATCGAGGGCCGCGATATTTTTGAACTCGCGTTGATAGCGCCGTGAGAGCTTGGGAAGCGGGATGTCGAGGGCGTCAAGATTTTTGTCCTTGTTCTCGGTATCCACTTCCACAATCAGCGACTCGTGTCGGATGGAACCGCCTCCCATCGGGACGTGTTCGAAGGTGACGCCCTCGCTTTGGATGGATTCGACGAAATCCATGAACGCGGGCGTGCCCATGACGGAGACGGTTTCCTTCGCATCGGTGCCGAAATACATGCGGCGCAGACCGCGCCCGAGGGTTTGCTCGGGGAGAATATCGCTCTGCGCGACGTAGGCCCGCAGGCCGACGATGGTGGTGACGTTGCGCACATCCCAGCCTTCTTTGAGCATGAGAACGGACACGATCGCCTTGTGCGGCGACTTGGCGGTGTCAATTTCATTGGCCTCTTTGCGCAGTTTATCGAGGTCTTCCTTGTTTTTGCCGGATGCCGCCTCGGAGATTTCGCCGTTGTTTTTGGTGTGAATGACGAGCACGGCCCCCTGTAATTCGGGGCAAATCTTCTCAAGATACGCCCCCACGTCGTCGCAGTTGCGGGTGTCGTCCACCATGACGAATAGCACGGCCTTCTTGCCGAGGGCCGCGTGCTCAGCCTGGCTCTTTTTCCATTCCTCGATGCCGAGCTTGAGGAAATCGTCGTATTTCTCGGTAAAGAGGGCGCTTTTCTTTTCAGTGAGTTTGGCGCAACTCGTGGCGTCCGGCAGGATGGGATGCTTGACGACGTTTTGATGGATGGCCTCAACAAGCGGGTAGTCTGAAACGGTCTGGACAAAAATCGCGCCATTGTCGTGGCGCGGGGTGGCCGTCACGTCCACCTGCAACGCCAAACAGCGATCCTTCTGAAGCATCTTGTGGTGGATATCCTGGATGGATTTAAACCAGGCCATGCGGGGGTCGTGAATGTGATGCGCTTCGTCGTTGAAAACGGCAAGCTCCTCGATTTCGCGGACAATTTCGCCCAAGTCGGTCTTGCTGTCGGTCGTTTTACCGGCGGGTTTTGCGCCAAAGGGGGAAAGGAAATAGTCACGCAAGTCGTCATCCTCCAACGACAGGTCGCGCACCTCGCCGAGGAAAACACGATGGATATTCGTGAGGAACATATTCCCCGTGTCGCGGACGATGCGGACGTCATCCTGGATGTGGAGCGTGAGTTGGAAGTCATCGCGCCAGTTATGACCTTCGTGTCCATTGTGTGGCAAAATGGGGTCGTTGAAGAAAATCTTAAGGCCGTCGAAGTCAGCCCGCAGACGGTCGAGGACGATAATGTTGGGCGCAATGACGAGGAAGTTGCGCGCCAGGGCGGAGTCGGCTTCATAGAGTTTATGGAAAAAACTCCACGCGATGAGGAGTGAGAGGACTTTGGTTTTGCCCGCGCCGGTCGCCATTTTCAGGACGTAGCGCGGCCAATCCTCTGGAAACATGCCGCTGGAAACCGCACCTGATGCGTCGAAGCGGAGTAGATCGTATTTGTCGCGGGCATTCCGCACCTCATAGAGCCAAATGACCGTCTCCACCGCTTCACGCTGGGCGAAGTAATAACGGAACGTCGAAAGTGAACCGTCAGCGTTTTCGGTCAGGTGCTCGGTCTCGAACCAATGGCGGAGCAAGGCAATTGAAGTTGAGGACGCTCCCGGATAACCCTTGTTGCGCCACGCATGGACTTCTTTTCGGACTTTCGCAACAAGAGGTGGGAAGAGTTTTTCATAAGCTGTGTTGCGCAGGGCTTCGCCGGCTGGAAACCACCGTTGCTCCGGAATGAGCGGCGCATAGGGTGAGGTCGGAAATTGAGGATGAAGGGACATGATGATTTCAGAAGGTCATATTGTTTCGCAAACAATTCATGTCGAAGAAGGTGTCAAAATGGGGCCCAAAACGCAAGCACGGGGTTGTGATGCCACTTCAAATAAGTTGTTAATCGGTACGAAATCGGGCACAATATTCGCTTCTTTTAACAATTTGACACGGGTCTTCTTAACCAAGGTTCATAATGAATGCCGATATCGAAAAACAGGTCGCTGATTTGCAGTCTGCCCGATCCGCCTTGATGGCCGGATTCGGGCAGGTGATCGTGGGACAAACCGCGGTGTTGGAGGAGTTGTTGATCACGGTTTTTGCGGGGGGGCACAACCTGCTGGAGGGCGTGCCGGGTCTCGCCAAAACCCTGATGATCAATACGCTGGCCCATTTGCTGGCGTTGGATTTCAAGCGCATCCAGTTCACGCCGGACCTGATGCCGTCGGACATTACCGGCACGGAAGTCATCTACCAAGACCAGGCCACTGGCGAGCGGCAATTCCGGTTTCTGCCGGGCCCGATTTTCACCAACATCCTGCTGGCCGACGAAATTAACCGCACGCCACCAAAAACTCAGGCCGCCATGCTCGAAGCGATGCAGGAACGCAAAATCAGCGTCGGCGGGAATGATCACAAATTGCCGGAGCCGTTCTTTGTGCTGGCGACGCAAAACCCGATCGAGCAGGAAGGCACGTATCCACTGCCGGAAGCGCAGCTCGACCGGTTCATGTTCATGATCAAAGTCGATTACCCAAGCTTTGCGGAAGAAAGCGCGATCATGCGCCGCGCCACGGCCAGCAGCATGGACGCGGTCGCGCCGGTCCTGGCGGCGGACGCGATTCTCGCGTTGCAGAAAATCGTGCGCCGCGTGCCGGTCGCCGACCATGTGTTTGATTACGCCGAGAAAATCGTCCGCGTCACGCGCGTCAAGACACCCGAGGCCACCGATTTCTGCAAAAAATGGCTGACGTGGGGCGCCGGACCGCGCGCGAGCTTGAATCTCATTTTGGCCGGCAAGGCCCGCGCTATGATGAACGGCCAATTTTACGTGAGCTGCGAAGATATTTCGGCGGTCGCGCCGGCCGTGCTCCGGCACCGGCTCATCCCGAACTTCACGGCGCAAAGCGAAGGCCTGACCGCCGACGACATTGTGCGCAAGATTTTGGAAACCATTCCGCCCGACGAACCGGTGAAGTAACCCATGCCGCAGGACGCTTCCGCGCAGTTGCTGGATCCGGTGGCGATTGCCCGCGCCGAGGCGCTCGGAATTCTGGCGCGGGAAATCGTCGAGGGATTCATGGTCGGCGAAAACAAATCGCCGTTCCACGGGTTCAGCATCGAGTTTTCCCAGCACCGCGAATACGCGCCCGGTGACGACACCCGGCATCTCGACTGGAAAGTGCTCGGCCGCACCGACCGGTATTACCTCAAGCAATACGAGCAGGAAACCAACTACGTCGCCCACCTCCTGCTCGACGGCAGCGAGTCCATGAACTACGGCTCCGGCAAGCTCACCAAATTCCAGTACGCCAAAGTCATGGCCGCTTGCCTCGCCTACGTCATCCTGCTCCAGCGCGACGCCGTCAGCCTGAACATCTTCGACACCGTCGCGCGCACTATCATCCCGCGCACCGGCAACCGCGATATGATTTTTGAAATCACCGCCCAGCTGGCTGCATTCCAGCCGACCGGCGGGACCGGCATCAGCCCGATGCTTCACACGCTGGCCCACCAGACCCGCCGGCGCGGCCTCGTCATTGTCATCAGCGACTTGTTCGACGACGAAGCCAAAATCCTCGACGGCATCCGCCATCTCCGGTTCAAGGGGCACGAAGTCATCGTTTTTCAGGTGCTCGACCCGCACGAGCTGGAGTTCCCGTTCCAAGGGATGGTCGAGTTCAGCGGCTTGGAGCAACTCCCGAAGGTGTTGACCCGGCCCGCGGAAATTCGCAAAAGCTACCTCGGCGAACTTGAAAACTTTCTCAATTTCATCCGGAGCGGTTGCGAGAAGAACCACTGCCACTACACGCTGGTCAACACCGCGCACTCACTTCACGAAGTGCTCAGCGGCTACCTCGCCTTCCGCCGTCGCACCGCCACCCGGTAAGCCATGAGCTTTCTGAATCCACTCATGCTGGTTGGCCTCGGCGCCCTCAGTGTGCCGGTTATCATCCACCTGCTCAACCGGCACCACGTCCGCCGGGTCACCTGGGCCGCAATGCGCTTCCTGCACGCCAGCGTCGCGCGCAACCAGCGCCGGATGAACATCGAGGACTGGCTGTTGCTCGCATTGCGGTGTCTGCTGCTCGCGTTGCTGGCGCTCGCGCTCGCGCGGCCGACATTTCAAAATACCGCCGCCGCCAGTTGGGGCCGCACCACCGTGACCGGCCTGATCCTCCTCGATAATTCCTACAGCATGGGCATGACCGACGGCATGCAAAGCCGGTTCGACCGCGCCCGCAAATACGCCGAGACCATCATTGATGGCTTGCCGGCGACATCAAAAACCGCCGTCTGGCTCGTGTCCGATGTCGCGCGGAGCCTCATTCCGGAACCGACCCGCGACCTCAACCTCGCCCGGAAGATTCTCCGCGACGCGACGTTGTCCGACCGGGGCACGCGCCTTTGCCCGATAATCAAGGCCGGTATTGAGATGCTGCAACGCCACGGCGGCGCGCGCCGGGAAATTTATCTACTCACCGACGGCCAGGTCGGCGGCTGGGAGGAATTGGACGAGACCGTCAAGCTGCTGACCGCCAACAAGCGCGACATTCATCTGAACCTGGTCATCATCAATGACAGGGAAAATCACAACCTCGGTGTCAGCGAGCTGCGGCTGGCTAACGGGCTTACGCCGGTCGATCAATCGCTGCGATTCGAGGTGCAAGTCACCAATTTCGGCCACGACGACGCGCGCAATGTCGCTGTCCGGCTCGCGGTGGACAATGAGCCCGCCTCTGACCAGACGGTCATCGATTCGGTTTCCGCCGGCAACTCCAAGAGCGTGTCGTTGTTCATCAAGCTGCGCACTGAGGGCAGCCACGCTGTGACGGCGGAGATTGCCGGCGACCGGCTTGCCGCGGATGACCGGCGCACGTTGGCGGTGACGGCCACGCGCCGGCTGCGCGTGCTGCTCGTGGACGGCCACGCCGGCCGGCCGCCATTGGAGACTGATACCTTTTACCTTCGTAACGCGTTCGCGCCGGTTGACCCGGCGGCGGCCGGTAGTTTTTATCTCGACCCGGTCACCATCACGCCCACCGAACTCGCCACGACCCGGCTCGATGATTTTTCCGCCGTTACGCTTGCCAACGTGCCGGACCTGTCGCAGGCCACGGCGGCGGCGCTGCTGCAATATCTCCGGCGCGGCGGCGGACTGATTGTGTTCCCCGGCGATCTCGTCAACATCCAGTTCTACAACGCCGAGCTGGCCGGCCGGTACGCTTTCTTGCCGGCCACACTCGGTCCGCTGACCGAAGCGCCGGATGACGACCACGCATTTCATTTGCAGGCGAAAGATTATGATCATCCACTCGTCGCGCTCTGGAACGACCCGGCCGCCGGCACGTTGGCATCGGCCCGGTTTACCAAGGCGTATCAACTCCAACCGGTCAACACGCCGGATGCGCGCGTGGTCGTCCGCTTCGCCGATGGCGCGCCGGCTGTTGTCGAGCGGACCGTCGGCCAGGGACGCGTGATTTTGTTTGCGAGCAGCGCCAACACCGCTTGGAACGACTTGCCGGTGCGGCCGGCGTTCGTGCCGCTGTTGGCGCGGTCGCTCGGCGCGTTGCTCGAACAACGCAACAAAGCCAGCAACATCGCGGTCGGCGACCGGTTCATTTACCGGGCGACCGATGACGCACTGGGCAAGGACGCCATCATCTCGCACGGTGAAAAACTCCGGCAATTTCGCCGCGTCGAACTGGTCGAGAATCAGCCGGTCTTGTTGTCGGAAGCGATTGACTTAGCCGGCGCGTACGACGTGACGATCCAGACCGATCCGCCGCTCAAGCTCAAGTTCGCCGTGCAAGTCGATCCGCGCGAATCGCGGCTGGATCCATTGTCCGACAGTCAACTGGCGCAGTTGGGCGCGGTTGCCACGATTGTCCACTGGCAGCCCGACACACCGTGGTTGCAAAGCAATCCGAGCACGGCCGGCGGCTGGGAGATCTGGCGCGTGCTGGCGTATGCGGCGCTGGCGGTGGCGGTGGTCGAAACGGTGTTGGGCCAACTTTTTAGTGAGCCGAAATGATTCACCTACTTCTCAAAATTATCGGCGCGCGCGGGATCGATGTCCTGGACATCGCGGACTGGTCGCTGGAGTTTCGCGGCGCGAATCTCGGCCTCTGGCTGCTGACTGGGATTGGGCTGGCGGTCTTGACGGTGTGGCTTTACCGGCGCGGCGCGGTGGAGCTGCGCCCGGGCTGGCGCTACACGTTGGCCGGGTTGCGCATGGCGTTTTTCATGGCGTTGGTGGCGTTGGTGATGCAGCCGGTCTTGCAACTCGGCATTGACGGCAAGGTGCGGCGCAGTTTTGTGGTGTTGCTCGACGCCACCAGCAGCATGCGCATCCAAGACCCGCGGGCCACTGACACGGATTTGAAACGCGCCGCGATTGCCAAAGGATTGCTCGATGTGCGTGCCGGCCTCGGGCAAACACTCGATCACGGCAAGGCGCTCGCGTTGGCCAATGTCTCGCGCGAGGAATTGTTGCGGGCGGCATTGCAAAACCCGCAACTCGACTTGCTCAACCGATTAAGCGCGGACTTCGATCTCGTGGCGTATTCATTCGGCAAAGACTTGGCCGAGTTGCCTGCCGGCGACATGCTCAGTAAATATCAGCCGGACAGCCCGGTCACCGCGCTCGGCGACGTCATCCGGGAAGTTATGCGCCGGCAACGCGGCCAGTCAGTCGCCGGCGCGTTCGTGATCACCGATGGCGGCAACAACAGCGGCAGCGCGCCGCTCGACGCGGCGGCGTTGGCGTGGCAGGAAAAATTCCCGCTCTACCTGTACGGCATCGGCATCACCTCACCGAAAGACATCATTGTCGAAAGCATCTTTTCGGAAGACGTGGCATTTGTGAAGGACGAGCTGGCGGTCACTGTTCGCGTGCGCAATCAAGGCTATGCCGGCGAGAAAGCGACGGTCACGCTCAAACTCGGCGACCAAGTGGCGGCGGAACAGGAAATTGTTTTTGAAAATGAAGCCGAACAGGTCATCGAAATGAAACTCACGCCGCCGCAGACCGGCGAGTTTGAGTTGCAGGCCGCCATTGCACCGCGCCCGGAAGAAGCGGTGAAAGACAACAACAGCCAGACCAAACGCTTGCGCGTGGTGGACACGAAACTGAAAGTGCTGGTGATCGAGCAGGCGCCCCGGTGGGAGTTCCGGTATCTGTTCGCGATGCTGGCGCGCGACCGGCGGATGACCGTGAAATGCCTATTGTTCGAGGCTGACCCCGGCGTGACGCAAGGCGACGACACGCCGTACTTGGCGGAATTTCCCAAGCAAAAAGAAGACCTGTTCAAGTACGAT
>Ga0118677_10015960_pt1 | contig 10362 bp, 8 predicted proteins | sample AliMusrvi5mmetaG_FD_86154 | JGI IMG/M metagenome (GOLD analysis project Ga0118677, IMG submission 86154)
AAGCTCGAAAAAAAACACCACGGGCTGAACCCGCGTGAGCTGAGGGCTTGCATCTTTATCAAGCTAAACTATGATACAGTGGAAATTGCCCGCTTTTCCAATATCACGCCAAGAGGGATGGAAAGCATACGATACAGGATGCATAAAAAACTGGGCATTGGCCTGCATGACTCCATCAAAACCTATCTGAGTAAACTTGCAGTTGCTGACTGAGCGAGAGGCCTTTGTAGAATTGGGTATTAAACCCTGAACAGCTCTCCAATATCATTGCTTTCGTCGAAAGGACCAATGCAGTCGTGCAGGCTGTTCTTTGGGTTGTTGACCTTCGTTGATACTGTATAGAGAGCAAGTGCACCGTCTTTGGCTGGTTACCTTAACTTCCAGTATAAGTTAACTGTAAAACGCAATTCATGAATATACTGAACCTGGGTCTGTCCTCGGGGTTGCTTATAGCCATCATTTTCATATTGCTCGCGTTTGCCGTGTACCTTTGGCACTCTGCAATTAAGAGCTTATCTCCTCGTATTGGTCCAATTGCTAATCACCTTGATGTTGTCTCGGCTTCGGTACAAGACTTACTGTCACGCAAGTCATATGCCCGGAACTCACAGCGCCTTCGTCTTTTGATATCCACAAAAGATGTCGTTAAATCCACAAAAATATTTGCTTGGCGTTATTCAGCATCTCAAGAGCAACTTACAAAGGTGCAGGCCCTTGTTACATTCATAGCGAGATCCGAGGAGTTGGTTGCAGCTGCCAATGATGAATTTGTTTTATCAGAGCTAGTTGAATATGAGTCATTCTTCGACTCTATTGAGAGCCAGCCTTTAACCAACTCCCAGCGACGTTCATGCGTGGTTGATGAAGACTGTAATTTAGTACTTGCTGGAGCTGGCACAGGAAAAACAAGTACTATGATTGGACGAGCCGCCTATCTCATCGCATCAGATAGAGCCAAGCCTCATGAGTTGCTTATGCTAGCATTCGCGCAAAAAGCGGCCAAAGAAATGCAGGAACGTCAAGACTCACGACTCAAAAGCTTGCAGGTGAAGGGTTCACCCACTGTCAAAACGTTCCATGCGCTTGGCCTCGAAATAATCGGGGCTGTTGAGGGACGTCGTCCTGATATCCATCGCATGGCTATTGACAATCAGGTATTTGCTAAGTTCATTGATGAGCAGCTGACGAAGTGCTGCGATAATCCCGACTACCGGGAGCTGATTATTCGCTACTGTGGCAGTGAAAAATTTACTTACAGGAACCCCTTCGATTTCAGTTCCATTCGTGAATACAATGAATATGTGCGGATTAATGAACTGAGAACGTTAAAGAACGAAGTTGTCAAAAGCTTTGAAGAGTGTGTCATTGCTAACTTCCTCAACGCCAATAGCGTAGCCTACATATACGAGCAATCCTACAAAGTCGACACTGCAGGGCCTGACTATAGGCAGTACAAGCCGGACTTTTATTTGCCTGAGTATGATGTCTACCTTGAGCATTTTGCATTGGATAAGTCGGGTAAACCTCCTTCGCATTTTGACCAACAAAAATACCTGAGTGGTATTGACTGGAAGCGGGATCTCCACAAACTTCACGAGACTAAACTCATCGAAACATATTCGTTTCAGAAACGAGAAGGGTTGTTAGAATCCCGCCTTGCAGAAGCTTTAAAAGCTAATGGTGTTGAGATGATCCCTCGTTCCAGTCAGGAGTTGCTTGATGAGCTTCTCGCCTCATCCCAAGTCAATGAGTTTGCAATTCTGCTATCCGATTTCTTAACACTCTTCAAGGAGTCCGATTATTCGTTGTCTGAACTAAACAAAAAGGCACAATCCGATATCGATTCATCACGACTCTGTTTATTATTATCTCTTTTCACGCCAATTCTTGATGCTTATCAGACTGAGCTTTCAGTCTCCGGCCAAATCGATTTCGCTGACATGATTCGAAAGGCGTCCGACTATGTCGAGGCAGGAGCTTTTCAATCACCCTACATACAGATATTGGTAGACGAGTTTCAGGACATAAATAAATCAAGGGCGAGACTGCTCAAAGCTTTGTATCAGCAACGCATAGACTCTGGGCTATTTGCTGTTGGTGATGATTGGCAGTCGATCTACAGGTTCACTGGCAGCGACATTGCTTACACTCGAGACTTTTCAAGCTACTTCGGTGCCACCGCAACCACATCCCTCGAACAGACTTTCAGATTCAACAACATGATTGGCAAAGTTTCATCAGAATTTGTCTTGAAAAATCCTGCGCAGATTACCAAGTCTATTGGGTCAAAGGTTTATGTTGATCAACCTGCATTGTCAATGATTCGTGCTGTTCGGGATGAAGACGGTCTCCGCATGGCCCTCGATGCAATCGTCAGTAGAAGATGTAACAACTCAAAAGAAGGGTCTAATGTCCTGGTACTGGGAAGGTACAACTTCACCATTAAAGAGTGGCTTCAATCCGTAGCTAAACGTCGATTGAAGTCGCAATGCCCTTCTCTGACCATTGAATTTATGACCGTGCACTCCGTTAAAGGGAAAGAGGCCGACTTTGTTGTGATTCTCGGCCTTGGGCAAGGCAAAAATGGCTTTCCAAGTGAAAAGCCGACAGATCCTATTGTAGAATGGCTTCTTCCTACACAAGAATCTTATCCGCTGGCTGAGGAGCGTCGACTCTTCTATGTTGCACTTACTCGTGCACGTCACCGCGTCTACTTGGTGTACAACCCAACGGAAACTTCATCCTTCGTGCAAGAGTTGCTTGATACTGACTCGGCTTATCCTATTTGTAAAGACGAGATCGCAGAGGGACTAATGTGTGTGGATATTCCTCACGTTGTATGCCCTGAATGTGTTCGTGGTGCCCTATTACCAAAATCCGGCCCATATGGCGCGTTCGTCGGCTGTAGTTGCTTTCCATACTGTAAGCATATGGAAAAGCCCTGTCCGCAATGCGGCGGTCTCATGAAGAGTAATGGACGATTTCGTATTTGTGTCAACCCGGTTTGTGGAGCATCGATACCAATCTGCCTAAATTGTGGCGGTGTGATGGTGGAGCGTAGCGGGCCATATGGTAAATTCTGGGGTTGCACCAACTACAAACGCAGTGGCGAATATGTGTGCACATATACCATCCCTATTGAACGACATTAACCATTGCCCGCGTTAGGTAGAGGTCGTTAATCCAACTTGAAAAAATTTCTTTCAATTTTAAGGGGAATGGAAAGCATACGCTTCAGGATGCATAAAAAGCTTGGCATTGGCCGGCATGATTCCATCAAAACCTATCTGAGCGAACTGGCTGTTACTAACTGACCTGACGCCATTATTGATAAACTTTAAACCCTGAACAGCTCTCCGATCTCATTGCTCTCGTCATAAGGAGCAATGCAGTCCTGCTGGCTGTTCTTGGGGTTGTTTACTTTCGTTGAGACCGGATAGAGAGCAAGTGCTCCGTTTTTTGATGGCTGCAGCAGCTTCCCTGCCTCTGGCTTGATGGCATCGAGCCACTCTTTCCAGTGTTCCGCCTCAAGGATAACCGGCATGCGATCGTGAACAAATTTCATTTCGAGGTTGGCATCGGTGGTGATGATCGTACACGACACAATGGGTGCTGCACTGGCATCCGCCCTCCAGATGTCCCACAACCCTGCGAAAGCCATGGGTTTACCATCAGCTCTGTGAATGTAGTATGGTTGCTTTTTGCTTTGGCCTATTCGCTTCCATTCATAGAAGCCGGTTGCAGGGATGATGCAGTGCGTCCGATGCAGCATGTGGCGAAAGTATGGTTTTATGGGAAGCGTTTCAGCGCGTGCATTGATTGGCCGGACTTTCGGCATTTCCTTTGCCCAGTGCGGGATAACACCCCAGTGGGCCAGCGTGAGAGTATACTTGCTCTGGTCTCCCAAGAGAGCTACAATATCGGTATCGGGCGCAATGTTGTAGTTTGCTGAAAAGTCTATCTCCTCTGCCTCGACAAAAGGGAGCTCGTACTGGTGGAGCAGCTTGATGAAATCTTTGAGTTCAAAGAAGACGAATCGACCGCACATAGAGTGAAATGGTTTGCCGTTACGGGGTAAACTTTCGTAAATAAATATTACAAAAAATATAACAGCAACCCACCAGAGGCATTATGGGAACCATTGCGGATTATACCGGAGGCGCCATACTCGAAAACATAAGGAAAGCACTACACTATTTTGATTCCACTGAGGGACCGCTAACTCAGGATGAAAAAGGTCAACGCCTGCACAAAAACATCAACGAATTTGAACCTCTTATTCTGTCATTCAATCAGGCAGGAGAATACATCCGAACCGCCAAATCTATAGCAATAGGCGAAAGAGTTTGCAGAGTTCTTCGCCCGGAAACTGTTTTTACAGAGTCAGTTTTTCTCGATGAACTCGCTGTTGAAATGGTTGCGTACGGACATGCAAGAGCAGCCACAATCGAAGAGGCTGAGGAATGCCTGCAAAAGAGTGCAGGACATCCTCTCATCATTTCAAAAGTGTCAGGTGAGTATCTGGAAATATGCCCATCATACCCACCTGATTGTGTTTACTGGCGAGCTGAAAGAAAAGGACTTCATTGTTTGCAGCGAAAAGACCAAGCGCTATAAAGCTGGGCAAACAGAGACACAGTGATAGAATGCCCGAAAGATTGTGCAGGTGTATGAGGTTGACTATCTTAAGCAACTATCTGGTTTCCTGACTTGTAAAACCCATTGTATGCACATTATCCATCCGATAAACGACTTCTTGTTCGAACTTTTTCCAAAAGCAAAAGAAGCCGGTAACAATATTGATGTGCTGAAAGAGGAGATCGAGAAGTTTTTCACGGTAGGGCCATTCAAGCCAGGGATTACGATTATTCATGGCATTGTCGATATCAACATTGAAGGCGAGCTGATTGAGCAGCACAACAGCCGGTACCGTAAAGTACTTGACCTTTGTGATGACCGCCGTTTTGAAGAGGCCAAAAAGCAGATTTCGCAACTCATCAAGGAAGCACCTCAGATTTCAGAGTATCACCGGGTGCTTGGGCAAATCCATTCAGAAGAGGGCGAGCAGGATGATGCCATCAACAGCCTCATTGATGCCTTACGCTGGGATCCCAAAAATGAGTGGGCGCTTATCATGACAGGCAACATTCTTGCCCGCTATCAGCATGATATCAATGCTGCCATGAACTACTATGCATGCGCAGTGCAGCACAAGCCTGATAATTATGTTACACTGACTCTTGTCGCCATCAACCTGATCCAGAACGGGAAACCGGAAGTAGCACGGCAATACCTTGACAGGGCCTTTGAGATCAATCCCGCGTATCCGAACATGTATTACGCTTATGCGAAGCTTGCAGAAGCAGAGCATAATGATAAAGAAGCTTTTCAGTTAGCAGTTGTTGCGCTGTTCAAGAACCCAAGGAAGGATTTGCTCTATCAGCAATCGCTTCAGACTGCCACGAAGGCGGCGAATGAGATAATTGATGTTGAGGTTGGTGGAGATATTGTCAATGCATTTGCGGCCAGGCTTGAGGAGGAGTGCGGCAAGAAAATAGTTATCGAAGGGGATACTACATTAAAGACAGCCGCCAAGATCGAGTTTGCTGAAAACCACAACCGGTCTTATCACCTCGTCAAATACAATCCGGAGTACCCGGCGGTTCATCATCTTATTATGCATGAGCTTACGCACCTGTTCTTGGCTGCACAGGCACGTCAGGCAGGCAAGAACAAGCTCTTTGTCAGCTACGATGAAAACAAGCAGAAATTCCTGCTCGCTCTTGATAAGGACGCGAAAAAGATGAGCAAAAAGGGGTACGATGATGAAGTCATCAGGGAGTATTACACCAAATTATTTGTAGGGCTGAACAACCAGATTTTCAACACGCCGATTGATCTCTTCATAGAGGATTATCTTTTTCAGAACCACCCGGATCTCATGCCGTACCAGTTCGTTTCGCTGCTGGGCCTCATACAGGAAGGAATACATGCGACGACTGACGAAAACATCCTGACCATTGCGCCACCCGGAATCCTTTCGAAATCAAAGACCTTCAATCTTGTCAATGCCCTTCAATTCATGAAGCGTTACGGGGTGAACCTTATAGACGAACACAATCCAACTAAGACAGAAAAAGAGCAGGCAGAAAAGTTCTATCACGAATATGAGGAGTGTCGCACAATGCACACGCCTGGTGATGAATACAAGCTACTGCAGAGTTTTGCAAAGCAGCTTTATCTGCAGAACTATTTCGCTCTGATAGAAGAATCAGGTTTCCGGCAGCATCGCGACTTGATAGAGCGCCTGTGCGCAGATGCTAAGGTTGACTTGTCCGGCAGTGATGCTGAAAATCCGGCAGAAATTCTTGCAGACAAGAAGATGCAGGTTTTCACTGAGGCGCACGAGGGCAAAGATATCAATATGGCAGTGACTCGGTTCATGGTTGAAGCACTGCATTACTTCGAGAAGCTAAGCGGCTCTGAGATTAACGCCATTGCAATGCAAATAGGCCTGCTTTGCGGGGACGGCATCAGCCCGGATGCTGAAGGCTATACGGTGCCGTTGATTGCAGGCAAAAGCTTCACAGGTTACCAGGTCTTGGCTTACTACTATGTGAGCTGGGCAAAGGCATTCCCTGAGTACCTGGCACAACTACAGCTACCGTTTGATAAAGAGTATGAATTTGCTCTTGAGATGGTGGGTATGGACGGGGGTCAACGTTGATTTTTATTTTGTTCCTTCGACAATGCTTTAAATTGTTGCTAAAGAACAGTTGATATATGAATTCAAGAAAAGACAAGCGAAGCCTCCGAACACGTGCTTTTAAAAAAAAAGATGGTGAATGCATTATCCCAGGAGCAATGCCTGCTGAGGAATTGGAGGGGTATGTTATAACATCTGCTGATGAAGAGGTTAGTCAAATACGTACTTATGTTGAATGGCAAGCACCTGACGAAATCGTGAAGCACCTTGAGAAAGTATCTACTGAAAGCATCTTTGGGCAACAAATGGATGCTTGGGATGTGCGTACTAACAAAAATCGCTGGTGGGTAATCACGAAACCAACCAATTTATATTCGCAGAAGCTATTTCCCAGCTTAGACTATACCCGTTCGTTCCATGTTGGCGTGACAACGCGCGTGATGCAATCAGACATGTCAGAAGAAAAGCAGTACGCGCATAATCATATCAATCAACTTTGGAATAAAATTGCAAGAGCTCGTGCCACTCTTTTTTCAGCCCAAAAATCTGAAGATTTCCAATCCGTTGGAATGAAATGTAGGGAATGCCTATTGTTTCTTGTACAGAGTATGGGAAACGAAGAAATGTTAGAAACTGGGCAGGAGATTCCACAGCGTGGTAATTATATTGAGTGGAGTGAAATCATAGCAAGTCATATCGCAAGTGGTAAAAGCAATGAACGGCTTCGCTCTTACCTTAAAACCATATCAAAATCGACGTGGCAATTAGTGAATTGGTTGACACACGCCCAGAACGGTGGCAGATTCGATGGCTCGATTGCTACTGATGCGACAGAGAACGTAATAGTAAGCTACATGACTGCATGGGCCAAACATGAAGACAAAAATTAAGAAGATAATCTCTTGGTAAGCAAAAGGTAATCTGTAGCCCCCAGCATTAGACTTCACCCCTTCACCTCAATAATATCGTTCCACTGCGTGGTGTAAGAGGGCGAAAGCCGCTCCTGATGCGGCTTCCATGCGTCAGAGTTTTCAGCAGCAAGATGCACAGTGCCTCTGCCATATCGCTTGTTGATGGCATCCATGGCCTGCATAAGACGGGCATCACGCTCATTCTGCACAGGCTCTTCTTCCGGAAAAAGTGAAAGCGTTTTGCTGCCTGAGCCTTTAGGCACAAGTCCGCTGACAATAACTCCCGCTTTTTTGTAGGCCTTTCCATCACGAAATATCCCGTCAAGAATCTTATCTGCAGCTCTGAGAATGGTTCTTGAATCATTTGTAGAATGCGGCAGTGCAGCTGTGCGGGTTCCCCAATATCGATTGCCTGAATCATCGAACGGGCTGGTGGCAATGAAAACTGTCAGCATTGAGGCAAGCGAATTCTCCTTGCGAAGCTTGACTGCGCATTTGCCGGCAAATGTTGCAACAGCCTGCTGTAGCTCTACCAGCGTGCTTACGCTGCGGCCAAATGAGCGCGAGGTGCAGATGCTTTGCTTTGCGGGCCTTACAAGCTCCATTTCAAGGCATGACTTGCCCTGCAGTTCGGCCTGAATTCTGGCACCGACAATATGCAGATTCTTGCGTATCCAAGGTGCTGGAGCTGCGGCCATGTCAGCGGCGGTCTCTATCCTTTTTGCCTGCAGTAGCTTGCTCCACTGCCGCCCGATACCCCAAATATCCTCAACCTTGGTGCGATTGAGTGCAGCCTGAATCTCTTCAGTTGTGGAGAGTACACAGACTCCCTGATACTCCGGATTCTTTTTCGCTATACGGTTGGCAATCTTTGCAAGTGTTTTTGTCGGTGCAATACCGACGCAGACCGGAATGCCGGTATGCAGACGGACGGTTTTTCGGATATGCTGGGCGTAGTCTGCCAGGTTGAAGCGCGTGAAGCTAGTCATATCAAGGAAGGCCTCATCAATAGAATAGACTTCAATCTCAGGCGCAAGTTTTCCAAGAAGCCGCATCACTCTTGAGGACATATCGCCGTAAAGGGCATAGTTCGAAGAGAACACCGAAACATCATGCTGCTTGAGCAAATCGCGGCACTTGAATTCCGGTGTACCCATCTGGATGCCGAGCGCTTTGGCTTCTTCCGAGCGGGCAATGATGCAGCCGTCGTTGTTCGAGAGAACAACTACTGGGCGTAGGCGCAACTCTGGCCTGAAGGTGCGCTCGCATGAAGCGTAGAAATTATTGCAGTCGACAAGGGCAAACATGGGGGATGGTCTCCGGCCGCGGTTATCTCGGCTTATGAATAACATAGGCTAAAATTCCCCAGATCAAGAAATCATTATCCTCGGTGATTTTGATTGGCTTGTATTCGGTATTGGCGGGTATGAGGTAGATGCAATCTTCCTTCAAAGCCAAACGCTTCAGTGTAAACTCGCCGTCAATAAAGCAGACAGCAATATCCCCGTCTTTCTGATCAAGAGCCTTGTCGATAACCAGCAGATCACCATCTTCAATGCCAGCATCAATCATGGAGTGCCCTTTCACTCGGGCATAAAAAGTGGCTTCAGGGTGCTTGATAAGCTCTTTGTTCAGGTCAAGAGCCATCTCGATATAGTCTTCAGCAGGCGAAGGAAAGCCGGCGGAGACGGGTGAACCAGCAAGCGGCAGCTCAAGTGCGGTTGTGAAATCCGGTGTGTAGAAGTCCAGCACGGGCCCAGAATGTATTCTGGAGAGTCTCATTTAGTTAGCGGCTAATATTTAATCTTGTCTTTCGCGGACAAGACTGGTGAAATCGGCAATGTCCATAAGCCATGCTTGTTGGCTGGTAGTATAGGTTTCGTGAAGCCCTCGTGGTAAAACAAGTTGCAGGCCATGAGCAGCCATTTCAGTAGTTTGATTCGTACTGATTGCTGCCTCAAGTGTTAGCAGATGTTTTTCGTTAATACGGTTGGCCTCAGGAAGCACTTGCCTCCATCTGTCTTTACAAGTTGACTTTACGCCAAGCATTGTCAACTTTAATGGATCATATGCAGCGTTCCGGTAAGCCGTGATACTCGGGAAAATAAAATCCGGTTTGGTTTTGTTTTCGGTTACCGCTCCCCGGGTGTATTGAATATCGCATTCGCGAAATAACTGTTCGAGGTGGTTTTCAAGTGCAAGACCAACGCGACTTTTTCTCCGGTTATGGACCGACAGAGAAAAAGATATAAAACCTTCTACATCCATTTCTGCCGATGAATTACCAGTAAACCCCTGAGAAATACGGTCAGAAATAAGATATCGTTCAAGGGTTCGGAACAAAATCTCTTCCCGTTCCATCCATGCCATTAACACACCATCTTGGTCATCCTGTGCATTAATATCTTGGAGTGTTGACCGTGCATAGTTCGAAAATTCCCTTGTTGTTGGAAACTTCCCGTTAAATTTGGTGAGCATTGCCTCCAGGTAAGTCTCGGACGAAGCTTCTACAGCAATACCAATATTTTCCAATATGAAACGCGATGCAAAAGCAATGCGGTCCTGCTCTGTTTCCAGTTCGCTCTTGACAGAAAACCCAGGATGAGCAAGGTCTGAAAAACCGAAAAGCCATTCAATCTGTCTTGATATGCTCGAACCGTTTTCAGCAATAACCACAAGCAATCCACCATCGCGCTTTTTGGCTAATACCAGCAAATCACCCTCCGCGGCATTAAGTGAAACCGT
>Ga0118677_10015961_pt1 | contig 10361 bp, 2 predicted proteins | sample AliMusrvi5mmetaG_FD_86154 | JGI IMG/M metagenome (GOLD analysis project Ga0118677, IMG submission 86154)
TGCGTCTACGATTGGATGACGTCCCCGGGCCAAGCCCAGGCGGGAGTCAATGGCCCCGTGCAGGCGTTGGGCATCTGGCAGCCGAACGGCGTGGGCACGCAACCCGGGCTGTTAGTTGCCTCCGGCTCGTTCAGTGTCGCCGGAACTATTGCTGTTTCTGGCCTGGCGGCATGGGACGGACAGAGGTGGTCGGCTTTGGGAGGAGGGCCATTGGCCAACGCGTTGGTCACCTACAACCGCGATCTGATTGCCGGGGGGTCCTTTACGATGGCCGGAGGGATGAGTGCTAATCATATTGCGCGCTGGGACGGCGTCGCATGGGCTGCCCTTGGGAGGGGTCTGGATGGGGCGGTTAGTGCGTTGGCGGTCTATGGCACGAACCTGGTTGCCGGGGGCAGCTTCACCAACGCGGACAACGTCAGCATCGCTAATATTGCGCGATGGGACGGCTCAAAGTGGCTCGCCTTGGGCGCGGGGCTCGATGGCCCAGTCACCGCCCTGGCAGTTTATAATGGGGAGTTGGTGGCCGCGGGGAGCTTTACATCCGCCGGGGGAGTGAGCGCCAATGGCGTCGCGCGCTGGGATGGGTCCGTGTGGCGGCCGCTGGGGAGCGGCATGACGACCATCGATACGCTGGCGGTGTACGACGGCCGGTTGGTTGCCGGGGGATGGATGGGGCCGGGCGGGGTTGCGGCCTGGGACGGTTCATCCTGGGGGCCGCTGGGGAGCGGCCTGAGCGGCTCGGACGGAGTCGCGGTGGCCGGTTTGGCAGTCTGGCAAGGCCGGTTGATTGCGGGTGGGCTTTTTGATCACGCCGTGACCAACCAGGTGAATTGCGTTGCGTGCTGGGACGGGGTGACTTGGGGCCCCGTCGGCGCAGGGGTCAGCGGAGGCAGCCTTATGGGCACGGTGGTCTCCTGCCTGACAGTGTACAATGATCAGCTTGTCGCCGGTGGTGATTTCACAGGCGCAGGCGGCCGAGGGGCCGATCACATCGCCGCCTGGGATGGGCACAGTTGGAGCGCGCTCAGTCCGAACGGGAGCACGGACAACAGCCTGGACTTGGGTGCGCTGGCCTTGACGCCGTACGAGGGGAGCCTGGTTGCCGGTGGCCTGTTCGAATTCGCCGGCGGGGAGAACATGCCAGGCATTGCCGCCTGGGATGGCTACACGTGGAACTCGGTGGGCGGCGGCGTCTGGGGTGGTTTCCAGAACACGGAGGTGGAGGCGCTGACCGTGTATAACAATCAACTCATCGCCGGCGGCGACTTTACCGGCGCAGGGCAATGGTGGAGTGGCGGACCGGTTAATGCGACCAACATCGCCGCTTGGGACGGTGTGAACTGGTGGCCGCTGGGCAAAGGTCTTTGCAATCGCACGGAGGATAGCTGGGTGGGGGCGTTGACGGTGTATAACGGACGCCTGGTGGCTGGGGGGTATTTTGACCCGGGCAGCATCGCCACGTGGAACGGGTCGTCGTGGCAGAGCCTGGGCGGAGGTCTAGGGCCGGCGGTCCGCGCGCTGACCGTGTACAATGGGACGCTCATAGCCGGCGGTGAGTTCACTTATGCGGGCAACGTCGTCGCCAATTTCATCGCCGCTTGGGACGGCTCACGGTGGCAGGCGCTGGGCGATGGAGTCAACGGGTACGTTTATTGCCTTACCGTCTTTAATGGCCAGTTGATTGCGGGCGGAGGGTTCGGCCGGGCGGGCGGGACCAATGTTAGCAACATTGCTGCCTGGAACGGCTCGGCTTGGCAACCGCTGGGGAATGGGTTGCCGGGGCGGGCGGTTCATGCGCTGGCGGTCTATAACGGGAAGCTGATCGCCGGCGGCAATTTCGCCGGCGCACAGGACGCCGGGGCCAATTATGTAGCCTCTTGGGATGGCAGCGCCTGGAATCCGGTCGGCGGTGGAACAGATGGGCCGGTGCTGGCCTTGGCGACCATGAGCGGTGAGCTGTACTTGGGTGGTGGCTTCTCGATTGTCGGCGGGCAGGTCTGCGGCGGTTGGGCACGTTGCCGTGATAGTGCCACGGCGATCGTGGGGCAGCCGTTGGACCAGGGGGCATGCCTGGGCCGGAGCGCCACGTTCACCGTCCAGGCCACAGGCACGAACCTGCTTTATCAGTGGCGCAAGAACGGGCTGGCCCTGAGTGACGGTCCTAACTCCGGGGGCTCGACTAACCAGGGTTGTGCCACAGCGTCGCTGACGATCACCGAGGTCACCGTCGAGGATGCCGCCGCGGCCAACGCGGGCTACGACGTCGTGGTGAGCGGCGGGTGCGGCACGCCGGTCACCTCGCGCCGCGTCGCCTTGAACCTCGTCGCGCCACCGCAGGTTGCGCCCACAATTCTGTCGTCACCGACCAACCAAACGGTCTGCCTGGGGGCGAGCGCCTCTTTCAGCGTATTGGCCAGCGGGACCCATCTGACCTACGAATGGCGAAAGAACGGTGTGCCGTTGACTGACGGCGTGAACCTGAATGGTTCGACCTACATCGGAGTGAGCCTGCCCACGCTTTATATCGTGGGCGTTACGGCGGCGGACGTCGTGGATGAGGCGAAGGGCTACGACGTGGTCGTGTGCGGCCCCTGCGGCGCGGTGTCCGCCCGAGCGGGGCTGGCGCTCGACCTGACCGTAAGCTTGCCGGTCATCCAAGTCCAACCACAGGCACTGGTGACAACCGTCGGCCAGGCGGCCGCTTTTAGCGTCGTCGCCAAGGCCGTCGGCCCGCTGAGTTGCCAATGGTTCAAGGGCGGGCAGGCGCTGGGCGACAATTCGCACATCACTGGTGCGCACAGTCCCACGCTGAGCATTGCCGCTGCCGTGTCAACAGATGCAGGCAACTACTGGGTTGTGGTAACCGGAGAGGGCGGCGAGGTGAATAGCCAAGTTGCACAATTGACAGTGACGCCGGCAGGGGTGGCCCAGTGGTTGCCGGGCGACGGCCTGCGGGGAGTGGATGGTAACATTGACGCATTGACAGTGTGGGATCCCGATGGCGCGGGGCCGCAGGCGCCGATGCTGGCAGCGGCGGGCAGATTCAGCCTGGCGGGTAATGTGGTGGTGACGAACATCGCCGCTTGGAATGGCAGCTCCTGGCAACTGTTGGGCCCCGGGCTTGGCGGCGGTGCACTACCGTGCGTCAAGGCGTTGGCCGTGTATAACGGCGAGCTGGTTGCCGCCGGTTCCTTCACGAATTCGGGCCCGCAGGCCGTGATGAACGTTGCGCGCTGGGATGGGCACCAGTGGCAACCGCTGGGGACCGGCGTGGATGGCAGTGTTTTCGCCCTCGGGGTGTACCAAGGCCGGTTGATTGCCGGCGGCTCCTTCGCGAACGCCGGTGGTGTGCCGGCGGCCAACATCGCCGTGTGGAACGGGTTAGCCTGGTCCTCGCTGAACAGCGGTGTGGCGGGCGGTGAGTATGGTGCCGCAGTCACCTCGTTGACCGTGTATCAGGGCCGGCTGATCGTGGCTGGGGATTTCTCGATGGCCGGGGGCGTAGCGGCGTCGAACATCGCGGCCTGGGATGACGCAAGCTGGTGTGCCTTGGGCAGCGGTGTTGCGGGCACTGGCCTTTGGTACCCGGTGTGCTCGTTGGCGGTCTATAACGGCCTGCTCATCGTAGGCGGCGAACTTGCTACCGCCGGTGATGCGCCGGTGAGCTTCATTGCCGCGTGGGATGGAGCCGCCTGGCAATCTCTGGGCAGCGGCCTATGGGGGCCCGAGGACCCGATGATGGGCTCGATCACGTTGGTTTCGGCTCTCACAGTCTTCCACGGAGACCTGATTGCCACGGGCACATTCACGGAGGCGGGGACCCTGGTGGTGAACGGCATCGCTCGGTGGGATGGCAACGCCTGGTACAACTTGGGCAGCGGTCTGGACGGCACGGGAGCGGCGCTTACCGTATACCAGGGCGAGCTGCATGTGGGCGGCTGGTTCGGCCGGTGCGGCCAGACGGGCGCGGTCAACCTGGCACGCTGGGACGGCAATGCATGGCAGAATCTCGGCACGGGCATCAGCGGTGGTTACACTACGCCGCGAATCAGCGCATTGGCTGAGTTTAACGGCGACCTGGTTGCGGGTGGGGATTTTCTTACGCTGGGCGGGACCAACGCGAACTGTGTTGCCCGCTGGGATGGCACGGTTTGGCACCCACTTGGCAGCGGGCTGGATGGGTCGCCGACCGCGCTGCTCAACTATAATGGGGGGCTGGTCGTCGTCGGCTGGTTCAGCCAGGCGGGAGGTCTTTCCGTCCCGGGCGTGGCGATCTGGGACGGACAGTCCTGGGCAGCATTGGGCAACGGTCCCGGGGGTGTCGCGTTGGCGTTATACAATGGCCAACTGGTGGTGGGTGGGGATACCGTGGCGAGCTGGGACGGCTCTCAGTGGCACCAAATAATGAAGCCCGGCCAGCTTTCAGTCAGCGCGATGACGGTCTATAACGGGCAGTTGATCGCGGGTGGCACCCCCATTTACTCGCCTACGGCTCCGTATGCTCCGATCGTGGGATGGAACGGCTCGAGTTGGCAACCGCTCGGCAGCGGGCCCAATAACCCCGTCGAGCATCTCATGGTCTATAATGGGAAGTTGGTTGTGGCCGGGCCGTTTACAAAAGCCGGCGGGATCGCCGCCACGAATTTGGCGATATGGGATGGGTCAAGCTGGTCGGCAATCCCAAACAACACTTACCGCGCCACGGCGCTGGGCCAGTTCAACGGCCAACTGATCGCTTCGTGCTGGGATGGTGCCCAGACGACCTTCATCGGCGGATGGACCGGCACGAATTGGCTGCGGCTCGGCTATCTCGGGAACGGCGGCGCCAACGCTTTACTGGACTACCGCGGCCAACTGGTCGCGGCTGGCCTTTTTGATGGAGTGGATGGGGTCGTGGCGGTGGACTGGGCGCGCCTGGCCACGCGGAATGAGCCAGCGGCTGTCCGGCTGACGATCGAGTATGCCAATGGGCGACTGCAGTTGGTGTGGTCCTCCGGCACCCTGCAGTCGGCTGACGATGCCACTGGATCGTATTCCGATGTCAGCGGGGCCGGTTCTCCTTACCAAATCATCCCGGCAGGCCGCAGGAAATTCTACCGGCTCCGACTATGAAGAGGACTTGCTTGATCTAGCGGTTCGTGCCTTGTCCGCCAGCATTCACGCCATCTATCAGGGTCTTTGAGGGTCGTTTCATTCGGATCAGCAGGGGTGGACTCATCCAGGCTGCTTCACATTATAACGATCACCACCACTGAAGGAACCTGTGGCCGTAAGACTCGTCAATGCTCCTTTGGATACCCAATAGGGCGGAGGCATGCCCATTGCCTGGAAAAGTGCGAACTCTTATGGCGGGAATTTCGGTTCGACCTAATTCATTACCACGCGCCTTTCCCAGACTCCAGATGGCCGACCCCTTCCGGCGATATCGCCGGAAGCGGTTTTCGCCGGGCAGACACTGACTACCGAATCGGTTACTGAGCGATGCCAGGTCGCCACGGAGCATCGTGCTTTGGCTCGGAGAATGCGGTTAGTACTTCACGGGAGAATCACGATTGGCGCCGCGGTAGCCCCGGCGAGCCCTCAGAATCGTGATTGATAGGGGGCCTATCCACTGGACACAGAGGCATTGCGGCGGTGCTGTCCACCGAAAAGGCCTTGGACAATGGGCGTTTCCAGTGGCGCTGTCCGGGAACCCCCTCCGGACAAACGCATTTCACAGGGGTGCTGTCCGAAAACGGCTTTGGACAAACACATTTCTCAGGGGTGCTGTCCGCTGGACACTGAGGTTTCCCAGCCGTGCTGTCCGAGTCAGAAAAGTCGGACAAATCCGGTTTCCAGTGGTACCATCCGCTACAGCCTGATCCTAAGCGAGAAGCGGGGCTGTCCTACTCGCTGCGCTCGCACCGTTCGTGCCTCACTGGACAATCACTGTCCGCCGTTGGCGAACAGTGCCGCGTCTCGTTGCTCAGGCCGCAAGGGCCGGTTTCGGGGACACCACTGGAAACCGGGCTCGACTCCCCGCCACGCTCTGTAATTGGAACGAGGCACAGCCGCGAGGGTGACACCGGCCAACGAGTATATGGAACTCGCGAAATACATCATCTTGGTCTGGCGGGGACAGGAGCAGCCCGTCGCCTTCCCCATGCACGTACAACATGCCGACGTCTGGAATTACATGCGTCGCGAAGACAGTGGACTCCGAGCTGTCAGCGCAGGCTTCTTTGCGGACGCAGGTGGAGCGTTCTGGCATGGCGGCGTCAGCGATACCCTCAACCTGAGGAGCCGGTCCCAGGACGGCCTCCTCATTCAGCGGATGCTCCGCTCGCGCGATCGTCGCAACTGGGACCTCCGGGTGATGGTTTGGGAGGCCTGTGAGGTAACCCGGCGGCGGGGCGTTGCCCACAACCCACCAGCGTTGGCCATGGGCATGTAACCCAATGCTCCTTTGATTGCCGCACCTCTCTCACCGTGGCGGAACCTGCGGCCTCATCGAAACCTCGCCAAAAATGAAAAGGACGGCGATTCGCTATTTAGCGAGCGGAAATTGCCGCCAGAATTAAGACAAATGGAAAACACTGATGTACCTCTTCATTGACACGGAAACCACGGGCCTCCCGACGGTCCCCAGGGCACCTCACACCGATCTGGCCGCCTGGCCTCGAATCGTCTCGGTGTGCTGGGCACTGTATTCGGCCCCTGAGTCGCAGCAGCTCTACCGCTACACCATCATCCGTCCGGACGGCTTCACGATCCCCAAGGAGGCGACGGCGGTCCACGGCATAACGACCGAGGTTGCTCTTCAGGAAGGCATCGCCCTCGATGAGGCCCTCGCGCAGCTTTCTCAGGACATCGTCGCTCGCACGCCGGCGCTGCTGATCGCTCACAACATGGCCTTCGACCGGCCCGTGCTCCTGGCGGAGCACCTTCGCGCCAGCGTCGCCGAGCAACTCACCCGCCTTCCCACCTTTTGCACCATGTTCACCACCACCGAGCTCTGCCAGCTCCTGCCCATGCGCGAGGGGCACCACAAGTGGCCCAAGCTCACCGAACTCCACACCCACCTCTTTGGCTTCCCGCCCAGCGCCTCTCACCACGCGGGCGCCGATGTGCTCCACTGTGCCAGGTGCTTCTTTCGCCTCCAGGAGCTCGGCATCGCTCCGCGCCTCCAACCGCATTGCGCGGCATAGGTTGCGATTCACCCAGCCACCAGCACCCGTCACCGCAACTTGTCCCGACCCTCTGGCGCAGCCGGTGAAGCCTGCACCCATGCTCAGCGGCCCTGCCTAACGGTCCCATGCGCCAGTCGCCGGGAACATCGATGGGTATCTGACGTGATCTGGGGCCGCTGGGACACCGGAAACAGACATATGGCCCCTACCACACTTCGGATCGCTCCTGCCGAGTACTAGAGGCAAAAGTACCCCCCTCCAGCGAACGCTCTGACTTCGTCGATCCCGCAAGAGGCGATTTCATCCAGTTTCCGCCTGGCAGGTTTGTTGGTCCACAGCTTCATTGTCCGCGTCACCGATCCCGCCCCCCCCAATTACTCGACATCAGAGCGTCTGACGCGGACCGGCCCACACAGGCGATAGCAGGCCGCTCCCAGGTCATTGTGAGCCGGCAGGTAGTCTCCATGAGCCTCCGACGCGACCCAGGACTGTTGTTCTTCCTGGAACAGGGATGTGGGACCCCCTACCGCACTTCGGATCGATCCTGCCGAGTACTAGGGGCAAAAGTACCCCGGTCTAGCGGACGCTCCGACTCTCCTGATTCCGTTTGGGAGCGATTTCGACTGGTTCCCCTTGGCAGTTTGCTGGCCCTCCGCTTCATCGCCGGCGTTAGCAAGCCCACTCGCCCCTTTCCACCGATGACCCCGCCAGCCCGTACCAATAGGAGGGCCCGTCGCGCGCCGCCGAACAGGTGGTCGCATAAGTCAGCCCTCCTTGGCTTCGGTCGGGGGTTTCTTCTGCTCGCGAACCCGCTCCCCCAGCGATTCCTACACAGCATTCCAGGAATCTTGTAGAAGGAATCGTCTGGTGCTGGTGGAGAGGACTGATTGCGGCAATCTGAAAATCGAGTTCTGTGGGTCCGTGGTTTAATCCGATGCCCAAATTTCGAACGGTTTGGTACTTTGCAGGCGCTCTGTTGAGCTAGACCACCTGGACGAACCGGCCAACGATTAGAGCGCCCTAAAAGCCCATTGGGGAACGGGACCTGGCAAACTGATCGAATGTGGCTTCCGTGCCACTTCAGAGCGGCTTCGTGATTTATGGAGCCAAGATGCGAAAGAAACCCACGGGTTCGTTCATAGTCTCAAAGGTCCATGGCACATGTGCACTGCCGGATGGGGGCTGGAATCCCGCACGGGTCCAAGTCCTGAGATCGGTGCTCCTTAAGATGATGCAGCCGCCAGGAGCCACTAAATCCAAAGTTGCATGTCCCGACGAGGGCCAAATTGCGTGAATTTGTGGATTTGCTAGACGTTGGATACAAGCTGACTGCCTGGGGTTCTGCCGAAACATCGGCCATGCTGAACGCGCCGCGCCTGCTTTGAGTTGGAGAGCTAGGATCCCGTCCCTGACCAGCACATACAGGCTTCCATCATAATCCAAAACGGGCGCTTCGAGGGGTTGGCGCGCCCGGCGGGCAAGGAGCACCACATGCATCGGGTTGTTGATAAAGGCGAATTCCTGCACCTCGTAATGCGACTATTCCAAGCCAATCTTCCTGCGTTTCCGGTAGAGGGTGGCCTGATCAATTCCCAAGACTTCGGCCGCTTCGGCCAGGTTGGAGGTTCGTTCCAGAACTTTGCGCAAATGGGCTTCCTCCAATTTCTCCATGGAGACCAATGAACCGACCTCCAGCGGAGCGCCATTACCTTTGGCTGCGGGAGCAGTCTGACCGCGCAATTCCGCGGGGAGGTCTTCCAGGCTAATCTTGTTTCCTTTGGCCATGATGACAGCGCGTTCGATGGCATTGCGCAGTTCCCGGAGGTTGCCCGGCCACGAGTAGGCTTGGATAGCAGCCGACGCCGATGCGGAGAACCCATCGAGTCGGCGCCCACACAGAGCGGCAAAATGCTTGAAGTAATGCTCGGCAAAGCGAATGACGTCGCCCGGGCGATGTCGCAGCGGAGGCATTTCGGCCGTGATGACGTTGAGTCGAAAATACAGGTCTTCGCGAAAGGTCCCCTCAGCGACGCGCGTCTTAAGGTCGCGGCTGGTGGCGGCGATGACTCGCACTTCAGCCTGGCGAGTGACATTCTCGCCCACCCGCTCGTATTCACGTTCCTGAAGCAGTCGCAGCAATTTGGGCTGGATTTCGATCGGCAGGTCGCCGATCTCGTCGAGGAACAGGGTCCCGCCCGCGGCGGCCTTGACTTTGCCCCAATGGTCGCGCAGGGCGCCGGTGAAGGCGCCTCTGACGTGGCCGAACAGGTCGCTTTCCAGCAGTTCCTTGGACAGGCTAGGACAGCTCACGGTAATAAAGGGTCTATCCGCCAGATGGCTTTGCTGGTGAACGGCGCGGGCCACCACGCTCTTGCCGGTGATTGGATAAATATCTTTCGGAATTATTTTGAAATAGCTGATCAGCCACACAACCAGGATGGCCAATGCCACGATGAGCAAACCGGCGGTGCCAATGTTCCAAAGGGTTCGATCGCGCCGACTGTCATCCCGATCGGTCAGGCCCCAGCGGCCCACCAGGAGTCCCAGCGCAGGAATAGCCGGCAGGATGTAGGACATGAGTTTGCCGGTACTGGCCGAGAAAAACCCGACCACAACCACGATCCAGACCAGTAAAAAACGGGACAAGGTATCCGTGCGCCATCCCCGGTTAGCGATCAGCCGCCACACGGCGCGCACAATAAAAAGTGCCCAGGGTAAGAGTAACAAGGGGATGATCATGGCAAAAAACCAAAAAGGCTCCGGGTGAAGTTGGGTGTCGCGCGTGCCCGTGAAACGCGAAAAATGCTCCTCAATGACGAAATAACGGAAAAAGCCCGGGTTATGCCTTTCCAACAGGAGCATCACCGGGGTCAGCAGTCCGACACACAAGAGAATGGCCCAGGGCACGGACCAGGTTCGCAGGGCCGCAGGACGCCGCTCCCAGAAGAGCCAGATAAAAACAATAGCGGGTGGCAGGATGATGGCAACCGCGCCTTTTGTAAGGAATCCCATGGCGGCGGCAACCGATGCGCTTGTGAACAGCAAGAAACGTCGGCCAGCGGATATTCCCGGTTGACAGCCAAAGAAAAGCGGGATGCAGGTCAAGGCGAACCACATAACCAGGAATGAATCGGTTAACAGCAATCCCGTGCCGGCCAGGAATCCGATCATGGACAGCATGGTCAGGGT
>Ga0118677_10015962_pt1 | contig 10361 bp, 4 predicted proteins | sample AliMusrvi5mmetaG_FD_86154 | JGI IMG/M metagenome (GOLD analysis project Ga0118677, IMG submission 86154)
TCATAATTGTAATCATTTGAAACAATTGCTGTACAAAAATATTTGGTAGGAACGTAACTAGTAAATAAATTTCCAGCATCAAGTACACCTGTAAATACATTATACCCATCACTATAATCGTTGTAACTTGTTGGATTATAACTATTACTACCTCCATAATAATTATAGCCGCCTCCTCCTCCATAATAATCGCCCCCTCCGCCCCCATAATAATTACCCGAATTATTCATTAATTCTATGTATGTATACACAAAGGGAGGATAAATTAGAGCACGGTAAAAGATGTAATCAGAACCTTGTTTTGTATTAAATAGACGAGGACAATTTGGAAGAAGATTTGTATTAAAACATGCGTATATATTTGATTTCCCATCTGTATAATTAGCATTATTATACGATGCTTTTGTATATAAATTGGACAGCGTTGTAACAATTAATGTGAGATTTGACTCTTGAAAATATGGAGGATAAGGAGGGTCTGGATATGCCCCTGTAGCCCCCATGTAGTCTGCAGCAGTCAACGTATAAATATTTAAACCATCTGTAGCCTGTGCAAGATTCGCATCTTTATTGTAATGTAAGACTTGTGTTCCTATTGCCTGTGATTGTTCATATTGACTTGTGCAGATATTTCCATTTGTGGGACTATAACGCGAATCATAAGTTGTCTTATATACAGGAAGAATCATATCTTGATTTGTGGGCGCACGCGAACCAAAATAGAGATTTTGCCCAGAAGCATCTGACACTTCAGGGTATGGAACAATAGAACCTGATAATAAATACATTTTCGTGACAGCAAAGTTTTCATCAAAGGCAATAAACGAATAGAGAGATGATTCTGCTATGAGTGTGTTTGAACCAGGTGTATATCCATTAATCGCTACATTATCTACATTCACTGAAATATTTGAAGTATAGGTAAATGTATAATAAGTTCCGCCGCGCGAATCAAATCCATTATTACTTGATACCTGACCTGGAGTATAATGAATTTTTGATGTAAATTCCATCACTTGAATCGCGTTGCTGATATCAATTGTTTCAATATTTGTATCTGTAAGTGTGTTTGTTTTATATACAGCTATATATTTAACAAGGTCATTCGCACACGTTGTTGTATCGTTCCATGCCGATTTGAAAAAGAACGACTGAGTATTCCAAACACCCTCTGCTGGTAAAAATGAAAATCCTACTATACCGTTTCCTAGTTGTAGATTATTACTTGAGTTATATGCATATCCATTCAGGGGCGCAAGTGTAGCGCCTGTATTAAAAGGAGTCATAGTTGCCACCTGTGAAGGGGACGCCGCATTCTCTGAATTCTGCTGCGCAATGTAATTGTAATCATACCAATGAACGATTTTATATTGGCGTAAGGCAACTGATTTTGCCGCGTAAATAGAATTTATATAGGGGGTAAGAAGAGTGTTTGAACTTCCTGTGTAAAAATAGGACTGATTCCCTGAACTGTAAGCCGACAACTGCTGAAATGTGTAAGTATTCGTTGGGTCTATACGATATGTAGCAAAAGGGACTGTTTTCAAGGCATTTGTTTTAAGATAGCCTTTATAATCTGTAAGATCTGTACTTATACCACTTATATCATAACCAATTGGTATTTCACTAATCGGTAGATTTGAATTAAATACACTGCTTGAAGGATCAAGACCCATTAGACTTGTAGCTGTTGGAACTTTGATAAAATCAGGATGATTCTCCTCAGCAAAAATATAGTTATTTGATAAATCTTTGAGAGGGTTTGCATAAGGATTAAATGTATTGAGATTAAAATAACTCTTTTTCAAAATAGGATCGGTGTCAAACCACGTATAGATTTTAAAACTTGTATTTGTAAAGCTCAGTAAATCTGTACGTAAAAGTATATAATATGTATGAGTTGCAAACACACGTAGATGAATTGACATTGATGTATCTGCTGCTTGTCCGGCTGTAGTGTAAATATAGTGATAAGGACTTTCACTCCGCACACCTGACACATCTGCCATAAACATACCGCGATCATGATATAGGAACATTGTAATGGGTGTAGTAAACGTACCAGAGGTTGTTGTGCCAACAGATGTAATATTCAGAGTATAAGAATATCCAGAGGCGTCAAGCGTAACTCCTGTAGGAAGTGGCGGGGTAAATGTATAATAATAGATGGAATTTTGAACTTGCAGAGTTGATGAAGCCGCCGCCGCCGCCGCGGCTGTTTGTGTTTGAGCATAGACCACAGGGATAGATGTAATTAATTCAGGGCTAATATTATCCATGTAAGAATTGTAGTTTGTATAATTGAACGAATAAGAAAGATCAAAAAAGCCACCGATGTTTCCACCCTGTAGCGCATTGTACTCTGGATAGCGATAGTAGTAAGGAAGTGGGAGAGTCTCCACCTGGAGATTCTGACGCACAGGGCTTCTGAAACGAAAGACAGTATATTTCGAAGGCTCAATCGGTATAACAATATCACCTGATTTTGTAACCAGATCTGTGTAAACAAAGCCACTATTGTCTACAAATGATTTATTTACAAAACTCTTCGTTGCAACATTATAAGGAATGCTACTTGCATCCGTCAAATTGTAAGGATAATTGATAGACCCGCTTGTTAAATTGGTTGTATTGAGTTGAGGCCAGTACACGGGCGTATCCTTCAAATTACTTGTAGATGATGTAATCGGTACATTTCCCTTCTGAAGAACCTCAAGGCTATAGCCTGTACTTACACCTGTAGCATTAATTCCGTTCTGAATAAACAAGTTGTTGCTTACATCAGCGAAGAATTCGGGCGCATAGGTATTAAAATTAATCCCAAAATTCGTGGCAAAATTAGACTGCACAAAATTGTACATTCCTGTAAATACAGCGGTGTTGAGGCTTACCGCTGTTTGAAGATTTGAATAGTCTGCGCTTGTAAGACCACGTGCGTTTAGTTCACTCGCAAGTGCTTTAGCTGTCTGTAGATTAATGAGATTCACTAGACTTGTGTTGAGATTAGATGAACTGATAGTTATGTAATTATTGTAGGTCGCATAAGAACATTTATATTCATTCGCTAAATAATATTTGAATGTATGCTGTATTCTATAATTATCTAGCGCAGTAATATTTGTATTAATGATCTCGGCAATCACAGCATCATTTAATCCCTGCTTCGTGTACAAAATACGCTGTTCTATTGTTTCACCTGAAAGAAGAGTACTTTCTGTAAGTGTAAGATTGAGTGAAGTCGGACCGTTTGCTGGATCAATATAGCACTCATACAAGACTGGATAATAGTAGGCATATTTGACTTGTTGAATACTATAGGATGAAAGTCCAGCATATTGACTACTAAAATAATACGAAACAATGATCGCCATTGTAGGATTTGTTATGAAGATGCCACGAAGACTATCGTAATAATTGTCACCAGGTTGATTGAATCCGAGACTCAGGTCACCAGTCGGTCCAAACTGTGTAATAAAATCAGTAATGCCATTTGGAAAATAGAAGAATAGCGGCGTTGTGTTGAGTTCTGTCTGTAGTTCAGATAACAGGGTTACAATATCATATGTACCTGTGCGTATAGTTGTTGTGATTGAATTCGGGACGACTTGCTTCTGGGCATTTGTTAGAGTACGCCCATATTCCAAGATTCGTAAGCTCGTATTATTCTGGTCAGGACTAAAATAGAAAAACGATGATAACAGTTTCAACTGAAGAATTTGGAAGGACACAATATTTCTATAGGTTCTTGGAACCCTGAGAGTGAAGAAAGTTGGCTGTAGATATATGTTACGATCACGATCCAGACTATTGATAATAAGAATGCTTGTCTGATTTCCTGTTTCTGTATCAAAAGTTGTTCCTGTAAATGGTAGATCTGATACTCCGGACATATCATAAGCACTGTACTGCACACCGTGCTTGGGCACGGGTTGAATTCGTGTATTAATTGGACCTGTCAATTTAAGTAGAGATGGTCCTCCTGCACGAGCAAGTGCCAAAGGAGACCCATATTGTGCTCCTATGCCATCATTTGAGATGGACGATGTATCGGATGTCTCGGATGTTTCAGACCCAGAGTCGGACTCCGAGTCTTCAGTGTCAGATGAATAAGGCTTGTAATAAATTTGTGTAAAAGACGACATATTGTCTTCTTTGCTCTGTTCTGTGAATGGGTTTTTCTTTATGCGGTATGACGCTCATCTTTCAATCTCGGCGCCGAATAGGGAATGTCGGCTGGTTACACAGCAAACCAATTTTTGGTTAATTTACAACCAATTCAAAACGTAAATTGTAACATTACAGGACTTGATCAATATACTATATTATCAAACTCAGTCGCAAATATTCAACAAATGGTGAATTTTGATCAGAAGCGCATATTTATTAATACAATCAGCAAGTTTAATCAAATACCGATACAAGTGACAGATCCAATCAATTTAAGCAATGTAAATTTGTATCAAAATGGTGCTCTATTCACTGGCTCGGGAACAATACTAAATAGTGGCGGAGGTGTAGGTATAAGCAGTGGCGGAACAGCGATTTTTTTAGAAAGTACGACAACAGCGTCGTCAATTGCCCTGGGGTTTAAAGTCGGTGGAAACACCGTATTCAGTTTTGACGGTCGTGGGCGAGCTCTTTACAATGATCCAAGTGGTAATATAAGCACGGGCGCAAACCGATTTTGGATTTCATCGGCAACTCTCGTCGCCGATAAGGTCCAGTTCTTGGGTGATGCAGAATCTGGTCAAGTGTTGACAGCGATCGATGTAAGTGGCACTGGCATATGGAATTTTGTAAGCAGTATGAAAGTGGATGACACAAATGTAAACATAAGTAGCAGCGGTGTCTTCTTTCGCACAAATGGTGTTGATGCTGGGCGAGTTGATTCGCGTCGTAATTGGTACTTCGGCTCAAATGCGTTTGTCGGGAACAATGATTTAGTTGGAAGTAATGACATCTCTGTATTCGGGGGTGCGATGCGATATCAAGGTGGTGGTCAACCCGTCGTAGGCGCATATCTCATGGTTACCGATAGTCTTGGAACTTTGAAGGTAAGCACTGTAAGTGTAGGTCCATCCTCGTTTATTGTTGGCGATCAGATCCAAAGCGGCGGCATGAGTGTTCGCGCAGATGGCACAAATAATTTTGTAGCCATCACATCCGGATCCTATGAAATTATTCGTTTTAACAGTAATGCCGTCGACGTTGCTAAAGATTTAATTGTTCGTGGTAACCTTTACATAAGCACAGCGGCTGCAGTACAAGATTATGTACTTACATCACAAGGTAGCAATGGTCAGACTGCCTGGAAACCACCCTATCGTCTTTTTACGTCGAGTTCCGCACAAGAATTCAAACTTGACAATCCAACAGCGTCATTTCGCACAACATTTGACGGAACTGGGGAAGCCATTCGTTTTAGCACAGGTGGCACTTTATATGGTGTAAATGGACCCTATGATATAGATGTGACGGGATTTGATGCGGCGGAGAAATTTTCATCGCGCAATGGTCCGTTGCGTTTTTTCATTAACAAGACCACAGAAGTCTTACGAGTTGGAACAAATGGATATGTCGGTATTGGCACAACGGCACCTACGGCTGCACTCCAAGTTGTCGGATCCGTTCAAGCGTCTGGTTCTCTACAAATCGGCGGCGCAGGAAACTTCGTGGGTGCAGTTACAGCAGCATCCTTTTCAGGTGATGGTTCTGCAGTCACAAATATACAAACAATCAACGTGGGCTCGGGGTTAAATCGCCTAGATATCTTTCAAAACGCAACAAGAACTGTCACAGGCGATCTGCAGATTGCCGTTTCTTCACTTTCATCCAATCTCATTTCCAGCGTCACGAGCTTAGGTAATTTAATAGGCACGGGATACGGAAAAGGTGATGTAACAAGTACAAATCTGATTTCAACTGTCGCGGGTCTAGGAACGATTGGATACCTGTCCACTATACCTTCTTTCTTTGTATCAACCGCCTCACTTTTCAGTACACTTGATGGTCTAGGTACATTCGGTTATTTATCGTCTGGCGGCGGACAACCTGCTCTCACTTCATCGCTCAAAGGTCTGGGAACAATGACGTATATATCAAGCACCCAATTCCTTTCATCATTTGAGGGGATTAAGAAAAACGGCTTTATCTTTTCATCAACCGCAACACTACGGTTTCCTTCATCCGTAGGCGCTATCGCCATCGGCTACAAATCGGTAGGAGATCTAAGCGGTGCGATTGATATCAGCGGTCTCATTTACAGTCGCGGTCTACGCGGTATTACGGCACCCTTTGGTCTCGGCGTTGGACAAAGTACAACAGCGACACTCTTCGGCTACGGAATCACAGGTGGTCAAGGATGGAAATTCGGCATTCAAGGCGACATTGATATTTCTGGAAACCTCTACAAGAATGGTGTTCTCTACAGTTTGAATGGTATGCCAGACAATTACTGGAAACGAACGGCAGGTACATCCAATATCTTTTTCGCCGATGGCGTCGTAGGTATTGGTGTACCGAGTCCAACCTATCCATTAGATGTTGCAGGTAAGATTCGTTGCTTTGGTGTTGACATTATACAAGGTCCTGGTGGGAGTGGAAGTGGAAGCCTATCCACATCACAAGGATCCTATGCGTCACCGTGGCAATATCAGGGATCTAATATTTACTTCAATGGCGGTTCTGTAGGAATTGGCACGGGTATCTCCTCTATTTCCACAACGATCGCATTTGATATCAGTGGCTCAACGCGGTTCTACCACGGAAGTGTCTATATGGAAAAGGGCTCTAAAACCCTCGGCGTAGGTAAGCATTTTGGTTCTGACATCAGTGGAACACTTGACGTAAGTGGTGTTATACACGCCGACTATCTTGAAATTGAGAATACAGGTATTTTCAAAGGGCGAGTTACGGCGCAAGATTTCTTGTCTCTCTCCGACCGAAGATACAAGGATGAGATTCAGAGACTAAAACATCCATGGGCTCTTCTGGAAGGAATCCGAGGGCATCGCTACAAATGGAAAGACTCGGGGCTTCGAGATATTGGTCTGATTGCACAAGATGTTCTTGAAACTCTTCCAGAAGCCGTAGGAGGAAATTTGGATGATGGATTGTCTGTTTCCTATGATAAACTCATACCCGTCTTAGTTGAATGTATACATGATTTGCGCAAGGAACTGGCAGATTTGAAACTCGCGCTTAAGAAATGATTCATGAACTGATTACAAAATTCTTCCTTTATTGGCCTGTTTTCATAGGTATTCTTTTGATCTTCTTCACGGGAATATGTATTGGCACCTTTGTTTCAGGTATTGGGCTCTTGGTCAGTTTATTCTTTCTTTACACGGCATGGTGTCTCTGTCGCGAAATCGGTATTCATCCCATGGACCTCTTCGTAGAGGCTGCTCGATATATGCGAGAAAGTTTCCAGATTATCATGAAAAAACGCATGGTGACTATGCTTCCAATCCAAGGTTCATTTCCTCCTGAAGGAAAACCTGTTCTCTATTGCTGTCATCCCCACGGAATGTACGCAACCATCTGGTTTTTACACTTCTGTTCGGGATCCACGGGATTTACCAGAAAAGTAAAGTTTGCTGTTCACAGTTTTCTCTTACGCATTCCTGTCATGGCTCAAGTCTCAGAATTACTAGGTTGTATTGAGGCGACGGAGACTGATATTGTGGCGGCGCTCAGAGAAGGATATTCTGTCGCACTGCTTGTCGGCGGTGTGAAAGAACAAATGTATCAAATTGAAGGTCGGCGGTCCTTGTATCTGGAGAGAAATGGATTTTACCATGTGGCGAAAAAAGGACGTGCTGATATTGTACCTGTTTTCTGTGCGGCTGAACTTGATCTTTTTGAATCTGCCAAAGGAACTGTGTTGGAGACCTTTCAAAAGGCATGGTTTGCCATTTTCGGAATTCCCTTTACTGTATGTACATTGGACACATTCAAACGATGGGTTTCTTATTTAGGAGCCGAGTCTAGTACCGTCTTTCCTACTGTACTTGGAAAACCGATCTCGTGGCGGCTTCCAATTCCTGTAATGAAGAAGAAATACAAGGAATTTTATAGAGTCCAAATAAAGTAAGTGACCCTCTAGATTATGGCGGTACAGTTATTATTATATAACCTTCACCGCCATTCGTAGCATCGCCACCTACTCCTTGTGTTGAAACAATTGTTCCTGTTAATCCTCCTGTATAACTTGAACCACCAGCTCCTGGTTGAAGCTGTGAGGCACCACCGCCTCCTCCATAGTAACCAGCTCCGCCTCCTGAACCATAAGGAGTCCCGCCGCTTCCTCCATAATATAGTCCTCCAGGGTTTCCATTCGCCAACGCACCATTAAATGTGCCACCATCTCCACCTTTGCTATCAGTGGTTGATCCACCTGTTGGTGCAGTTCCATCTCTTCCATCTCCATAATCAGGAGTTTGACCAACTGGTCCTCCTCCGTCGCCACCAGTATACCCTGACGCCCCTCCTCCTCCACCGCCAGCAGTTGCAAGTTCAACTCCACTCATAATAATGGCACAGCGTCCACCACCATTTCCGCAGTCGCCAGTTCCAAGTCCTCCACCTCCATATGGAAAATAAATACTTCTTCCTTGTGCCCCAACAACCAATGTAAAAATGTCGCCAGGATAACCATTCAAAGTTCCACTAACATAACCTCCTTTTCCAAAATTTGGAGAAGCTCCACTTTTAGCTCCATTTGCACCGTATAATTGAACTGTAACACTATATACACCAGATGGCATAGTCCAATATTGGTCTGTACCTGTTACATTAAATCTATAGATTGTTCCTCCTCCTCCAGTTGCTACACTAGTATTAAAATAACAAAATCGCCCAGCAGCAGTCGTAAGCAATGGCATCTCTATTAGTGTTAAATTTATCCAAAACTAGAATATTGCCCGAGTACAGTCCAAACAGCACCTGTGGCGCCTGTAGAGCCTGTTTCGCCTGTAGAACCAGTCTCTCCAGTCGCGCCTGTAGAACCAGTCTCTCCAGTCGCGCCTGTAGCACCAGTAGTACCTGTAACACAATATAGAGTAAATGATTCAACTTCTGTACGATATGCTGTAGGCGTTGGTACTGTTGCTCCAGCCCATAAAATTGTCATTGAATAACCTGCAATTTGCAAGCTATTAATATACCCAGGTGATGAACCTTGCTGTAAAATAAAGACTAAACCGTACGTTTTATTTGCAGTTGTTGGAAGATTTATTATATTTCCTGTCCAGGATGATGTTATCGTGTCTACATAAAATACATCTCCGCCTGCCCAATCGTAGTCTATAGTTGATGATGGAGCCGATGAAGCAACTGTTGTTTCTTGAATTTGCTGAACAGATAATGTATTTACAATATTAATATTGCTAGTATTTCCGTGTATAGTTCCCACGTAAAGATCACTCAAAAAAAGTGGATCTGTAGTACCGCCTGTTGCCCCTGTTGCCCCTGTTGCCCCTGATAAACCAGTCGCGCCAGTAGCACCTGTTGGACCAGTCGCTCCTGTTGCCCCCACCTTTAATTTTCCAACAATCAACCATTTTCCTCCTGGTGTAGCCGTAAGGGTTATAAAATCGTAATTTTGTGATATAACATAAGAACCAGCACCATCAATGGTATCACTGCCCGCAGGTGTAATTGTTATTGGATATGTTCCAGCAAGACCATTTGTATCCTTTATTGTCAAAACACGACCTATTCTCGATGAAACAGATGGTAAATTTACAGTCTTTGCCGCAGTTGTAAGCAAAACCGACAAAAGCCCTGTTGTATTACTCGGAGTTGACATACTCCACTCTTCTCTACACAATAAACTTATTTAGACTGATTGAACGACAACCGTTTGTGCATCCGCCAAATTGCCGAAGAAGGAGGAGGCAATGTTTTGCTGCGTAGAAGCAATAAATGCAGTCATTGTATTTCCAACTGTAACATTTGTTCCCACGCCTAAGTAAGTTGTACTAATATTTGCCAGAGTAGCCAAATTTGAAGTGCCAACGAAATTAAGACTAGTGCCTAGTTGTGTATTACCTACTGAATTTGATAACGTGATAGTATTTGCAGTACCACCTATCTGTACTGCTCCTGCTCCAGACAAAATCAAGTTGCTACCTCCGCCAATTGTATGTGTCCCTGAGCCAAGGGATCCAGTCGTCGTAATACCTCCTGTTAAATTTGCTATAGCACCAGTTCCTGTTATATTTATAGCGCCAGTTCCTGACATATTTAAGTTACTGTTAGCACCAATTGTAATAGCACCTGACCCTAAAGGTCCTGTTGTTGTAATACCTCCTGAACCAGCTGTTATACTTCCTGTTCCACTTTGAGTTAAATTAGCA
>Ga0118677_10015965_pt1 | contig 10360 bp, 6 predicted proteins | sample AliMusrvi5mmetaG_FD_86154 | JGI IMG/M metagenome (GOLD analysis project Ga0118677, IMG submission 86154)
CTGTTTAAGTTTCCTATTTCTTCTATTATTTCATCATTAGAGGCCGAATCTTTAAACTCAGCGGTACGAAATTTTATTCCAACAGATTCCGCAATTTTTGCTTTCATTTGTACATATTGAACAGAAGACATATTACTGCCGACTAATATATCACAAAAAAGAGGAGAAAAAGGTAACGACAATACACCCTCTTTAACTTCTTCTAATATTTCATCTTTAATTTTTCTCCCGTCAATAATATTCATAATTGTTTTATGGATTAGCACTATTTAAAACTAATTAGATGATACCATATACGAGGCATAAGTGAGTAATGATAGAGAGATGTAGTAGTCTACATTGACCGAGCATACAGAACTTATAACGAAGTAGATGGTATTAGATAATTAGTTTTTAAATTCCTAAAAATTCATGGTGCATATCATCTCTATGCGCGACTCTACTATAACGATTCATGCCCATTAAAATACCTAATCCGATAAATTCAGTTAAAATATGTGAACCTCCATAACTCATAAAAGGCAAAGTGATCCCTGTGACTGGCATTATACCTAAATTCATTCCTATGTTTATAATCAGATGAGTCATAAAATATATTGCTAAACCCACTCCGTAAAGTATTTCAAAATTAGTAGTACCAAGAAGTGCTATGTGTAATATTCGCCAAATAACAAGACTGAATAAAACAAAAAGAATAATTACTCCAACAAATCCCCATTCTTCTGAAAATGCAGCAAAAATAAAATCTGTCTGATATTCAGGTAAAAAATTTAGTCTTGATTGTGTTCCAAAGCCAACCCCTTTTCCAAACATTTTTCCACTACCTACAGCTATTGTTGATTGGTAGACATTGTATCCGGAGCCATGAATATTGGAAAGTGGCTGAATAAAATTTATGACACGATCTTTCTGATATTGTTTAAAGAGAAAACCCCAAAGAATAACAAAAACTACAGCCATAACACTCATAACTATAAGCAGATGTCGTTTTGAAATACCTGAGATAAGAGTCATTCCAAACCAAATAAAAAATATTATAATAGCTGAACCAAAATCTGGTTGTAAAAAAACAAGAAGAAATGGAATAACTGCATAAATACCTGAAATAAAAATGTGCTTAAAATTGCCTATTTCTATATGGCGTCTTGAAAAATATTTAGCAAGCATTAAAATAACAACTAATTTCATCATATCTGATGGCTGAAAAGAAAAACCACCAATAGAAAACCAACTTTGCGCTCCTTTATGAATATGACCAAATACAAATAACATTATCAATAGACCAGAAAAAATCGCAAAAAGAGTAACTAAAATATCTGTTCTTTTTAAGAATCTAAAATCAATAAAAGAACAAAAAAAGAGAATCGAAAAAGAAATAAATATCCACATCAATTGGTGACTAAAAAACGAAGTCTCACTTGTAAATGATTTCATTGTTATTAACCCTGCGCCAAGAACAGGGGCCATAAACAAGATTAATAGCCAATCAATTCCACTAGAAATTTTACCTGTCCCTATTTTTGGTGACATCATATAATCAATACATTATTAAAAAATTATTTAAAAAGAAACCAAAAAAGGATTAATCAGAATCATTACATCTTTAGTAACAGGTTCAGCAGAAAGAGTTTCAGGCCATGTAAATTCTACCGGCAAAGTAGAATTATTTAAAAGTTTACCTTTGTGAGTTTTAGAAGCATTAATGGCATTATTGTCAGCATCATAAAGAATTGCAATTGCATCAAACTCTGGTATATCACGAACTGAATTATTGTTTACAATAGCAGATAGACTTGGGGTATCTTTATTATTATCAAAAACGATATTGCTTACATTAATTTTTAATGTTTGTAATGTGGGATCTTTTTTAACCCAAATAAGTGGTTGTAAAAATTCAAATGTTACTGTTTTGATTGTACTTTGCCCAGAAACAAAACGGGGTTCAAATATTGCAAATTGTTGATTTGGGGGAATAAATGTACTACCTTTTCTAATACCTAGTAATATATTATTTGTATCATATACTCTAAATTCATACGAGGCCTCAAATACAGCGGCATCTTTATTTCTATTTTCAATAAATGCAACTAGATTAAAATTATTACCAGTGATAAGAAAAGCTCTACTCCAGACAACAACTGGATTGATAATATCTTCCTTGCACATCAAGCTACAAGTCCCTCCACAATCTATACCTGTCTCTGTCCCGTTTTGCGTAGAGTCAAAACATGTAGGTTTTTTGAAAATAATGGGATAAATTAACGCAAAAATAGCTAGCCCAATAAATACAACGAGGCCAGAAAAATATTGAAATTGTCTACGTGATGCCCATGACATATATGTTTTGAGTATAGCAAAAATCCGCCTCAATATGAAGCGGACTTTTTTGAAGTTGAATCTTTATCTTACGGTTGGGGTTTGGTTGTAAACTAAAACCCTAAATCTTTTAATAAGAGGGCTCTCTCCGCATCAATTTCCGCCTTTGTAATTGCATCCTCTTTGGTTTTGATATCAGCTTTTTCTTTAGCTTCTGCTTCAGCTTTTTCTTTTTCTTTTTTAAGAATATTTTGTTTTTCTATTTCCGATTTGTTTTTTACTGAAATTATTTTTTCAGTTCGTTCTTCTGCTACATCTCTATATTCAGAATAAATCTTACGTGCCTCTATTTCACTCAATTCAAGCCCATCAATAGTTCCATTATATCTCGATACTGGTGAAGCCATAAATGCATAATGAACACTTTTATTTACTACCACATTATGCCCATTAATTCTTCCTCTTAATTCACCCCTGTTTCCATCGTTAATACGAGTTTCAGAGTATTCCAAAGTAGAATTCTTTATTTTTTCTAGTTTTTTAGATGCTTCACCATAACCTTTATCTCTTAGCTCGTTTTCAGTATTAGCATCAATTCTCATTATATCTTCCTTGTTAAAGCCCTTGCCTGTAACAGAACCAACAAAATTCTCCAAAGGACTATTTAAATTAGATGCTTCCTTTTTTACTATTTATTCATATGCCTTTTGTTCTTCAGTAGGAGCAATTGGAGTAAATTTTTCAGATTTCATAATTGTTTATTATTATATTAATTCTTTAATAATACTCCCACTATAAATAAAGTCAATTTAAAATAAAAAATACCCTTATTTATAAGGGTATTTTTTTAGTTAAATACTTTGTTCTGGCGACAACCTACTTTCCCCGTTTATAGAGTATCATCGGCGCAAATGGGCTTAACTTCCGAGTTCGGAATGTTATCGGGTGTGACACCAATGCCAAATCACCAGAACAAAAAATTCAACTATTCATTTATCAAATTTACTGTCATTGCCCCCTTGGCAACGACAGACATGATATCTGAAAACTGAATGCTGTACCCTAAACAAATAAATTTGTCGGGCTAAAACGCAATAATATGATTTCCAAATTTCCTAATAGGAATCGAACGATTAGTACACCTTGGCTAAACGCATTACTGCGCGTACACCTAGTGCCTATCAACCTGATCATCTCTCAGGTTTCTCAAACGATTCCTCATCTTGAAGCTGGCTTCCCTCTTAGATGCTTTCAGAGGTTATCCATTCCCGACATAGCTACTCGGCAGTCCAGCGGGCGCTAGAGCCGACACACCAGAGGTCAGTTCACTCCGGTCCTCTCGTACTAGGAGCAAATCTTCTCAAGAATCAACGCCTGCAGTAGATAGGAGACCAACCTGTCTCACGCATCTATGTTTTACTTCCACCATTATCGCGTATTTAATAATAATGATAGAACCACAATTACTTGTGGGATCGGACTGTAACTTTCATCCATAATTAATTATGGACTATTTCACATTCAGTCTCTACGGGCAAAAATTAGGTTCTAGTAGTTAGGTTCTAGTTTCTAGTAGAATGCATTCGCATTTACTAATCACTATTCACTAGTTTACTAATCACTAATCCATTCCCTCGGTATTGTCCATTCTTTCGAATTGGGATTTCACCGATATAAGTGAATTTCTCATACAATAAAATTGTATGCCGCCGTGATACACATACTGTGTATTAGGCATCTCAGATTAAAACAGTTAATAGAAAATTTCTTTTCTTTTTTTCCTCTCGATTGGTTCAAACTGTTAAAATCACAATTTCTTATGGTCTTAACGGTTTGAACCCAGCTCGCGTACCTTTTTAATTAGCGAACAGCTAAACCCTTGGCAGCTTCTCCACCACCAGGATAAGGTGAGCCGACATCGAGGTGCCGAACTCCGCCGTCGATATGAACTCTTAGGCGGAACTAGCCTGTTATCCCTAGAGTAGCTTTTATCCGTTAATCTTCATCCGCATCTAATGCGAAATGTCGGTTCACTATGTTCTACTTTCGTATCTGCTCGACATGTACGTCTTACAGTTAAGCTAGCTTGTGCCATTACACTATCGGCACGGTTTCCATTCGCGCCTAGCTAACCTTAATAAACTCCTCCGTTACTCTTTAGGAGGATACCGCCCCAGTAAAACTACCCACCAGATACTGTCTCTCTAAGTTTTTGCCTTAGAGATTAGAGTGTATCGTCACAAAGAATGGTATTTCACTGTTGAGTAGATCAGAACCGAAATCCTAACCATCAAACCTCTCCCATCTATGCTACGCAGTATAACCATACACTCAATATCAAGCTGCAGTAAAGCTTCTAGGGTCTTTTCGTCTATCTGCAGGTAACCGGCATCTTCACCGGTATTGTATTTTCACCGAGCAGGTCTTCGAGACAGCTCTCCAGTCATTATGCCATTCGTGCGCGTCGGAACTTACCCGACAAGGTACTTCGCTACCTTAGGACCGTTATAGTTACGGCCGACATTCACCAGGGCTTATATCAGCCAGCATACACCTTGCGGCGCACACCACCGATATTTGACCTTCTGGCATTGGTCAGGCATCACCCCCTATACATCCTCTTACGAGTTCGCAGGGAGCTGTGTTTTTGATAAACAGTTGCCAGAGATACTTTCGCTGCGGCCCCTTTAATAAATTAAAAGGGCAAGCCTTATTCCAAAGTTACGGCTGCTTGTTTGCCGAGTTCCTTGAAGACCTCTCACTCGTTCGCCTTGGTCTACTCGACCTGATTACCTGTGTCGGTTTACGGTACGGATTCTATTGCATTAACCTTAGATACTTTTCTTGGAAGCGTGCTTTATAAAATCTATGAGATCGAAACCTCACATTTATGCTTTGCTTGGGTGTTACTTTTACGTCAGCTTCCGGATTTTCCTGGAAACCACCCTTACTAACAAACTCAAATCCAATAATGAGCTTTATATACTACACTCCGTCCTATCATCGGATACAACAGAAGTTAGGGAATATTAACCCTATGCCCATCAGGTGCGGCTATCGCCATCCCCTTAGGACCGACTAACCCTGGGTTGATTACCATTGCCCAGGAAACCTTAATCTTTCGGCGGGTAGGGATCTCACCTACCTTGCGGTTACTTGTGCCAACATTCTTACTTCCACACGCTCCACGATGGGTCACCCCTTTCGCTTCGACGCTGAGTGGAAAACTCTCCTACCGCTCCCGATTTTAAAAAAAACGGAAGCCCTCAATTTCGGTATTATGTTTAGCCCCGATTATTTTCGGTGCGAAATCTCTGGATGAGTGAGCTGTTACGCTTTCTTTAAATGATGGCTGCTTCTAAGCCAACATCCTCATTGTCAGAGAAATTTCACCTCCTTGATTTGCACTTAACATAAATTTAGGGACCTTAATTAGAGATCTGGGCTGTTTCCCTTTTGGCTGATGGAGCTTCGCCCCCATAGCCTAACTGCTGCGCTTTTGACTCTTAGTATTCGGAGTTTGATAGAAATCGCGAGATTGCTCCCTGTCGATACCTTCCAGTGCTCTACCCCTAAGAGGAACACGCAACGCTAGCCCTAAAGCTATTTCGGAGAGAACCAGCTATTACCAGGTTCGATTAGCTTTTCACTCCTTACCACAAGTCATCCGAGACTATTGCACGGGTCACCGGTTCGGACCTCCATCTATCTTTCGATAAACTTCATCCTGCTCATGGCAAGCTCACCTGGCTTCGGGTCTTATCTGTACTACATAAATTTCGCGCTATTAACACTCGGTTTCCCTAAGGCTCCATTGTTCTAACAACTTAGCCTGCAGCATAGATAAACTCGTTGGCTCATTCTTCAATAGGCACGCCGTGACGGAACGTATAAATACGTCCGCTCCGACTCCTTGTAAGTATATGGTTTCAGGTCTATTTCACTCCCCTTATCGGGGTTCTTTTCACCTTTCCCTCACGGTACTAGTTCACTATCGATCTAAAAAAGTATTTAGCCTTACCAGTTAGTTCTGGTGGATTCGCTCAAGCTATTCGTGTCTTGAGTTACTCAAGAATGACAACAAAAGAGACATGTAATTTTCGATCACCGGGCTATCACCGTCTACGGCTTTTCTTTCCAGAAAATTAATCTAACTACATATTTTTTAACTCCTCTAGATAAATCTACGTTATCACCTTACAACCCCATATATATTACTATGTATGGTTTGGGCTCTTTCCTTTTCGCTCGCCGCTACTCAGAAAATAAATATTTTTCTCTTTTCCTCAAGGTACTGAAATGTTTTACTTCCCTTGGTATGCTCTCTTACATCAAGCGCAAGAGTCTTTGAGGATTACTCAAAGGGGTTTCCCCATTCAGAAATTTCCGGATCAAAGGTTGCTAGGCACCTCCCCGAAACGTATCGCCGCCATGCTACGTCTTTCATCGCCTTTTTTAGTCTAGGCATCCGCCATATACTCTTATATTTCCTATTAGGAAATATGAAAACCATCGTCATCAATACCTCTTGCGAGATAAAGAATCGGAACATATTAATATCTCAGAACCGCTTCCTTAATATTAATATTTTTTTATTATTGCGTTCTGTTTCCAACTCGATTGAAAAGACCCTCTAAAATTAAAGGATAACAGTGAGTTGGAACAGCATTCAGTTTTCAAATATCATATCAATGTTTTTAAAATAAAAATCCGCCTTCAGGGCGGACAAGGAAAACCAAATGGTCTTACTTTAACCCTGTTTTTTGGTGAATTTGATTTCTTAACATCGTGATTTGAATAGTATACGAAACGAAAAAGAAAGTCAAGCGTTTAAAGAGCCCCGCAACCAAAGGTTGCGGGGCTCTTTTTTATCCTTTATTCTAAAGACTTAAATCATTAATCGACATAAATTATTTCATTAAACTATCCACCATTTCATCAAGTCTATTTAGAAAAGTAGAAACAATACTCATACACTCATCATACTGAACTTCACCTGGGGCTCCATATCCACCACAACTTGACCACCTAAGATTAAAACTTGCTGTTTTAGTTCCACTTCCACTCGTACTTGGTGTTGTATATGTATACTCACCAAATCTACTCCCAGCTCCAGCATCGATTAAACTTGTTATACAATATTTTTTTCCATTAATAGTTTTTTCTACCACAACAGTTGGCACATCTCCAGAGCCCGATGAAAGTTTACACGAATATGCGAACCCTGAAGTCTTTACTACCGGTGGCCAATTTTGTGAATCAAGATATTTTGCGGGTAATTCTGTAGTTGGTTTTAATAACCCTGTACACATCCAACCTTCCTCAGTTTTTCCTGTATCTATTGATACACGGCAAGCAAAACTACAACCGGGTTTATTGGTTGGCTCCATATATACATCTACTAGACCACCTCCATTTTTGTTACAACTATATTTTCCATTAAAGGAACCAATATTATTACAACTACTTGTCTTTGATATTTCAAGGGCTTTATTATATGTCATGACATTACCCTTATCACTTGTACATGAAGTTATGGAGTTATCAGATGTAGTTAATATTGAATCTGATAAAGAAGAAGCATTAATAGATGAACTATTATTATTTTGATTCTCATTATTTGATAAATTATTTTCTTCTATTTTTATCTCTTTTTTAAAATTATTTTTTTCTAAATAATAAGTGCCCACAGCAGCAACCATTCCTAAAATAACTGCCAAGATGAGACCGATACTTATAAAACCTTTATTTTGTTTCATTTAGTTTTAATTAGATTATTAATATATTACGATATTATTATATCACATAAGAAGAAGTGAGCCCGCCGGTAATCCGGCGGGCTCACGAATACTCTTCTTTTCACAAGCTATTTACAGATGTTTTACAAAGTGTATATTATTAACAATAATTGATATTTACTAATTTTTAAAAAATAAATAATGAGTAAAAACAAATTGCCAAAAGAAGAAAAACTCGACATCATAAAAGAAGAAGTTGATAAAGGTGAATTTACAGAAGATAATCTAATGAGAATAGCGTTAGTTAAAACTTTTGAAAAATTGTACGGACCAATTAAAATAAGGTCAGGTCCCCCAAAAAAATTATAAAAAATCTCCGGCAAATCAAATCCCCTCGACAAGCGAGCTTGTTGAGGGGATTTTCTTTCTAATTTTTTTATTCCTAAATTCTTACTTTTCACTCATATCATCAGCAAGTTTTCCTACAGCACGAGCTGCTGCGTCTTTACCTCCTAGTCCAAATGAAAGTCCTAAGGCCAAAGCTAAAGCTGCGATAAATCCCGTAAATAGGATTTGCATGAACGCTGTTGCTATACCTAGTTCTGATAAAGCAATAATAAGTGCAAAAATCCAGATTGAGTAAAGAGTGATTGAACCTAGCATATTTGCTGAGCGAATATTTGCTGCTTTTGCGGAAGATTTAACAAGTTTTTGCATTGCATCAGCAAGAACAGTAGCAATAACCAAAACAAGAGAAGCGATGATTACCTTTGGTAAATAATATAGAACTGCTTCACGCAAGAAATCATTAACTTGAGTTAGTCCAATGATTTGTAATGATGCCATTAAAAAGACAACAACTATAAACCATTTTGTAAGAGCGCCAAGAAAACCACTAACACTTAACTTTAATCCTGCACGATTCATAAACTCAGTTGCACCTGCACTTTCAAAAAGTTTGTCAATTTTTAGAGCAGCAAATAGTTGAGCAACTGCTTTACCAATTATAGAACCAACCATCCAACCAACAATAAATAATACTAGTGCGCCTAATAGACCGGGTACAAAGTTAATAAATCCATACCAGAGACCTATTAAAGACTGACTGAAAACTTCTCCCCAATTTTGTAATAACATCATAATATAATAGATATATTTTTAATAAAAAATAATAAGGTACCAAAAAGTTTCGACCCTCAAAAGTACCTTATTATTATATCATTACTATTACTTTTTAGTAATATATGTGGATAACTAAAAATTTTAAATTAATCTTTTATACAACGAACTGACATACCATACACACGAGAAACACCATAAGTTGCAGCGGCAATTGAAGATGAATTGTAATCAACAACATATCCTTGAATACCATAAGGAGCACCAACCCAATAACGACCGAAAGAACCAACTGAAGAAAATGAGCCGGTATCAGTTCTATATCCAGCTGCTACAAGTTTAAGTGATGAACTATAAGCGGTAGTATAATTCGTAATATTTGCAGAGGAAATAATATTAGCCCATTCCGCTTGAGATGGTAATCTAAACGCAGTTGGACATGGATTATTTATTCCACCTAATCCTTGCCATAAACTATTATTTTGTGGATTTCTCCAATCATAATTGCCGGCACTATTAGTAATAAAGTTAGAATTTCCAGGAGTGTCAGTAGTACTTAAAGTTGTGGTCGTTCCACTAGTTGAAATTTGATGCCCATCAGCATATCGTCCCCATTGATAATAGTGTCCATAAGAAGAAGCATCATTAAAAGCAGTCGCCACTCTAGTCGCTCCCAAATTTCTATCCAACCAACACCTACCATCAGCACCAACAACTGTTCCATAAGTTAAAGTATCAGGACCAACAACTGTATAAGCACCACAAGCAAGTACAGACGGACTCTCTTCATTCATTAATGCAAGCCCAGTTCCCGCTTCGTAATAACTACTATTGTTTCCTCCATCATTAGCCATCTTGTTGTCAGTAACGGTATAAGCAGTACTTTCAAGTGTTGCATCTAGTTCATAAGTTAGATTCTGTTCTGAGCAAATATATCGATAAACTAAGTCTGTGCTCTTTGGATTAGCTGGATCAGCAATAGTGTTTACTGGGTCTACTGGTAATGCAGATATTGGTGAACCCCCTGCTAGAGATGTAAAATCAACAGGCAACCAACCAGTACCATCATTTTTAGCGAGATTTGCTTTAGTAACCTGATAAGCTCCTCCAGTTGTGAATGTTACTCCATCTAGAGACTTGCCTGTGATGGGTGCACCGGGTGCATCACTTGGATAACTGTAATAAAT